>MDTG01149539.1_pt1 | contig 11735 bp, 12 predicted proteins | sample 811421 | NCBI WGS metagenome assembly MDTG01 (sample SAMN05326645, study PRJNA326480) | marine metagenome | isolation source: seawater | place: Pacific Ocean: South East | collected 2011 | reverse complement strand
GTAATTGGAAATGGAGTAAATTCAGGAGAAATTAAATATATTAAAGATAATTTAATTAAATACATTCAAAATCGAAGTATTGGATATACCTCTGGAACTGGAGATTTGTTTAAAAGTGGGGTGCCGGTTGGAAGGTTGAGTATTAATGATGGTAAGATAATTATGAATTTCTATAGTGATTTCAGTCAACTTAAATATGTTTTTGCAGAAATCCAGGGAAAAGAGAAAAATTTAGATAGCCAAATCGTTCAAACTTCTGAAGAAAATAACGCAGAACAAAATACTGAAGTAATAAAATTAAATTTATTAAATGATCAAATAAAAATTTTAAATGAAACAAGTAAAAAATTCATAGAAGAAAACAAGAATTTAGTCTCTAAGACCGAAAAATTAAATATTGAAAATAGAAACTTAAAACAGGTAATTGAAAAACAAAGTAATGAAATAGATAAAAATAAAATTGATCAAAATGAATTAAAATTTTTAAGACTTAATTTAATACATAGTTCTAAATGTTTAAAATCAGCATTTAGAAAGGGTTATAAAGTAGGAACTCCTGAGTATAAACAATGTATCTTAGAAAAAGAGTCAAATTAAATGATAAATTTTCAAAAAAAAAAATTGGCTATATAGAATTTATACCTGGTTACCTATTATTTTTTTATTTATTGCGGTTTTAAATGAATTTGATTTGAATTATATCAACGTTGATTATTTTTCTTTTAATTTTCCATTTATACTAATTTTTTATTTTACTTTAAAAGAATATAGCCGGTTTGATTTTTTATTAGTTTTTATTGCTGGTTTAATAAATGATACAGTTATTGGTTTGCCATTAGGAATTAGCTCATTTTCGTATATTGTTGTTTGTATATTTGCAGCTTACTTAAGAAATATAACTATTAGACCTCACCTAATAAAAGACTGGTTTTATTTTTTATTTGTAATTAGTCTAATAAATTCAATTAATTATTCAGTTTTATTTTTCTTTTTTTCTTTTGAATTAGATATTATGTATTATGTGATAAATAATTTATTCACTTTTTTATTCTATATACCGATAACTATATTTTTTGATAATTATTTAAAGGCTGTTAATGATTAATCAAAGCGACAATGTATTAAAATTAAATTCTGTTAATAGAAGAATGTTTATATTGGCGGCTGCTAAAGTAATTATTTTGGGGGGAATAGTAAGTAGATTATTTTTTTTACAAGTTAAAGAAAACAAAAAATATTTAACTCTTTCAGATAAAAATAGGATTAGAGAATGGAAGTTGCCCCCAGTAAGAGGAAACTTTCATGATTATTTTGGAAATGTTATTGCTGGTAATTTTGAAGCTTATCAACTTCATCTGATTCCAGAAGAGGTTGAGAATTTTAGATATACAGTTAATAGAATCAAAAATATACTTGAGTTATCAGAAAATCAATTTCAAAAAATATTAAAGAAAAAAAAGGAAATAAAATCTTGGGAAACACTTATTGTTGCTAACAATCTTACTTGGGAAAATTTTTCAAAGATTAACAATAATTTGTATGATTTAAATGGTGTTAAACCAGTAATTTCTATCTCAAGAAGTTACCCTTATAAAGAGTATTATACACATATAATAGGTTATGTGAGCCAAGCTAATAAAAACGATATTTTGATGAATGATAATATTAAAGAAAGATTTGTTCAGGGTTTAAAAGTTGGTAAGACAGGTTTGGAAAAAACATTTGAGAATGAATTAATAGGAAATAATTCTATTGAGCGATATGAAGTTAACGCTTACGGCAGAAGAATAAGTCAACTGGCTTTTCAAAAAGGTGATCAGGGTAAAACAATAAAATTGACCGTGGACACAGAAATACAAAAATTAGCTAATGAATTATTAGCTGAAAAAGCTGGTTCTATATGTGTGATGGATATTTTTACTGGTCACATAATTGCAATGCACTCTTCACCTTCTTTTGATCCTAATCATTTTGTATTTGGCATAAGTGAGGATAATTGGCAGCTAATTAGAAATAATCCAATGAAACCACTTGTAAACAAATCATTATCAGGAAATTATTCTCCTGGTTCAACTATTAAACCAATTGTGGCTTTGTCTGCCTTAGAAAATGAAATTGTCAGCTCTAGCTTTAAAGTTAATTGCAAGGGACACAAAAACCCCTTGGAACTATACGGACAAACTTATCATTGTTGGAAAAAAGAGGGCCACGGATTTGTAGATTTAAGAGAGGCGGTTAAACAGTCCTGCGATACATATTTTTATGAAGTAGCTCGTAAATTGGGTGTAGATAAATTGAGTGAAACAGCAAAAAAATTTGGTTTAGGAAAAAAGGTATTTGGTGATTTATTTAATAATGAAAAAGAAGGTTTAATTCCTAGCACTTTTTGGAAAAAAAACGCTCTTGGAACAAATTGGTTATTAGGTGAGACCATAATAACGGGAATTGGTCAAGGTTATATTCAAACTACACCTATTCAACTTTGTTTAATGACTGCTCAAATAGGTAATGGTGGACATAAAATTTATCCAAAAATTATCTTAGATAGAAATAATGATTATGATGATAAGTATTTGCCTATTGTCAAAGATCCAAAAAATATAAAAATTGTACAAGATGCAATGTTTGGTTCTACAAATGAAATAAGAGGGACGTCTTATAAATCACGCATAGAAGATCTTAAATATCAATTTGCTGGAAAGACTGGAACAGCGCAAGTTAAAAGAATTACAAAAAAGGACCGAGAGTTGGATTTAGAAACTTCTGAAATTCCTTATGAAGAGAGAGATCATGCTTTATATATTGCTTATGGTCCATACAATAACCCAAGATATGCTACAAGTATTTTAGTGGAACATGGTGGATCTGGAAGCTCTGTTGCTGCTCCGCTCGCAAAAAAATTATTTAAAAAAATTATTGATAGACATGAGATTAGAAAAAATTTTGAGAGAAATAAATATTTGAATATATAATGTACTTACACAATAGATTAAATAATAAAAATAATTTTTTCCAAAAATTTAAAGATTTAGATTTTATTTTATTAGGAAGTATTTTATTATTGGGTTTTATCAGTCTTGGTACAATGTATTCGACTGATGGAGGCCAAATTTTGTTTCATACAAAAAGTCATTTCTTTAAGTTAATAATATTTACAACTTTAATGTTAATAATATCATTCTTGAATATAAGATTTTGGTTTTCACTAAGTTATGTATTTTATCTAATCATTGTTTTAATGCTAATTTGGACAATTAATTTTGGAGTTACAGCATCTGGCTCTCAAAGATGGATCAACTTGTATTTTATAAATATTCAACCATCAGAACTCATGAAAATTTTTATAATTTTGTGTTTAGCAAAATACTTTCATAGAAAACGACTAGAGAATGTGAATTCATTTTATTCTGTAATGATTTCAACAATTATAATTTTTTTACCAATGAGTTTGGTGCTCATTCAGCCAGATTTAGGAACATCAATATTGATTTCAATTAGTGGAATTTTAGTTTTATGGTTTGCAGGTTTAAATCATAAATATTTTTTTTACTCATTTTTAATATCTTTATTATCACTTCCATTCATAATATCTTTTTTAAAACCATATCAGAAATTAAGAGTTTTAACTTTTTTAAATCCAGACAGAGATCCTCTTGGTGCAGGATATCAAATTATCCAATCCAAAATAGCAGTAGGTTCTGGGGGAATTTTCGGTAAAGGTTTTCTGAAAGGAACACAAAGTTATTTAGAATTTTTACCAGAAAAACATACAGATTTTATTTTTACTCTTTTTTCTGAGGAATTTGGTTTTGTCGGATCAATTATACTTTTATTGATTTATGCAGTTATTATTTATCGAGTTATTAAAGTAGGTATTATTTCCAGAAGTTATTTTGCAAAATTATTCTGTTATAGCTTTGGAGCATCTTTATTTGTCTACATTGTAATTAATATGAGTATGGTCTTAGGTTTGTTACCAATTGTTGGTTCACCATTACCGATAATGTCATATGGGGGTTCATCTATGTTAGCTACAATGATCGGCTTTGGTATTGTGATGAGTGCAAAAATACATAGTAAGCAATCAATAGCGTAAGTATAATTTGTCGCTTAAATAATTTTAAAAAAAAACAGTATACTCCCATTTATGTCTAATAAATTTAAAATTGGTATAGTTGGCGCAGGAATTCAAGGTGTGTCTAATGCACTATTTTTACAAAAAAAAGGGTTCGAAGTATCTTTATTTGATAGAGATGATCCAGGAAGTCCAGCAGCCTCTTATGGAAATGCAGGACATTTTTCACCTTATGCCTCCTTATCCTTAAATAGAACAGATATACTTGCTGATGTACCTGCAATGCTATTAAGTTCAACAGGTCCATTAGCTCTTAAGTGGAATTATGTCCCAAAAATGATACCTTGGTTTGTAAAATTTATTACTAACACTTCAAAAAAAAAGATGATGCATACTGCAAAATATATGCATCAAATTTTAGATCTTGCTTTGCCAGCGTATGATGAATTATTTGATGAGATTGATATAGAGGGATTGGTTGAACATAAAGGAATTTTATATATTTGGAATGATAAAGATTTAAAAAGCAGACAACTTGAAATTAGAGTAAGAGATGAATTAGGTGTTAAACAACAATTAGTAAGTAAAAAAGAAATTCACGATTTAGAGCCAAATATAAAACCATTTTATCACGCAGGTGTTTATTATCCATATGCAAGACATGCAAGAAATCCTAGAAAAATTCTTTTAAAGTTATTCGAATTATTTTTAAAAAAAGGTGGAAAATTTAAAAAGTCGAATATCCAAGAGATTAAGTTTGAAGATGAAAAACCAGTTTTTAAAACTGAAAAAGAGGAATATAAATTTGAAAAAGTTGTTATAGCATGTGGGGCATTTTCCAAAAAATTAACTGATAATCTTGGAGAAAAAATTCCACTTGATACAGAAAGAGGATATCACGTACATTTTAAAGATTGTGATCATTTATTATCTAGGCCAGTAATTTTTTCAAATAGAGGATTTGGCATTACACCTATGGAACAAGGCTTAAGAGTAGTTGGAACAGTCGAGTTTGGAGGTCTAAATAATCCTTTGTCAAAATCAAGAATCAAAAATTTAATAGATAATGCAAAATATATGTTAGGAGATTTACCTGCTCATCAGGACGAATGGCTAGGATTTAGACCCACTTTGCCAGACTTTTTACCTGTAATGGGGCCTTCGAAAAAATATAATAATGTATTTTATTGCTTTGGACATCATCATTTAGGCTGGACTCTTGGCCCAATTTCAGGAAAGATTGTTTCTGGAATGATTGCTAAAGAAAATACTAATTTAAATTTGAATCCTTATAGTTCAGCAAGATTCAGTTGATAAATGCAAAATACCAAAGCTTATATAATGTTGGTTTGTGCAACATTATTTTGGGCGGGTAACTTTATGATAGGAAAGTTTGCATTTATTACAAACATTCCTCCTATGTCTTTAGTTTTTTATAGATGGTCATTAGTATGGTTAATATTACTTCCATTTACTTTTAAGGAAATTATTAAATCAAAAGAGGTTATTTTGAAAAATCTACCTCTTCTACTTTTCTTATCACTGACAAGTGTTGGTTTATTTAATTCATTTACTTATTTATCACTAGTATATACACAAGTAATAAATTCTTCTCTTTTCAATACTGCTATTCCAGCAATTATTATATTATTATGTTTCCTTTTTAAAATCGAAAAAACAAATAAATATCAAATTCTTGGACTTTTAATCTCTATATTAGGAATTCTTTCGATTATAACAAAACTAGACTTAGAAATTATTCGTTCTTTAAATTTTAATAAGGGTGATTTAATAATGATTGGAGGAGTTGTTTCATGGGGTCTCTATTCCTCTTTTCTAAAAAAGAAAAAATTTACTTTACCTCTACTTACATTAGTTCATGTTTTATGTTCATTAGGATTAATTTTTATATTTCCTCAATTTATTTACGAGTATTCACAAGGTCAGAGAATAGATTTTAGTGTTGATCTATTTTATATTCTTATTTTTTTGGCTCTATTTCCAAGTATTGGTTCCTATTATTGTTGGGCTGGAGCTGTTTCTATTATCGGAGCGAATAGAGCTGGTATTTTTTTATCTTTAATCCCATTATTTAGCACATTAATGGCAATATATTTTTATAATGAACACTTTCAATTTTTTCACTTGATTGGTGCAATTTTAATTATATTAGGTTTATTTCTATCAAATAAAGAAAATAAAAATGCTTAAAGTTGCTATTCTAGACGATTATCAAAATGTTTCTCAACAATTTGTAGATTTAGAAAAACTATCTGGAAAATATGAATTTAAAATTTTTAGTGAGCCATTTATTGATGAGGAAGACACCCTCAAACAATTGGCTGATTTTGAGGCATTGCTGATCATGAGAGAAAGAACACCAATGTCTAAAAATATTGTTGATAATCTAAAAAAGTTAAAATTTATTATTACAAGTGGCTTAAAAAATAAGTCGATTGATTTAGAGGCTACAAAAAAAAGAAAAATTATAGTTTGTGGTACAGATATTAATATTCATCCTACCCCTGAATTGACATGGGCACTAATACTTGGACTTGCAAGAAATTTAAAAGAGGAAATAGAAAATATGTATCAAGGTTATTGGCAAACAACTGTTGGATTTGAACTTAAGGGAAAAATCTTAGGTATAATAGGTCTTGGCAAAGTAGGCACACAAGTTGCAAAAATTGGAAAAGCATTTGGAATGCAAATTATAGCTTGGAGTGAAAACTTAGATCTCAATAAGTGTAAGGAACTAGATGTTTTACCATGCAGTAAAGAGGATTTGGTTCAAAATTCAGATTTTTTATCTATTCATGTTCAAGGAGGTGAAAGGTATAAAAATTGCATCACTTTGAAAGAATTTGATAAAATGAAAAAAACAGCTTTTATAATTAACACTTCACGTGGACCAATAATTAATGAGGAAGATCTAATCATTGCTTTGTCAACAAACATAATTGCTGGAGCTGGAATTGATGTATATGAAAAAGAACCACTGCCAGAGAATAATAAATTAAGATTTTTACCAAATGCTTTATTAACTCCTCATATTGGTTATGTTACAGCAGAAAACTATAAAATTTTTTACACTCAAATGATTGAAGCGTTAGAGGCATGTGTAAGTGGTAATCCAATTAGAGAATTAAAATAATAAATGAGGTCAAGAAGTTTAGGTTTCTTATTAAATAATAAGATTAAAGCGATTAGAAATATATTTTTTTTTTATAATATTTTCATAAGAAATTTTAAATTTTTAAATAATAGCTCACAGTTTAATGAAGATATCTTTTTGAAAAAATATTTTAGCAAAAAGTTAAGAGGAAAATTTGTTGATTTAGGTTGTTTTCATCCAACAAGACATAATAATACTTATCAATTATATAAGAAAAAATGGTCTGGAATTAACATTGACTTGAATCCACTTTGTATTGAGATGTTTAATTATTTAAGACCAAGAGATATAAACCTAAATACTTGTTTATCGAAAAAAAAAGGTCATAAAAAATTATTTTATTCTGGTGAATTATCACCGTTAAATACAATTGATCCATATCACATCGATTTTGTTCAAAAAAATTTTAAATTAGACAAACAAAATTTTAGGATTAAGAAAATTAAAACTGAAAACATTAACGGAATTTTAAAAAAGTATAAATTTTTTGATATAGATTTTTTAAGTATTGATTTAGAGGGACATGAATATGATGTTTTAAATAATTTTAGATTTGATATTTATAAAGTAAATTTAATATGTGTTGAGATGCTTAATCATAATATAAAATCGAAAATAAATAGTAAAAAAATTACAAATCTTTTAAAGAAAAATAATTTTAAACTTATTTACTCAACAGGGGTTAATAAATTTTTTAAAAACAATGAAAGAATTTCCAGTAATTAACCACAAAGATTATTTTGCTAATATTGGAGATGACCACAAATTTCCAATAAAAAAATTTGGAGCATTAGCAAATTATTTGATAAATAAAAAGATAGTTAAAAAATTTTATACACCATATCCATGCTCTATGGAAACTTTGAAAAGAGCTCATTCAGAAAGTTATATTAAAAACGTAAAAAATAAAACTTTAGATAAAAATATGATAAAAAAAATTGGTTTTCCACTTGTTGATAGTGTGATTAGAAGATCTTTAGTCGCTACAGGTGGAACAGTTTTAGCTTCTAAACTTGCAATTAATTTTGGCCTCGCATGTAATACTGCTGGTGGTAGTCATCATGCTAATTTTGAGGGAGGAGCTGGGTATTGCGTATTTAATGATGTGGCAGTTGCTGCAAATTACTTGCTCGAAAGAGGGCTGGCTGGAAAAATTTTAATTGTTGATTTAGATGTGCATCAAGGAAATGGAAATTCTGATATTTTTAAAGATAACAGAAATGTATTTACTTTTAGTATGCACTCAAAATCTAATTATCCTGCAAAAAAATCAAGTAGTGATCTCGATGTTGAGCTTAAAGATAATATGGAAGACTTAGAATATATTAAGATACTTAAGTTTTATTTAAATCAATTAAATCAAGAAAATTTTGATTATGTTTTTTATATAGCCGGTGTAGATATTCATTTTAATGATCGTTTAGGAAAATTAAAAGTTTCAGATGAAGGTATTAGAAAAAGAGATGAAATTGTTACTGAAAATTTTTTTTCAAAAGGTGTTCCTCTTTGTGGAGTTTTAGGTGGTGGATATAACAAAGATTTTGATAAATTAGTTGAATTACATTCTATTTTACATCAATCTTGTGCTAAATTAATGTAATTAATGAGTAAAAAAAATCTAAATCTCACAGCTGAGCAAAAATTAGTAATGTTTGAGGATGGAACTGAACCACCTGGCACTAGTGAATTGAATACAGAAAAGCGTGAAGGAAGCTATTATTGTGCTAACTGTGGAGTAAAATTATTTGACTCCAAAACAAAATATGAAAGTGGTTCAGGTTGGCCATCTTTTTTTCAATCATTGCCAGATGTTTTTGAAACTAAAACTGATCATTTATTAGGTTATGCTCGCACAGAGTATCATTGTAAAAATTGTAATGCTCATCATGGTCATATATTTGATGACGGGCCACAACCAACAGGTAAAAGGTATTGTAATAATGGTATTTGTTTAACTTTTAAACCTGAATGAATTTACTTAAGTAAGTCTAAAAGTTTATTTTCTTTTTCTAAAGCCCTGATCTCATCATAACCACCAATATGTTCATCATCAAAAAATATTTGTGGTATTGTTTTTTTTCCATTAGCTTTCTTTATCATTTCCTCCATTGCTCCATTTTCAACTGCAATGTTTATTTCATTAAATGAGGCATTATTTCTGAGTAGTAATCTTTTTGCTGCGTCACAATAATTACATAAAGGGCCAGTATAAATTGTCACTTTTTTCATACATTATAAATAATCACCTTTTTTAATTTTACTAGTTATTTGTTTTCTTGAATATTCAAACTTTTTTCTATGCTTGATGCTCTTTTGGTTTACTCTTTTTCTCCATAATCTAAATGAAGATGGTTTAAGTGATCTTCTCATAATTTTAATTACATCAGACTCATTATGACCAGTTTTTTTTTCAATTTCTTCAAATGTGATCCTGTCAGCCCAGGCGGCCCATATGACCCAATCTGGATCCTCAATATTAGGTTCAGGATTTTTAACTTTTGTAATCGGCCTGTGACCTTTTTTTTTCATAAATCCCCTATAATTGAAAAAAATCCATAATGCATTTTTTTCAAGATCTGCTATACTAACCTAGATAGTCCTTCTTAGCCATCTTTAGCTCCCGGTTTTTAAGGACTATCTTTTTTTTTATATGCTCCCCTTAGATTTTATCCTTTTCCTACAAATTATAATTTTTTTATTTATAACTCCTGGTACACCTAGAGTCGTCATAATTTCTTATTCAATAAATTATGGAATACAGAAATGTGTATGGACTGCGTTGGGAGATATTACAGCTAATTTTATACAAGCTATTTTAGTTATATTTGTATTAGGTAGTTTTTTTTTGGATAATCAAAATTTCTTAATTATTTTTAAATGGGTTGGTGTAGTTTATTTATTTTATTTAGCTTATGATGTTTATCAGTCAAAACCAAAGGGTGTAGATACAAAAATACAGTCTTCAAAAAGTTTTTTTTCTTTTTTTAAAGATGGTTTTATTGTTGCAGGCACAAGTCCTAAGGCATGGCTATTTTTTCCCTTAATATTTCCCCAATTTATTGATTTTAATTCAAATTATGTTGTTCAATTTTTTATTCTGATCACAACATATATTGCTTTAGATTTTATTTCTTTAATCGGTTATGCATTGTTAGCGCAAAAATTAATTAATTGGATTAAAACAAATCCTAAGACAATCAATACAATCTCAGCGAGTGTTTTAATTATTATTGCATTTATTATTATTATAACTCAACAATATTAAAAAGTATTTTATGTACCTTTTGACACTTGCAAATTAATCAATTTCTTATTTAATTAAACTTTAATTAATTAATTAACAAAGGAAATAAAATGAAAATAAATAAAATAATCTTGAGTTTTATTTCTGCATTAGCAATTCTATTATCAACTTCAATTGTTTCATTTGCAAAAGTCGTTGGAGATAAAATTGTTCTAGGTGCTGCAATTTCACTTACTGGTAAATACTCATCAAATGGTGTTCATACTCAAAATGGATACAACTTAGCTGTTGATAGAATTAATAGCATGGGTGGAGTAAAAGTTGGTGGAAAATCTTATAAGTTTGAAATCATTTATTATGATGATGAGTCAAATCCAAAAAGAGCGGCACAACTTGCAGAAAGATTAATCTCACAAGATGGTGTAGAGTTTATGCTAGGACCATATAGTTCAGGTCTTACAAAAGCAATAGCGCCGGTCACAGAAAAATATGGTGTTCCGATGGTTGAAGCTAATGGTGCTTCAAGATCTTTATTTACAAAAGGTTACAAATATCTTTTTGCAGTCTTAGCGCCAGCAAACTTATATCTTGATGTAGCAATTGAAACAGCTGTGGAGCTTAATGGTGGAAAACCAGTAAGGATTGCACAAGCATTTGAACAAGATGCATTTTCTCAAGACGTAAGATTAGGCATTTTAGATGCTGCTAAAAGAACTGGATCTGAAATAATAATTGATGACAAGCTTCCTAAAGAGCTTAACGATATGGCTGCAACATTAGTTAAAGTAAAACAAATGAAGCCAGACGTGCTTGTTGTATCAGGACATACAAAAGGAGCATTGACTGCAATCAGACAAATAGCTGAAATGAAAGTAGATGTTCCAATGTTAGCGATGACACACTGTGATGCTGCAAAATTATCAAAACAACATGGTAAAAACTCACAGTATGCTCTTTGTGCATCTCAGTGGCATAAATCATTAACTTACAAAGATGAATTCTTTGGAACTGGAATGCAGTATGCGGCAGATTTTGAGAAACAATTTAAATATGATCCGCCATATCAGTCAGCTGAGTCATCTGCAGCTTTACTCGTTTTTAAAGATGCATTTGAAAGAGCAAATTCTTTTGATAAAAAGAAAGTGCGAGATGCTTTAGCGGCAACTAACATGCAAACATTCTATGGAAATATCAAGTTCGCAGAAGGTGGTCAAAATGTTGACAAGCCTATGGTTCTTTTC
>MDTG01210727.1_pt1 | contig 11736 bp, 7 predicted proteins | sample 811421 | NCBI WGS metagenome assembly MDTG01 (sample SAMN05326645, study PRJNA326480) | marine metagenome | isolation source: seawater | place: Pacific Ocean: South East | collected 2011 | reverse complement strand
GTAGCCAAGATTAAAGGCTCCCACACTGGGCACTTCCTAAAGGGTATTTTGGCGCGCTGAGTACTCGGCAACCATATTATCAATGGCGGCTTGCTGGTATTCGCGCAAGCCACTGAGAATCAGCTTTTTTACCCCACAGCCTACGGTTCTATCACCATCGATTAAACGAAATTGAAATTCCGCATCCCCGCGTTTGCCATTGACCACAAGTTTCGTATCGGCCAACTCTACGCTGGGCTGGGTAAGGTTTAATTGGTCAAAATGCACCGACATAGATTCATAAATTACTAGCGGTCGCTGGGGATTAATCATCACCTGATGCTCGGCCATTAGAGGCACTAGCAGATGGGGAAAATTATGCCCCGAAAACACCACATAGTTGCGTACCAACTGCTCTATTATCTGTCGATCATTGATCAATTCACCACTGCGCTGTACCTGTAGATAGGCTTTATCGCGACCGTCGACAATCGCAAAGCTATTACCAGGTGAGGAAGGGAAAACCAACTCGGTGTCGCCTGCCACCATACCGGAGAACGTGAATGACATGGTCTGACTGAGGCCATAGCGCTCAAGTACTAGCGCAAACAATAGGTCACCAGGCACGCAGAAGCGCTTAGAATTTGGGTCATGAATGGGATTAAAATCATTGCTGATGGTCTTGGCAAAGCGACTACCTTGCTCTGCGCTGATACGAGTAATGTGACCTTTGCTGGAATAAAATGGCTGTAAAAACATAACTAATACTGCTTTGGCGACAAGAGCGGCGCATAGTAATCACTGTAGCGCTGACGTCAAGTGTAATAAAAACCTGTTACCGCCATAATGCCGTGCTATACATTGGTCAATAGAACAAGCCATAAGTATTAATTAACAACTATTCACCGATTTAGCGTAATACTTAGATCTCACCCCGCTCAATCAAAGAGAGCAAGGTATTTCAAAATGCTAATTATTTCCAAGTCTAAACATTACTCAAACATAGCGCAGGCTGAAGCTAACGCAGTCACCACTTGCTGTAGACTATCTGGCCTTAAATCAACCGCAGCTTTTTCCATTAAGTCATTCAGTGAAGAGGCTGTTGCTGCAGACATATCACCATCATTAACAGCGTTGCCAATAGCCTCACCGGCCTGCACAAGCAAAAACTTTAATTGCCGGATATCGGCGCTAATAGCGTCTAGAGCAGTGGTCTGATCAATCGTGCTAGCATTGGCGGCTCGAGCCTCGGCAGCACAAATGGCATCACGCGCCATCAAGTCGAGGCGAATCGGTTTGAAACGCGCGATACCACCGGTAATTTCCGGAGTCAGTTCCGGATACATAGCTTTACCCACAGCGCGACGCAGCGGTGAATGAGCAACATAAATACTACCATCCGCAGTAACGACGCTCATGGCCAATGAATCTTCTCGGCCTTCGGCAAAGTAGCGCAGTTTACCTGTTTCGCGGTCTAACAGGCCCATTCCCACGCGCAGCATAAGGGTCTTGCCGAGCAATGTTTTGCCGCCACCAATCATAATAACCACGCCGTTAGCGGTAGCCGTTGCCGTCAAACCGTTGGATTGCACATCGACATTGGCATAACCATCAAAACCCGTTAGCTCAGCAGTCCAGGCTCTACTGCCCTGATCACCGTTATCGATCAACTGGATCACATCACTCCCGGTGACAGCATAAAGCTCATTGTTATCTAGTGACACTGTAATAGAACCTACCAGAGGCTCGCCCACATCCAGCCGCCATATTTCATTTAACTGACTATCCAGCGCGATAACATGGCCCAGATTGTCAGACACATAGAGGCGCCGGCCGTCGGCACTAAGTGCCGGTGTTGATCCGGTGCCGCCCTGAAAAGTCTTACGGTTTAAGACCTTGAATTCCAGACCACCATTCCCGTCGTCAATTAAGTCGAGAGAGTAGATTGCGCCCAATTCGGATCTACCGTCTTCTATACCATCTTCTGCATCCGGCGCAGTAGCGGCCATATAAATAAGACTGCTGTCGGGATCAATACTGAAAAAGTTGGTCACCACACCGCCGCCACCATAAATATAATTCACAGCCGATGAGAAGAGACTCAAACCTTCATCGGTTTTACCAAAAGCTTCGTCCATCAACGGATCTACCTTATTAAGGACAAAATTGGGGATCTTGGTACCGTTGCCACTGATGGCAGGCGCGCCGGGTATTTGCCCGATGGGTGCTATCAACTCGCCGCTCTTGCGACTGAATGCGAACAAGGCGCCGGCTTTGGTTATGGATATCAAGGAGTCTGTCGCTGGGTGGTAGTTGAAACTGTGAAATTTTCCCTTTGCTTTATCGCTGAGCTCCGCAGCAGGAATGCTTAAACCGGTCTTTTTACGCCATATCACCGAGCCATCGGGCCGCAGGGCCATAAGTTGGTTATAGCCAATAATATAAATAATTTGCGATCCAGGGTTTTCCGGGTCATTCAAGATGAAGGCCGAGCTGCTAGCTTGTATATCATTGTCGGCAGCTATCGCCCAACGCCTCTCGCCCGTTTGGCCATCAAGTGAAACCAACACCACTCGCTCACCGTGATAGAACTGAGGACTAAAGTAAAGATTGCCTTGGTTATCAAACAGGGGGCCGTTACCGACAAAATACGCAGGTTCTGCAACCCAATCAAGTTCGAACATTGGCGCAGCGACGCCCCAGACCGCATCTGAGTTAGCCCCATTGACATGTATGGCGCTCCAGGTATTTGGCTCGGGAATAATATCGTGACTGTGCTTCCCCGCTGCACGAGCCCCAACGGGTTTCCACTGAGTTTTTTCGGGTGGACCAAAAACCTTTGGTTGGTGAGGGCGCCTATCGTCACTCAGGGTTAAAAATAAAATACTGCCAACAATTATGATCAGTAACAAACTGAGTATTTTCCGACTATTCATTTCTAAGGCACCTATTCTCATATCCACCACTTGACTAAAAGTTTTGCTGTCAATTGGAAAAATGATTCTTCCAAATTTCTACTGTGATCGAGTATAGTGTTATGCTCAAGTCATAGGGAATCATATTCGGCCATGCTTTTTTTATGCTGTGGATAGTTAGATATTGCGAGTGAAAAAAATGAGTGAAAGTAGTCTTCAGCAAGATGTTTTTAATCAACTATTATCTCTGGTCGCCAAGGCAGGGATTTCACAGGAGAAACTGCTTTACCAGGCCCGTATCAATGGTTTATCCGCCTCGGATAGCAGCATAAGTTCAGACACTGAGGCGGTCATTTTTTTATCGACCGCAGCAGAACTTATCAATGACCCCTATCTGGGGCTACGGCTGGGTCAACAGGTCGGCATTGCCAGCTATGGCACCTTTGGTTTTGCCATAATGAGCTGTGCCAATTTAAGAGAGTCCATTGAACTTTTATTGCGTTATGGCAAAGTATTTTTTAAACCGCATTGGGAATCAGAGAATCATAACGGCGGCCTATTGCTATGGCATAACCTGACTAAGGGAACGCCGGCGCAACAGCGGCTTATTGCTGAACTTTCCTTTTCGCAAATGAGCTTGATTGGTAACTCTCTTTATCGAAGCCGATTAAAAGGAGCGGAGTTACAACTTATATATTCCGAGCCCCCTGATAGTGCGTACTATCAGTCGTTCTTTGACATAAAAGTTATCTTTGGCGCGGAACGTAATCAATTATTTCTGCCTGGACATGTGCTCGACACCCCAGTTAAGACGGCCAATATATCTAACCATGTGGTGTTTCATCAGCAGTGTGAAGGAATGCTACGTAGCTTAAGCAGCGCCGAGAAAACAACAACCGAGGTGCGGCGTTTACTGCTGCAATCCGCCGGTGACTTTTTCGACATTAATCAGGTAGCGGCACGTCTAAATATGAGTGAACGCAGTCTGAGGCGAAGACTAACTGCAGAATCTGTTAGTTTTAGGACGTTAGTCGAAGAGGTTAGGGACCTGCTCGCCAGAGAGTATTTAGCCAAAACTGATTTGACCGTTGCCGAGATAGCGCATCTGCTAAGCTATTCAGAGACGGTGAACTTTCGTCGTGCATTTGCACGCTGGAATGGCACAACACCAACCGAGTATCGTCTTCGGTGGGCCAAACAATTTATATCTTAAAGTTTGCACCCATTTGCTCATCCCACAATCAACAACAATCAACAATCAACAATGCTGATTACAGAATAAAACAGCCTCCATTAATGAACTCAATCGGTTTGGGCTTTTATAAAAAGTCATATTAAACAATGTTCTAATTATGTCGCCATTCATAACAATGATTGACCGATTATGATACCCAAATTAAAAAGCAAACCATTTACATTAACAGTGCCTGATAGTAACAGTCCATCAAGTTGGGAAAGCGCTAAAAAATTTTATATGACCGCAAAATAAAAGGCACAAAAATGAATAATCACACAGGCACCCAACCACTGGTGGGCCACCGCACCACTCTAGTTTTGCTACTATTGGTCTACACTCTGTCGATTAGCGATCGAATGATTCTGTCGATCCTGTTTCCGGATATAAAAGCTGAATTTGGTTTAACCGACACTCAACTGGGCTTATTAGGGGGCATTTCGTTCGCTCTATTTTACGCAACCATAGGACTTCCTATTGCACGCTTGGCAGACCAATACAGCCGCAAAAACATCATTATAGTCAGCCTAGTTATATTCTCATTGATGACCGCATTCAGCGGTCTCGCCGCAGGCTTTATTAGTCTTCTGCTGCTGCGTATCTGCGTAGGTATTGGCGAGGCAGGCGTGAACCCGGCCAGCCACTCGATTATCGCTGATTATTTCCCGCCCCACCGTCGAGGATTTGCCATGGCCACATTAATGCTGGGGGGCAGTTTTGGCATGATTCTGGGCTTTGTTGGCGGCGGTTTTATTGCCGAGGCCTACGGCTGGCGCATCGCCCTGATAGCCGTAGGTCTTCCGGGACTTTTATTGGCAGCTGTTATGGTCAGATTACTAAAAGAACCTAGCAGAGGAAGCTTTGATGCGGAAACGCCTCCACCGCCACCCCCGCTACTCACAACCGCAGCGATGATGTGGACCAACCCCGCTATGAGACATCTGATCGCGGGAGCGACAATAGCGGCAATGATGTCCTACGGTATCACTCAGTGGTTACCGACCTTCTTTATGCGAACTCATGACCTCAGTCAGTCTGAGACTGGGATGATGATGGCAGGCGTGTTTGGCATACTGGGAGCAATTGGCGCTCTAGTCGCTGGCAAGTGGTTCGATCGCCTTTCCTTGCGTGGGTTCCAGCACGGCCTGTGGATGCTGACCATCGTTCCGTTCATCTCTATGCCGTTGTTTATGTTTGGCCTATTGGCTGACAGCCTGACCATCGCTATGCTATTTTTTATTGTCCCAGCCTTTGCCTCTAATTATTTTATGGGTCCAATCTTAGCCATGGTGCAAACCCTGTCGCCAGTCAATATGCGCGCTGTATCCTCCGCCATCCAGATGCTGTGTATCAATCTTGTCGGTATGGGTCTGGGACCGCTGCTGGTCGGAATGCTCAGTGATCTACTGAGCCCCCGATATGGTGATGATGCTTTAGGAGTCGCGCTGGCCTACTTTACCATTTTGGGCTTGTGGGGAGCGCTGCATTGCTGGCTTTGTGGGCGGGCTATAGCGAAACAGCAAGCATAGCAGCAAGCTCAATGAGCGAGGAGAAGCCAATGACATATCGCGAACCAATTCAGTTAGTCGGTGGAACAGGATCACCCTACACGCAAAAAATGGTGGCGTTAATGCGCTACCGACGCGTGCCCTATGCTGTGAACTGGGGCATACCGTCGGAGACTTGTGATGCCATTGGCGTAGAAAAGCCTAAACCAATATTTGAGCCAACGTTCTTTTTTCAAGAAGATGGGAATACCAAAGCTGTTTGTGATTCCACCCCAATTATCCGCCGTTTAGAGGATACCCATAGCGGCCGCTCGGTGTTACCAACTGATCCTGCGCTGGCTTTTGTCGATTACTTGATAGAAGACTTTGCTGACGAGTGGTGCACCAAATATATGTTCCATTTTCGCTGGCACAAAAAATTAGACGCCGGTAATGCGGCTACCTTATTACCGCTGAGCACGAATGTCAGCATGCCAAAAGACACCCATAAAGAGCTCAAAAACTGGATTGAAGAGCGTCAGGTCAGTCGCTTGTACGTGGTAGGTTCCAATGACACCACAGCACCGGTGATTGATACTAGCTATCGTCGCTTTTTGCTGGCCATGGAAAACCATCTAGCCAATCAGAACTTTATGCTGGGTAATCGTCCCGCCGCCGGGGATTTTGGCCTTTATGGTCAATTAAGTCAGTTAGTGGGATTTGACCCCACATCCAGGGCGATTGCTTATGAGCTGTCACCCCGCACCGTGGCCTGGGTTGATCTGATGCGCGACCAGAGTGGGCTTGAGCCGACAGAACAAGATTGGGTGAGCTTACAGGATCAACCCGAAAGTTTACGTGGTTTATTGGAAGAAATTGGCCGTATGTATGCACCGGCGCAACTGGCCAATGCTCAGGCTGTTGCTGCAGGTGATAAGACTTGGACTGCAGAAATAGATGGCGCCGTCTGGACTCAGCAGACTTTTCCCTATCAAGCCAGATGCCTGCGTTGGACCAATGAATACTACCGAACGCTGAGTGATGCAGACCGCGCTACTGTTGATTCTCTACTTGAGGGTACAGATGTTGAGACCATGCTGTTAGCGGGCAAGCTCTAAATTAAACGGCCTGCAGAGCGAAGTGCAGAATAAAATGGCGTAGACAAAGACTAGAGACCGGCAAAGTCATTTTATCTATTGCTATCGACTAGGATTTCGGTGATAGCCTGCTCCGAGTTGCAATCTGCTGCTGTATTACATGGAGTGAGTAGCTTTGTATTGGTTACTTGGGTATTAAGTAGTGATATTTAAAATGCTAATCAGTGAGGCAAAGTGCTGGGTAGAACTCGCTACTATTTTTGGCATTGCATCTAGAGTAAAAAAACCGTGATGCTGATCAGCATCACGGTCTAGTTTTTCAATTAAAGCTTATTAACTTTAGCTTACCAACTGAAACTCACATTGATACCAACCCGACGAGAGTTTATCGGATACCGGTTGGCATACCCAGTAAGATATGCCTGCTGCGATATTGTCACAGGCGGTGTACTCTTGGCGCCGGTTACCAGTCCCTCTTCATCAAGCAGATTGCGGGCAAACAGTTCGACAGTGAATTGCTCATTGCGAATACCTATGTAGGCATCAAGCGTATTATAGGACGAGAGTTCATCAATATCTCCCCCTTCTTGATCGCCAACATAGGAGTAGAGTAATCGACCATAGCCAACAAAATTGTCGAATTGGACTCTATATTCGCTATTGAAGCTACCGGTCCAAGGCGCCATCCTACCGATAGAAGTTCCGCCAAGATCACAGGTCGCAAAAGACTGGCCTTCGGGAACAAGCTTTCCATCAACGATTTTGTTACATGGGCCCATGGTACCATCAGCGTACTCGCTGTTGGAGTATGCGATATTACCGCCCAAGGACCAGTTCTGATTGAGGTTAGCTTGCATTTCCAGCTCAGCACCTGAGACCTGTGCATCACCATTCATAGTAAAGCCGGTTCGACCCAATTTACCACTATCATCGCGCACATTAATCGCACCAACACGATTTATATAGTCAGTAAAGTCCGAGTAGAACACCGCACCACTGAGTCTCATAGCACCATCCATCAGCACACTCTTGAAGCCCAGTTCATAGGATACGCTATCTTCCGAGCCAAACAGCAAAACATCTTCTGGCAATACGCTAGAGGTAATCGTAATGCCCCCCGGACGCCAGCCAGTGCTAACTAGGCCGTATACATCAAGGTCGTCACTGACACTGTATTGCAGGGCGACCTGACCAGTAACAGAATCTTCTTTAAGTTGTTTGTTACCAGCAGACAGTACCTGTTTAATCTTTAGGTTTGCAGGTAACGCTCGACTAGTTGGACCAATTTTAAGGCCCTCGGATCCGGTACTAACAAATAAATCCCTATCGGTTTCGACCTCTTGATAACGCAGACCCAGCTGCAGGTTTAGCTTGTCGCTGAGGTGGAACTTGTTATGGGTGAACAGTCCCGAACGCTCAATATCAACTGGGAATGACAACAGTTGGCTTCCATAGGCTGCTACCGCAGGGAGTCCTTCACGCAAATGATTATCCTGACTGTACAAGATATCAGAACTCTCATAATAAGCACCAAGCATATACTCCCAATTGCCGTCAGTTTGACTGGTAATTCGTATTTCCTGAGACCAGTCGGTGCGATCGTCTAGCGAATCACGGCGAGTGACAAAGCCTGGATTAGCAGTCCCCACGGTTTGGTCATATGTTCGGATTGAATCAGTTTCGTGGTAGCCAGTGACTGAAGTAACCGTATGGGATTCCAGATCCCACTCCACCACCAATGAGCTGTTTAGGAATTCGGCCTGGGTAGTATCTTCTTTTCCATCAATACCGACGCTTGCTCCGCGACGATCAAAATCGCCTAGGGCTTTCAGTTTGCTTCTCGGATCCAGTTGGGCAGCAATTTGGGGGTTGAGAGTACCTGACAATGCAGAGACATCATTAACATCACGATCCATTGTTTGAACGGCTAGATCAACACTGAGGTTATCCGCTGGTAGCCAACTAACACTAACACGGGCCGCGTTGGTCTGTTCGTGGCTCATTTCGCCGTTGACTATATTCTCAATCTCATTGAGGTCGCTCTCATCAAACAATCCAGCTACACGCACTGCCAACTTCCCAGGTATCAGCGGCACACTGGCGGCTAACTGGGTATTTACACCGTTATTATCGGCAAAGGATGTCCGAAAATTGCCTTCACTTTCCTCTAGGTTAGGACGTGCAAGATGGATATTAATTGCACCAGCTGGCGAAGTACGCCCTGCCAGAGTGCCCTGAGGACCTCGCAGTATCTCAATGCGCTCGACATCAAACATCTGCTGGTATATCGCATTGGAATCCACAATCGCCTGATTCCAATATGTGGTAACTGCTCCCTCTGCAGCGGAAACCGGAGTATGTGGTACACCACGCAAAGTCATACGACCACTACGGCCACTCAGGCTAGTGATCTGAAGACCCGCAGTGAGGCTTTCCAAGTCTGCAAATCTATTCGCATTGAAATCTTTGAGCACATCGCCACCCAGAACATTGACAGTGGCTGGGATATCCTGCAGTGACTCAGAACGTTTCTGCGCAGTTACCACAATCTCTTCCAACGCAAGCTCATTCGCAGAGGTCGCGGCGCCAGAGAAGGCCAAGGCGATTGCGGATGCAATTGGTGTTATTTTACGGTACAAATTATGACGTTTGTGTTTCATTGTAAACTCCCCTCGATGAATATTGTTTTAGATTTGTTATAGAAACACAGTCACTTTAGTTACTAAAAAACAGGATTAACAATCATTTTCGGCCAACTTTGCCCCTCTGCAAAAAAATATAAACTATTACATTAATTGCCTCAGAGTAAACGTCGGATGATTTACCTTTTGCGCGATGAGCAAAATTTATAAATTCAATAACTGACTTTCCAATGTTAGCCACTAACAATATTTTCTATCAGTTTGTGGTGTTGGCTATTTTAGTAACAGGTGGGTAATCTAGGCTGAACTCACCCCATAGCAGAGCTACAAGCCCTGGCAACAACCAACCTTGGCAGCGGCCTTATGCAGAGTGCGTTGAGCGACTTAGTACGAGCAGTTGACGCATCTAAGGGGAATCAATGGCTGCGGCAACACCAACGCTGGTGGCGGGATTGGCATCAGCTCGAGGATCCATCAGTAACCCACTTTTCATACTGACCTTGAGAAGGGTAGCGTCCGTATCCAAATAGAGGTACTCATAGTTATCTCTGCCTATATCCCCAAGCGCAATAGGTTGCACTCTAGCACCCTTGGTAGTTACAACAGAGTATCCAAGACGATGGTGTTCGGCGACAACACCTTCCATTGGCGTTACACCGCCATTCCAGACGACAACAACCACTTGCTTAGTCTCTGGCGGAACGTCATCGTCGACTAGATCTTCGGGCCTAACGGCATAGGCCAATACCAATGAAGGACCGTCGTTCAGCGGCGTCACGTCCACTGACAGACCCTGAGCGTTATCGCCTCCAGCAAGAATCAATTGGCCGGTCACTTCTACTTTTACCGGCGGGTCCTCAGGCTCATTGCCAAATTCACCAATAAGCAAAACGGTATGTCGCTTGGACGCTGCGTTTGCTGGGCGCGTGGTGACCCGTAAAGGGTGCACTCGTTTTCCTGAACGACTGATAACTGTAAATATCTCAGGCTTAAGAGAATCGGGATCAGCCACTCGTTTGGAAAATGTCACAGGCATACCGTCGACGCCTTTGAATCTTAATGTCTGAATTTCATTATCTAAACCAAAGAAAGCGCTGACCATTCGTGTGGGTTGATCATCAAGTTCAGTTCTTGGTGAAGTAGAATTAGGCGAACAGGCCACCGCTGTTAGTGCGACAATACTAAGCACACACACAAATCTGTAACAGTTCATTTTTATCATGTTATTTGTCCTTGGATAATTTCATGTATAAATTAGCGTAATTCGCGCCGTAAAATTTTACCCACATTAGATTTGGGCAACTCATCGCGGAACTCAATATGTTTGGGCACCTTGTAAGCCGTGAGATCCGTGCGGCAAAATTCTCTCAGCGGAGTATCTTATGGCCGTCTGCAATAGACGATTTGTCGTTCCATGGTTTAAACCCATAGCCGAAGGTGTACATATCGCTGTCGGAACGAATACCAGGGTAACGAAATAAATCCCAGGTACCACCGCTGGCTTCCCGGGATTCAAGAATCATAAAACTGCGATCAGGACAGTTGCGACGCAAATGGCAGGCGCCGCCGATTCCCGAAAGACCCGCGCCAATAATTAAAACGTCAACGCATTGACTACCGCTATCGGTGGTTGCTGTTTTCAAGGTTATTAGTCTACAAAGTTATTGTTGCTGGAGGCGCTGTACCAAATAGGCGATGACCATGCGCGCTCTTGAATAGTGGCTGGCAAGTCTGGACGCGGTGGTTGACCAGCGCGTATGGCGTCCCAGGTTGACCATCGACATACCGGATTTTCCAAGGCGCGCACATAGTAAAAGGCCTCTTGTCCCGGTGTAAAGTTGGGATCTTGCCACAGTGCTTTAAGCTCTCCGGCGCCAACATTTGCGGTTCTTGAACAGTCCTCTAGGTTGACCTGGGCATCGTTGTCTGGGCAGCGATGAGTTTGTGGATCTACGGTTAAGCCGTCGGCGCAGGCTACGTCGTAAACCTGCTCCTGATGTTCGCCGTCTTCAAGCCAGCCTTTAATAATTTGTACGCGCTGTAATTGCGCGGTATTGGGGTCAGCTACCGCCCAAGTTAAAAATGTGGGCTGGCGCTCACCGCTCGCTTGCAGGGTGGCACCCATGGTGATGCCACTTTGGTAGGCGTTTTTTATCAGGTCTGGGCTATTCAACTCAGCATCCGCGAGATCGTAACCGGCAAAAAATCGAACTTTTATACGTGTACCGCTGGTAGCAAAGGTTTCCTTGCGGCGCAGTGCATCATAAATCGCTTCACGGGTATTTTCTTCGGCCCAGACTCCGGCGATACCAGACGCACCCCAGTAGTGGTAGCCTGAAAAATCAAGGTAGGTCTTATCGGCTATCTCCTGGACCATGTCCG
>MDTG01195634.1_pt1 | contig 11737 bp, 13 predicted proteins | sample 811421 | NCBI WGS metagenome assembly MDTG01 (sample SAMN05326645, study PRJNA326480) | marine metagenome | isolation source: seawater | place: Pacific Ocean: South East | collected 2011 | reverse complement strand
CGAGCGTGTCGCACGTACTGTTCAGAATTCATGGCATCCTGAAGAATGGGGTGAGAATGGACCTTGGCTCCGAATGTTCCAAAATGCTCGTCGTTATTTAGACTGACCTTTTATTTCAGCAACCAGTGCATTTATATTAGCCAGTCCTTCGCGAAGATAGACTTCGGGGAGGGCTGAGCTACATCGAAAATGACGATCAAGACCAAAACAATTTCCTGGGACAACCAAAGTGCTTTTTTCGTGAACCAATCGGTTCACAAATTCAAGTGAGTCAACAGGGAGGTCATAACGCACAATACACATGGCTGAAGCTTCAGGAGGCACTACCGAATAAGTGTCATTATGAACGGCTAACATATCCATTAATGTATCAAAACCAAAGTTAATTAGTTCTCGAGCTCGCTGTGTGAGTTTTGGTCTCACCTCAGGATCTAGGGCTATATTTGCTAATTCATTTCCAAGCATGGTTGAGCTGATCGTAGTGTATTCATGACGCAATTGAAATTGAGGCATGAGCTCTTCTGGAGCGACAATCCAGCCAATTCTTAAGCCTGGCATTCCATAGGCTTTACTCATACTATTAACTGCAATAACTCGGTCATATTGACCCCAAAAAGAGGGAGTTCTGGGAGTATCACCGCGTTCAGTTCCAGCATATACCTCGTCAGCTACAATCCATGCACCTACACTTGAGGCGGCTTTGATGATTGTATTCACTTCGGTTTGAGTGAGGATGTGTCCTGTAGGATTATGTGGATTAATAATACTAATAATTTTGGTATTACTGTTTACTGTCGCCATTAATTGATCGGTATTCAAGGCCCAGTTTTGAGCTTCGATTAATTCGACTGTTTTGAGTGTTATGCCATTATTTTGTGCGTTTCCCGGTAATTGCATGTATGCCGGTTGCAATGCAATTAACTCATCACCAGGTTTTAATATTGTTTCAGCGATTAAATAATTTGCCTCTGATGCACCAATTGTTGTGAGAACATTATTTAAATTTGCATCAGGGTATAAAGAGGCAATTTTTTCGCGTAATTCAACTTTACCTCGGACATTTGGGTAATCCATTTCAATATTTGATATTTCAGCAAGATCTCTCCCTGCAAGTTCGAAGAAATCACCGATTTTGATTGGATGAACACCACTTTCAGAGTAATTATAAGCGACATTTTTTTCATGCTCTGTTAGATAACTCTCTATTTTGAATTGATGAAACATATCATTACCTCATTAAATTTCAGTTAAATTTGATCAACGATAATTAAAGTTTTTTATATTTAATACGTTGTGGTTGAGATGCATCATTTCCCAGTCTTTTTTTACGATCTTCTTCATATTCGCTGAAATTCCCAGTAAACCATACCACCTCACTATCACCTTCAAATGCCAGTATATGTGTAGCAATACGATCCAGGAACCAGCGATCATGTGAAATTACTATAGCGGATCCTGGGAACTCCAATAATGCTGTTTCAAGTGCACGTAGCGTTTCAATATCTAAATCGTTTGTTGGCTCATCAAGCAGTAATAGGTTTCCACCAGACTTCAACATTTTTGCTAGATGCACTCGATTTCTTTCACCTCCTGAAAGTAAACCAATTTTCTTTTGTTGATCACTACCGCGAAAATTGAACCGTCCAACGTAGGCTCGTGATGGTGTCTCATATTTACCTACGGTAATAATATCTTGTCCATCAGATATCTCTTCCCAGATCGTTTTACTATCATCTAAGCTATCACGAGATTGGTCTACACTGGCGATTTGAACACTTTCACCAAGACGAATTTCACCAGCATCAATTTCTTCTGAGCCATTTAGCATCCGGAATAAAGTGGTTTTACCCGCCCCATTTGGACCAATGATGCCCACTATTCCTCCTGGTGGAAGCTGAAGATTCAATGAATTAATTAGCAGTTTCTCTCCAAAAGCTTTTTTCAGGTCCGTTATCTCAACGACTAAATCACCCAAACGAGGACCTGGTGGTATAAATATTTCGTTGGTTTCATTTCGCGCCTGATATTTTTCAGAAGTCAATTCAGCGAATTGCTTGAGCCGTGCTTTTGATTTTGCTTGACGTCCTTTTGGATTTTGACGAACCCACTCAAGTTCAACTCGCATGGCCTTTTGTTTCGCCTTTTCGGAAGCCTCTTCTTGAGAAAGTCGAGCTTCTTTTTGTTCCAACCAAGATGAATAATTACCTTCCCATGGAATACCGTGCCCTCGATCAAGCTCTAAAATCCAACCAGCAACATTATCGAGAAAATATCGATCATGTGTTACAGCAATGACAGTACCATTATATTCTTCTAAAAATCGTTCTAACCAAGCGACAGATTCAGCATCAAGATGGTTTGTCGGCTCATCAAGTAATAACATATCAGGTTCAGATAATAAGAGGCGACAGAGTGCTACACGTCGCTTTTCTCCTCCTGAGAGTTTGGTAACATCAGCATCCCAGGGTGGTAAACGCAATGCATCTGCAGCTATGTCAAGCTTTCGATCTAATTCCCAACCGCCACAAGCATCAATTTTATCCTGAAGTTTACCCTGCTCCTCTAACAGAGCATTCATTTCGTCGTCAGTGATTGTTTCACCGAAACGCATACTAATTTCATCAAACCTAGTTAATAGTGACTTAGTTGCATGTACCCCAGCTTCAATGTTCCCCCTGACATCGGTTGTTTCATCGAGTTCTGGTTCTTGGGGTAGATAACCAATATTGATTCCGGGTTGAGGACGCGCTTCACCATCAAACTCGTTATCAAGGCCCGCCATTATTTTGAGTAATGTCGATTTACCAGAACCATTGAGCCCCAATACACCAATTTTAGCCCCGGGAAAAAATGATAAAGAAATATCACGAATAATGAATTGTTTCGGAGGCACCATTTTCGCCACTCGATTCATCGTATAAATATATTGCGCCATAAATTAACACCATCTTGATTGCGGAAATTAGTTATTATTACCGCTGGTTAGAATTAAAGAGAGAATTGTGAACACTAAACCGGTATTTGTCTATAAGGGAGATGCATTAGCTGATTATAATTTCGGAGAAAAACATCCATTTGGACCCAAGCGTCATTTGGCATTTCATGACGCGCTTACACAACAAAAGTTAGATTTTGAGGTTACCTTAATGTCTCCGAGTAGAGCCACTGTGGATCAATTGGCGCTGTTTCATACATCAGATTATATTGATCAAGTGTCACGGGCTTCTGAAGATGGTAAGGGGTATTTAGATCATGGTGATACTCCCGCTTTTATTGGTGTATTTGAGGTGGCTTCAGATGTTGTAGGTACCACGCTATCGGCCATTGATGCCATTATGCATGAAGACGCCAGCCGTGCTTTTTCTCCAATTGGGGGTTTACATCATGCTCGTCGAGATAAGGCAGGAGGGTTCTGTGTATTTAATGATTGTGGGATTGCGATACATTATTTACGAGAAGTTTATGGTATCCAGCGTATTGCTTATGTTGATATAGATGCTCATCACGGGGACGGTGTTTTTTATGATTTCGAGGAGGATGAGAATTTATTATTTGCAGATATTCACCAAGATGGCGCCACTTTGTATCCAGGAACTGGACATACAAGCGAGACGGGAAGAGGTAAAGCAAAAGACACTAAACTTAATCTCTCCCTTCCTCCTGGGGCAGGCGATCATGAATTCAGTCAACTCTGGTGTCAAGTTGAAAATTATCTGATAGACAATCAACCCGAGTTCATTATACTGCAATGCGGAGCTGATAGTTTAGCCGGTGACCCAATTACACAACTTGAATTAACGGAGAAATCCCATGGTATGGCGGCACAATCATTATGCCGAATTGCGGACCAGTATTGTAAAGGACGTATTATAGGATTGGGTGGTGGCGGATATAATTTAGATAATATCGCGAAAGCATGGACGCACGTTGTAAAATCATTTTTAATTAGGCAGTGATTTGAGAATTTATTGTGAATACTAGGTTGCGAAACAAATTACTGGCGAGAATATTTAATTTAGGAGAATTTTAAGTCATGTTTAGTAAGACATCATCAATTAACGATTTTGATAAAGAGTTGTCTGTTGCGGTTCAACATGAGACCCGTCGTCAAGAAGAGCATATAGAATTAATTGCTTCTGAAAATTATGCCAGTCCAAGAGTAATGGAAGCACAGGGATCAGTACTCACTAATAAATATGCCGAAGGTTATCCGGGTAAACGTTATTATGGTGGTTGCGAATTTGTTGACGTGGCAGAACAATTGGCAATTGAGCGAGCTAAGAAATTATTTGGCGCTGCTTATGCAAATGTGCAACCTCACTCTGGTTCACAGGCTAATACAGCTGTATTTTTGGCACTATTAGAGGCAGGAGATACGATTCTAGGGATGAGTCTTTCTGAAGGCGGCCATCTTACGCATGGTGCTTCGGTAAATTTTTCAGGAAAACTATTCAATGCTGTTCAATACGGTATAGATCCAGAAACAGGTTTAATTAACTATGAGCAAGTCGAGGCATTGGCGAAAGAACATCAACCACGACTCATTATTGCTGGTTTCTCAGCTCATTCAAGAGTTGTAGATTGGCAGCGTTTTCGTGATATTGCTGATGATGTTGGTGCATATTTTTTGGTCGATATGGCACATGTTGCTGGTTTGGTAGCAAGTGGGCATTATCCCAATCCAGTGAATATCGCTGATGTAGTCACTTCAACTACCCATAAAACTCTTAGAGGACCCAGAGGAGGGATTATTCTCGCTAAGGAAAACGAGACGCTGACTAAGAAATTTAACTCTTTAGTGTTTCCAGGGATTCAAGGTGGCCCATTGATGCATGTTATTGCAGCCAAAGCTGTGGCTTTTTTGGAAGCGTTAGATCCTGAATTCAAACTCTATCAAGCTCAAGTAATTGCGAATGCCAGAGCAATGGCCAACACCCTAATGGAGAGAGGTTATTCAATTCTCTCGGGTGGTACTGACAATCATCTGATATTAGTTAGTCTGGTGGATAAGGGTATTACTGGAAAGGATGCTGATGCAACTTTAAGTCGAGCGAACATAACTGTGAATAAAAACACAGTGCCGAATGATCCTTGTTCACCTTTTGTGACAAGTGGTCTCAGATTGGGCACACCAGCGATAACCACAAGAGGATTTGGAACTAAAGAATCTGAACAAATCGCCCATTGGATTGCGGATATACTGACCGATTTAAACGACGAAAGTATGGTGGAAAATGTACGGGCAAAAGTATTAACCTTATGTAAGGATTTTCCGGTGTATACTGGTTAGGAATTAACACCAGAAAGGCTTGATGTATAAAGATGAATTGCCCATTTTGTAATCATGAAGAAACCAAGGTCATCGATTCGCGTCTAGCCGGAGAAGGTCGTCAAATTCGAAGACGTAGAGAGTGTTTGGACTGTAGTGAGCGATTCACCACTTTCGAAGGGGCTGAATTAGTAATGCCAAGACTCATTAAGACGGATGATCGTCGTGAACCCTTTGATGAGCATAAAATGCGTGCAAGTATGCATCGAGCTCTGGAAAAGCGACCTGTATCAGCCGATTTATTTGAGCAATCCATAGGCCGTATGATTCACAAATTAAGGACTATGGGTGAGAGAGAAGTCCCTTCCAGATTGATTGGTGAGCTTGTTATGAATGAATTAAGAGGGCTTGATGAAGTTGCTTATGTCCGTTTTGCTTCCGTTTATCGGAGTTTCCAAGATGTAACAGAATTTCAAGAAGAAGTTAAACGCCTTCAAAGTAAACCAAAAAAGAAACGGAAACGAACCCAGTTATCATTATTACCTGATGCAGTTAATAAGAACGAATAATCCAGTGAGTATACGCTATGGCTAATTATACACTGGCTGATCAAAAATTTATGGCACGTGCAATGCGATTGGCAAGAAAAGGTAAATATTCTGCCCATCCAAATCCACAAGTTGGCGCCGTCCTTGTTGTGGATAATCAAATAATTGGCGAGGGGTGGCATCATCAAGCTGGTTTGCCTCATGCTGAAATTAACGCACTCGAATCTATTACCCAATCAAGTAATGGTGCCACTTTATATGTGACTCTTGAACCTTGTGCGCATGAAGGTAAAACTGGTCCTTGTTGCAAAGCATTAGTTGAGGCGAATATAGCTCGGGTTATTATTGCCTGTCAGGACCCATTCGAAGAAGTAGCAGGTAAAGGGATAGCGATGTTGCGTGCAGCTGGCATTGAAGTAATGGTGGGATTGATGGAAGCTGAAGCGCGACTTTTGAATCGCGGTTTCTTCTCACGCATCGAGAGAAAAAGACCATTCGTTTGTCTAAAAATAGCCACCAGTATGGATGGTGCAATAGCCATGAAAAATGGAGAAAGTCAGTGGATAACAGGAGAACATGCACGCGCAGATGTGCAGAAATTAAGAGCCCAGTCGGGTGCTATAATGACGGGCAGCGGAACAATTCTAAACGACAATCCAGCCCTGACAGTGCGTGACGATTCACTTACTAAAAACCAACCACTAAGAGTGATATTAGATAGTCAGTTGAATATTTCTCCAAGTGCAAAAATTTTTCAGAATAAAGGAAAAACATGGGTTTTTTGTGTCGATGATCAAAATAGTAATAAGTTTGATATTTCAGGTACTAAAATCATTAAGACTGCTTCCACGGATAATCGGGTTGATATACAAGCAGTATTGGAAATTTTGGCCATTAATGAAATCAATAATTTATTAATTGAGGCTGGTCCAGTATTAGCAGGCGCTATGTTAATGAATAGCTTGATTGATGAGCTTGTTATTTATCAGGCACCCCATATTATGGGTAGTGAAGTTCAATCGATGTTTTATACACCAGCTTGGACTAGTCTCATGAATAAGCAAGAGCTAATCATCAGTGAGGTTCGCAAGGTTGGTCAAGATATTAAGATTGTAGCTAAGCCAAAAAAGAGGGTGTGAGGTGTTTACAGGAATCATAAAGGCAAGAGGTAGCGTAAAAAAAATCTCACCTCAAGGTGGAGATTTTCAAATAACATTTAATTCCAATGAGATTAAATGGAATGAATTTACTGTGGGTGAAAGTATTGCGATTAACGGAGTTTGTTTAACTGCGGTTAAGATAACCAATAATGGTTTTGATGCAGATGTGTCTGGAGAAACTATGCGAGTCACTGCTTTTAGGGATTTAAAAGAAGGTGATGCAGTTAATCTTGAACCTTCATTAGCAATTGGTGAGAGAATAGGTGGTCATTTTGTTAGTGGTCATGTGGATTGTGTTGGAAGAATTGTTGGGCGTCAGAAAGATGCTCGCTCTATTGCTTTTGAAGTTGAATTACCTGAAGAATATGCACGTTATGTCGCTGCAAAAGGATCTGTCTGTATTGATGGTGTAAGCCTGACAGTTAATGCAGTATTGGGATCCATTTTTACAGTAAATGTAATTCCGCATACGACTGATGTTACAATAATCAATGATTATTCAATTGGTGATAAAGTCAACATTGAAGTAGATTTAATAGCTCGTTATTTAGAGCGTTTGCTTGATAAGCCAAATGATGGCGTAATAACGAAAGAATTTCTTGAGATAAATGGTTATGACTAAAACAGTCCAGAATATAAAAAGCACCTTCGCTAATATCGAAGATATCATTGTTGATATTCAGCAAGGAAAAATGGTCATCATGGTCGATGATGAGAATAGAGAGAACGAAGGCGATTTGATCATGGCAGCTGAAAAAGTTCGGCCCGAGGATATCAATTATATGGCACGCTATGGACGCGGTTTAATTTGCTTAACGTTAACTCGAGAGCGTTGCGCCCAACTTCGTTTACCATTAATGGTTGAAGAGACAGATCAACACCATGCTACTAACTTTACTGTTTCTATTGAAGCAACAAAAGGAATAACAACAGGGATCTCTGCCCATGATAGGGCTAAGACGGTCAAGGCAGCAGTTGCGGAAAATGCCACACCAGAACATTTAAGCCAACCTGGGCATATTTTTCCGATTATGTCACAACCAGGAGGCGTCTTAACCAGAGCAGGTCACACTGAAGCCGGCTGTGATTTGGCTCGGCTTGCCGGTTTTGAACCAGCCGCAACTATCGTAGAAATTTTAAATGAGGATGGCAGTATGGCTCGTCGTCCTGATCTCGAAGAATTCTCAAGAAAGCATGATATAAAAATTGGAACAATTGCAGACTTAATTCGATATCGACTCGAAAAAGAACGTTTTGTTGAGCGAATTGCTAAAAAAGTAGTGAATACAGATTATGGGGAATTTACCTTATATTGTTATGATGACCAAGTAAGTCAATCGGTCCATGTTGCTATGGTGAAAGGCGTTCTAAAAAAAGAACAGGCGCCACTAGTTAGGGTTCATATTCAAGATACACTGGGTGATGTGTTGGGAGTTCAAGCTACAGCATTGGGCTGGCCAGTAACTGATGCGATTAGAAGAATATCAGAAGAAGAAACAGGTATTGTGATAATCTTAAGAGAACAAGAATCATCACGAGACTTAATGGATGCAGTTGAAGAATTGTCAACTAAGAATGATCAGTTAAAGGAACAACGAATTAGCGATGCTGGATTGCGAACTTATGGTGTCGGTGCCCAGATATTACGTGACCTTGGGGTAAGTAAGATGCGTGTATTGTCCGCACCTAAACAGATGTATGCGATCTCTGGCTTTGATTTGAATATCACAGAATACGTTGAACAATAAATGACTAATGGATAGTGAATAATGGAAAAGATAACAACGATTGAAGCTGATTTACATCCGAGAGAAGCACGCTATAGTATTGTTGCTGCTCGTTTTAATGACTTTGTGGTGAATGCCCTTATAAAAGGAGCATTATCATGCTTGGATCGTCATGGAGTTGATAGGAATGCGATTGAGCTGATTCGGGTTCCAGGAGCATTTGAGTTACCGTTGGTGGTAGATAAAGTAGCAACATCGCGCCGCGCTGATGGAATCATTGCTTTGGGCGCCGTGATTAGAGGCGCTACTCCCCACTTCGATTATGTTTCAGGTCAATGTGCAGAGGGCTTATCAGCTGCTCAGAGTAAGCATGGAATACCAGTTGGTTTTGGTGTTTTAATGGTCGATACTTTAGAGCAGGCGTTAGAACGAGCTGGCACAAAATCTGGCAATAAAGGTGAAGAAGCAACACTGGCAGTGATTGAAATGGTTAATTTGTTAAGAAAAATAGATTAGTCGTGACCGCCAAGAAAAAGATTCAATCAAAACTCAGAAAAAGCCGCACTCAAGCCAGAATAATGTTAGTGCAAGCGCTTTATCAGATGCAATTAACTGATCATGATATCAATGAATTATTATCTCAATGTCGTGAGAGAGAAGAATATACGAAAATTGATAAAAGGTATTTCACCAAAGCATTGAGAGCTATATATAAAAATAGTTCAGAGTATCAGGCAGAAATTGAATTGCATTTGGATCGTTCGCTTATTCAAATCGATCCCATTGAATTAAGTATACTATTATTAGGCTATTATGAGCTTGAAGAGCAGAAAGATATCGATACAGCGGTAATAATAAATGAGGCGGTCAATTTAACTAAACGTTTCGGCTCACAAGATGGCCATAAATACATTAATGCAGTTTTGGATAGAGCGGGAAAAACGCTCAGATCAGTCTGATATAGAGTTGTTTTCCTTGGAGTCTGATAATGAATGAATTTGAACTAATTCATCGTTATTTCAACAATAGCAATCAGGATAGCTCGGTAATTCATGGTATCGGTGATGATGCTGCCATTATTAAACCTTCAAAAAATTATGATCTAGTTATGTCAGTCGACACTCTCCTAGAAGATGTCCATTTCCCCAGCACTATGCCCCCTCAAGATATTGGATATCGATGTGTTGCTGTTAATATTTCGGATATGGCAGCTATGGGCGCAATACCACGTTGGTTGACTTTGGCTTTATCGCTGCCTGAATATAATGAAAAGTGGTTGGAAAGATTTTCGATAGGATTATTTACCGCATTAGAGGAGTATAAAGTAACTTTAGTGGGTGGTGATACCACATCAGGGAAGCAATTAACCTTAACTGCCAGTATAACCGGTGAAGTTAAAAGCGATTCCGCCATCACTAGAGCGGGCGCAAGTGTCGGTGATTTAATATTTATTACTGGAACTATTGGAGATGCTGCAGCGGGTTTAGGCTTGATAGGTGATACTGAGGACTCAAGTGAAGATGAAAAATTTCTTATAGAGCGCTTTGCAAGACCATCTGCAAGGAGTCATATAGGTCAAGCACTGGTTAATATTGCCTCAGCAGCAATCGATGTGTCGGACGGTTTATTTGCTGATACTAAAAAATTACTCGATGCCAGTTTGGTTGGCGGCTCTATTAATATAAATGATATCCCTTTTTCACGATCTTTAATAAATTTGTTCAGTCAAAAAGAGAGACAACAATACGCTCTTAATGGCGGAGATGATTATGAATTATTATTTACAGTACCGGCCACAAAAATACACGAATTGGATAAAATAAAAAACACAGCTGGTATCTCTATTACACAGATTGGAGCTGTCTCAGAAGCGGATGGTTTAGAATGCATATTAGATAATAAGAAAATTGAATACGATCATGGTGGTTATTTACATTTTTCTTGAGTAATAACAATGAATAATATTGAAAAACCCACAATGAGTAACCCGATCCACTTTTTTGCTTTTTGTGGAGGAATAGGGCTCATTGGATTAGCTCCCGGTACAGCGGGAACCTTATTCGGAATACTGGTATGGTGGCTGACACTAGATGCTGGTTTTTTGATTCAATCATTAATGGCCATCATCTTTCTGACTGCAGGAATTTGGATTTGCGGCAAATGTGCTAAAGATTTGAATGTGCATGATCACCCCGGAATTGTATGGGATGAAATGGCCACTATGTTCACAATTTTATTATTCCAACCTATGAGTTGGCAAAACTGGCTATTGGCTTTTATTTTATTTCGATGCTTTGATATTTTCAAACCGTGGCCGATAAGTTATATAGATAAAAATATTTCTGGCGGGCTAGGTATAATGCTGGATGATATTGTGGCAGGGGTTGCCACAATAATATGTTTATCGATACTTGGGCAAATATCCTTAGTTTAATCGCTGTCGTTATCCAATGGAGCAAAAACTTCCGTCTTACTATCATTAAGCAATATTTCAACTTTTTGTTCAGCTTCTTTGAGGGCAGTTTGGCATGCTCGTGTAAGTTTAATGCCGTTTTCAAATTTCTTCATCGCTTCTTCAAGAGGAAGCTCACCTGTTTCAAGCTCAGCAACGAGTGACTCAAGATCTTTTAATGATTGCTCTAAATTGATATTTTTTTCAGTCATTATATTTGATGATATATCCGATGATTTGATTGTTTGAAATTACTATTTATAAGTTAAGTTTATGTTGCATTGTGTTACAGATCAAGGCGGTTATTTTGGTTGACATAAATGTTTATTGTACCTATCATAATTTTTGTATTTTAGACTTATTCTAAACATAAAAATCACTTAAAGTATTATCTCAGAATAAGCAGATGTAACAATCAATTATCAAATATATTTATTAAAACTGAGGAAAATTAATGAGCAACAAAGAAGAGGGGAAATGTCCGGTAATGCACGGGGCAATGGCTTCCAATAGCAATAGTGGTACCTCCAATCGTGAGTGGTGGCCTAAGCAACTAAATCTCAATATTCTTCATCAACATG
>MDTG01041862.1_pt1 | contig 11737 bp, 9 predicted proteins | sample 811421 | NCBI WGS metagenome assembly MDTG01 (sample SAMN05326645, study PRJNA326480) | marine metagenome | isolation source: seawater | place: Pacific Ocean: South East | collected 2011 | reverse complement strand
TGCTATAAATTCTCCTTTGGATATGTTAATCGCTTCATTCAAAGCGTTAGCCCTTCCAATATCTCCAGGTTCAAGTATTTTTATTCTTTTGTCATCGAAGCCTTTCAAAATTTTTAATGAATAATCTTCAGATCCATCATCAACCAAAATATATTCAAAATTTTCATATGTTTGGTTTAAAACGCTATTTATAGTGTCAGATATAGTATCTTGGCTATTTTTAAAAGTCGTAATTACACTTACAAAATTCATTTAATAAATTAAAATTTTTATTTCTACTTTATCAACATGTGAAGACTCCCAAGAGACTTTTTTAGTCTTAGTCATTTTTAAGAATTCTGGAAAATAAACAGAATCATCAATTTTAAATTCTAAATCCGGGTTAAATATGATTTCTCCAATGGCCTTTTCATCACAATTTAAGATAATAATATTTGAGTTCTTTTTTTCTAAATTAATTTTTGGGGAAAAGAACAAAAATCCTTTTGAAAAGGGAGCATCTAAGTAGTCTTTGATTAAAATTTCTTTATTTTTTATTTCAATTTTTCGCTTCCACTCATAAGAATTTTCCCTTTCGACCCATGAAATTAAACTCTCCTTTATATTTACTTTCTTTTTTAATGATAGTTCTCTGTATAAAAAGGAAAATTTATTTGTGGCCTTTTCTTGTTCTTTAAAAAAAATATATCTCGAATGAGCTGATTTCTCTTCTCCTGAAATCATTTTTTTTAATTTATTTTCCTTTGAAATTTGGTCATAAGAAAACCTACCAATGTCAGAAATGATTTCTAACCCATCATGATAAATTATAAAACTACCAAAATCTTCATGCCCATGTCCTGAAGATAAAAACCTTGAACTAGTATCTGCACATGAAATAAGCTTCCACTTATTGGTATTTAAGATAAAGATACTTTCATCTATGAGTGATTCCTCGAATTTCTGTATTTTAGGTAAATTTTCAAAATTCCATAAAGAGGACCAGTTTTTTTGCGAATAAGAGTATAAATCGAACCAATTCAAACTAAAATCAGGAGATATGTCCCCAATTTTAGGCAGTGAGTTGAACTTGACGCTATTAGAAAAAACTAATTTTTTTGAAACAGAAAGCATTTTAACAAGAAGATTTTCTAACCAAATCATAAATGCTTCATCGTCTATATCTTGAGATATTAGATAAATTTCACATATACTTTTAGTGATCAAATTATGATAATGAGTTGAACTTTCTTTGAAGAAACCATTTTCAGAGAGCATTTTTGGCAGGTGCTTTTTAATTATTTTTTTTGATATTTCTAACATTTCTTGGTTCCCGATAAATGTTGCGCCAATATATAAAGCTCTAGCATTATTTAGAATATGATTATTTATTTTTCCAGAGGGAAGGTATTCGAGTTTTTTTAATAATAAAAAAAGTTGAGAATAAATATAATTTTTAAGCTTATGATCTAATTGGATTTTATCGAAATTAATTTTCTCTAAAAAAATAAAAAAAATTGATATATTACAAATTCTCTCTGAAATATTATATGGAGCGTTAAGAATTTGGGATATTTTCTCATTTTCTATTTCAATAAATTTATGAACCAAATCAATATAAAGATCTATATCTACATCATTATTCTGTGCTATTTTTTCTAACACCCAATGAAAGCGAAAAAAAAGATTTTGAGTTTCTTCATTATAAGAATTTAAATCTTTTCCGTTCCAAATTTTAACTAAATTATCTGAACTAATTTTTTTATCATGGAAAGTTATCAAATCTTGACTAGTAGATTTTTTGATCAATTTTTTTTTTAAAAAATCTCCTTTAACTTTAAATTGATTATTTTGATTATTTTGTAAGGTTTTTTTTACCAAACTTCTAATATCTTTTGGATACCAGACGGTATTGTAGAGACCAAAGAAAAATATCTTTATCCTTAATTCAACGGCTTTAAAAAAATAAAAAAAAAGTTTAAATAAAATTATCATCAGGCATCTTGACTTTATAAGTTGGATCTTCTTTTCGTGATAGAGCTCCAACCCTCTTCTTCATCCCTTCTAATAAGGAAGGCAAAATATAAAAAGAATATAAAAGAATATTCAAAATGATTTCTTTTAGTTAAGCAAAGCCTTATCTAAATCCTCTATCAGGTTAACATCATTCTTAATAAAGGGGCATTTATGCAATCCTGCATTTCCTAAATTAATGTATCTAAGGACATTATTTCTTAGCCATTTTGATGGACCAAATTTGATTTCTTCAGGAATTTCATAAAGATCAGTAATCTTAGAATACAAATTCCAATATCGAGAAACATCGTCTTTACGAATTTTTTTCTTTCTCTTAACAAAGTTGAATAAAACTATCTCCGTTATGCAGTAAAGTAAATCGTAATAATTGGGAAAGAAATCATTATAATTCTCCCAGTCTATTATCCAGATGACCAAATTTTTATGAAAAACTACATTTGATACTGATAAATCTCCATGACTAAAATTCTCTTTTTTATAAATTTCATTCTCACGAAAAAAATCTATTAAAGAAACTAAACGATCATAATTAGAGCTTAATCCAGCGTGACAGTTACCAATCTCTCCATCGATATATTTAAGATGCAACTCAGAGTGGTTACCATTATTGGTATAACCCAGAATATATGTAGACAAATCTCTTTGTAATAATTTACAAAATAACTTAGCTCCTTCATATTCAGACTTAAGGGATGAGCACCCTTGTATAGAAAAAGCTTTCTTTAATGTTTTCTTGGCAACTCCGTCAACTGTTAATATACATGTTTGAACACTGGTGAAATGGCTACAATTACGAATTACTGATATTTCATTCCCTATAATCTTCATAATCTTTTGGCGTGCACTATAAAAGAAGGAGCAAAAAAGGTTAATCCTAATTTTTTATAAATAATTAATTCAACAAATTTTATAACAACCCTTTTTATCAAAGACTTCTTTCCTAAGGGTGAATTTTCCCTGTAAAATTCTTTAAAATTATTTTGATTTAGTACTAATTCTGGATTTCGATAATCAGGAAAAGCATAACTAATTTTAACGTCTACAAACCCTGCTGATTCTATAAGTTTAATTAAATTACTGCGCGAGTAAGTCCAGGTCCTAAACTTTGAACCTTTAAGAATTGTATGCATAACATTTTGAAAAAACCTTGGCATGAAAGAGATAAATCGAATATTGCAGTGAGGCTCAGGTAACCCGAAGAAGTAAAGGAAATCATATCTATTTTCAATTGCTAGATATAGTGTGCCATCTTCCCTTAAGGATTTATGCAATCGTTTTAAGAATTCTTGTTGTAAATCATATGGAGATTGAAGTTTTGATTTCTTTTTTTTAGCTCTTCTATCAACTTTATTAACTTCATAATTATCTCTATATGGTACCCACTCTAATACACCATTAACTATAATTTTTGAGAAAAAAGTACTAGGTAGCTCTTGCTCATTTAAATCAGAACAGATTATTTCCAAGTTATTCAATTCTTCATCTAATTTCCTTCTCTTCAAGAATAAAAGACTCTCTTTTGTCTGATCTATTGCATAAACTTTTGCATTCGTCCTTGCTAAAGGAATAGTCAGAGCGCCCCACATTGCACCTGCATCAAGAATAATGTCATCTTCATTTATATCTAATGTAGCTATACCCCCGGCACGCTTAGGAGAAAAAATTACTTCTTCATGCTGGGGAAAAAATTTCTTCATTACTGTAAACGCGTCTTGATTTTTCAAGTACTGAACGTAAGCTGAGTTTTCTCCTTTAGATAGATTTGACCAGTAATTACCTTTTTTTCCATACCAGATACCGTCTTCTTTGATAAGGCCCAATGTCTGATAATTTAATTGTTTCTCCATATAAATATTTATTTTTTAAGCTCAACTCATAATGATACTTATAAATTCAATGCATTAAACTTTATTTTTGTATGATCTGAGTCTTATTCAGAATCGAAAAGAGTCCTTGATTTGATATCAACTCATTGTAGCTACCCTCTTCAACAAGTCTTCCTTTGTCTAAAACATAGATCTTTTGAGCTTTCTTTATAGTAGAGAGCCTATGCGCAATAACTATAAGAGTATATTGAGAAGCAATACTTTCGATGGCTTGTTGAAATAAAGATTCTGATCTACTATCAAGCGAACTTGTTGCTTCGTCTAAAATGAGCAAAAAAGGCTCTCTTATTAGCGCCCTGGCTATAGAAAGTCTTTGTTTCTGACCCCCAGATAAATTTGATCCACCTTCTCCAACTTGAGAATCAAGACCTAAGGGAAGCTGGTCTACAAAATCCTTTATTTGAGCAATTTCTAAACATTTATTTGCAAGAGTGTTATCGAACTCTTGGTTTAAAAATAAGTTCTCTTTTATAGTTCCATCAAAAAAAATACTTTCTTGAGAAACAAAACCAAGCTTTTTCCTATAAGAGTTAATATTCAATCCATATAAATTGCTACCGTCTACTAATATTTCTCCTTCAGTGGGCTTTATTAAACCAATACATAAATCTAAAAGCGTAGATTTTCCGGCTCCACTAGGCCCAACAATGGCAATAAAATTTCTTGGATTTATTTCGAATGAAACATTACTCACGGCATCTTCTTCTGAGTTTGGATATCTATAAGTTACATTGCGAAATTCGATACTCTCATCAATCCCTTCAAAAGCAACAGAATCAGAATTTATTGATTCTCTGTTTTTAGAGCTCGAAAAAATTAATTCATCTATGATTTTGAGAGATGGTTTATGGGCAATATAACTATAATATTGACCTTGGAAACTAAAAAACTTAGGGGTTATTCTCATGATTATATACAAGAAGATTAACAATATAGATATATCAACCATTAGTAATTTAATTGCAACATAAAGTATTGCAATCAGAGCTGCGCTCACAACAGCCTGCAGTTCAAATCTCATCAAAGACTGATTGATAATGATCTTTTTGAGGACTTCAATTGCTGAATTATTATAGTTATTGAGTTTGCCTTTAATTAATTCTTCTATTCCAAATGCCTTAACTAATTTAGATCCTTTAAAAATGTCTACTATTTGCCTATTGTAAATAGTATTTGCTTTAACACTTTCGTCTCCTAATAAACCAACAGCATTGATTAGGCGTTTTGAAGTTATGGCTGCTAATAAAATTGTAAAAAGAGCTATAAGAGATAATTTCCAAGAAAGTAGAATAGCCAATATTACGTATACTGAGAGCTGAACAAAGAATGCAACCATATTCACTAGGGCTACAAATGACTCAGATGCTCTATCCGACTCCACCATAAGCTTGTTGCTTAATTCGCCAGTGGAAACTTCATCTAAATGTTCCCATCTAGACAATAAAAGGCTGGAAGAGGCTTCGTTTCTTATTTTTTCAAGTAACTCATATCTTGAGTGAGCTAAAAATCTATCTTGTAAATGTATGCAAAAGAAAGAAAGTACCATAAAAAACAAAGCTACAGAAAGTATATATCCGACCGATAAAGGAATATTAAAGGCGGTAAAGAATTGCGGAATATAACTAAATGGAGGTCCCAAACTCGTATCGGCTATAGAGCCACTGATTAAAAATGTGACAATAGGAATAAGAACAGAAATACCAAAAGCTTCGGCAAAACCAGCTAAAAATATTAAAAATAAAACTAGAGGTAACCTAGGTAGTCTTCTTAAAAGGATTAATTCATTTAATAATTTCATTTATAGTAACGATATTTTAACTTACTAAATTCTTGTAAAAATTCTAGATTGACAGCTTTCCAAAATACTTTTTATTAAAACCGAAAAAATATTCTTATTTTTGTAAAAAATATTAAATTTATACTCATAATTTGTTCTCATTTGTGTTTTGAAAACTTTACCGTAAATTACAATCCAAATTCTTCGCGAGCGTTTATTATATATTCACTACTACCCCTGTATATTTTAGTTCCTTCACAGACTTCCTCATAATCAGGAAGTTCCATACCTAGTTTTTCTAAAACCCACCACTTTAAATCTTCAAACCCAAGCATATCTCTAAAAACGATAGTGGACGAAACACGCGGGTTTATCTCAAAAAGTCTAGGACCATCTTTAGTTAAACGAAGTTGGATATTGTATAGACCTGGAACGTTCCAAGCTGAAATTATTTGTTCAATGTAGTTCTCAATTTCTAGATTTTTTACAACAATAGCTTTACCTGTTGAGCCCCCTACCAAAACTCTTTTTAATAACAATATTCTTCTTTTTAGCTCATTAGAAACATAAACTGCACATGTATATTCTTCGTCGTCAGGCTCTAAATATTCCTGCCAGACATATCCTTCAGTAATTTCCAAAAGTTCTGATTCTGCTGAGATTTTTCGTAATCCTTTCCTTCCTTGTCCCCTTTGAGGTTTGACGATCACTGGATACTGAATGGGTTTACTACCAACTCCAACAATTCCGTGATTGGGTACCTTGATTCCAGAATTCTGCAAGAATTTTAAAGTTTTATGTTTATCAAGGGAATTTTTTATTAAAACTGAGTCATTTATAAGCACATTGCAAACTGATTCAATGGCTGAAAGGTCCTCTGAAATGGTTAAAATTTCCGCTTCACTAGTAGGCACAAGCAAATCGATTTTGTTATTAAGGATATAATCTTTTAACCATGGCAGATAATTAAGTGCATTTGCAGGGGGGGAGACATTTAACTCATCAAATATGAATGAACCCGGGTGATCCTCTGAAATATCAATTCCATAAAGTTTTTCAAAAAAATTCCATTTTTTTAGAATTCTACCAATATCAAACCCAATATTACTTGCAACACCACTCACAAGGACTTTCATTGCTATTTCCTTTCGAGAACTCTTATTAGATAACTGTAACTTGGATCGAATTTTAAAATATCATTTTTAAGTCGTTCGCAAGAAAAATTTACTTTGTAGGGCACAATAGACATGTTTGATGTATTTAAAACAAAAAAACTTGCTTGAGAACTTTGGTCTCTAGGTTGTCCAACAGAGCCTGGGTTAATTAAATACTTGTTGTTATAAGACCAAACAAAAGGGTGATGTGTGTGCCCTAAAACAGTAACATCGCTGCTAGAAAGTTTATTAATTAATGTCTCAACAGATGCATCAGGATATACATATTCATCCTCATCATGAATTGAACCATGCGCTATTGTTAAAGTTACATTGTCCAATTTAGCAGTTAATTTCGAAGGGAGATCTTTCAACCAAGTTATTTGTGTTGTTGAAAGTTGTTCTTTTGATCTCAAATATGAAGAACCATATTTTTTTGTAAATTTCTCCATAATAGATTTATCAGATAAGGCGCTTAGGAAATTTCTTTCGTGATTCCCTCGTATGCAGAATATATCTTTTCTATTCATACACAAATCAATAACTTCATTAGCATAATAATAGTATCCCACTAGGTCTCCAGCAATATATATTCTGTCAATGTTTTTTTGGTCAATGATTTTTAAAACTGCATCAAATGCTTCTATATTTGAGTGAATATCAGATAAGAAAGCTATTTTCATTTTGATCTCCAATAATTTTCAGCCTCGATTTTTAATGCATCATGGATTGACATATCAATTGTCATTTTTTGCGAATTTAGGCATATATCTTTTTCTACAAAATATGGAAAACTACCTATTTCAAGATTTACACTTCTCTTAATCTGATTTGCTACTCCTCTTAACGTATCTAATATTTCTTTACTAGTTATGTATCCAACATTCGAGAGATCCGTAATTCCGATTGGGCTTGATTTAAAAACTTTTATTATCGCCTCAGCTGCATCATCCTTTCTTACTAAAGAATACTTAAAAGGAGACTCAACGAACAATTCACCCTCTGTTGAAGATAGTTCACATAAATGTTGAAACCTTTGTGAGTAGTCATCTGACGAGAAAACAAATGGAAGTCTTAAAATAGTCGAAATATCCATTAGACTAGATGAGTAGAGCTTAACTTCTGATTGAATTTTACGCTTTGTATAACCTTCGATATTAGATAAATTAAAATTTTCTGTCAGTTTTTTTTCTGAAAAAAAATCATAGTCAAAATGGTTGTAAACAAAAAAACTTGAAATCATGATGTAGTGATTTAATTCACTTATAAAACCGTGTTTATATAATTCTGATATACCCTGGCTATCCTCTTCATCGAAGTTAATCATATCTAGTATTATGTTAGGACCAAAATGCGCTAAAACTTTTTTAAGATCATCAACATTCTTCCTATCGCATACAAAGTGCCTACCTTTTCTTTTTTCTTTGGATCGACTTAAAGTAGCAATTTCAAAAAAATTTCCTTCTAAAATCTTATTAACGATAGTTTTTCCAAGATATCTTGTTCCCCCTAAAACAAGAACTTTCATCATTTATCCTTCCAGCTCTGATTCATAAAACCTTGAAAGATAAATGTGTATAGCCAAACGTTTTCCATAGAGTTTTTTCTTCTTTTAGTGAATCTGCACTATTGCTCTTCTCAACTTCACCATTTTGCTGCTAAATTTTTTCCATTTCGATATTTAATTTCAAGTTATTTTTACTAATCTGTTTCAGATAATTGCCACTAACATCCTAACAGTAACGAGATTATTTACAAATTTTCATTATTAAATAAGCTTTTAATTTATTATTGCTTTAAAGGTTTCTTCAATAAACTCTTTATGGGAAAGGTCTCTTAAATATTTCTTATCAAAGGCTGGATAACTTTTCCTTGCTAACGTTCCATCATAGAATTTTTGGAGAACCTGCTCTAACTCGATGTTGTCTCTAACAATATGTATTCTTTTTTCAAGATCTTGAAAAGATGTTTCATTTAATAAGTAATCTTTTGGCACATATAAGATTACTTGCAAATTATAATAAAGAGCAAAGGTTAGGACCCTCGTAGGAATTATATCCAGAATAATTAATTCATAATTCATCATTATTCTCTCTATAGAACCATCAAATAAGATTTTAGGTTTATTTTTTAAAGGATTTTTTTTAACTAAATTTCGAAAAAAAGTTACACTTAACTCCCACTCAATTGGATGCACTTTTATATCAAGTTGTAAATTTAACTTATCAGTTAAAGAAATTAATTTAGATGCGAGATGGAATCTTTCAAAGTTAGTTATAAGCGCTCTCGGATTCTTAAAAGTAAAATGCTCGGGAGGGCCTCCAGAATAAAGAATTCCTTTTTTTTCTTTTTTTGAGGGTAAGGGCTTTGAAAATTCTATAAAACCTCCTTTTTTATATTTAATATTATCCTGGACTGGATAAGATTCTATCTCATATTCATTTAACAGAAATTGGGTTCTATTAATTGTAAGATCATTGTCACAAAAATCATCTAATAAGCTAGCTGGAATGAAATTAAGCTCTATTCCTTGATGCCTCATAAAAATTACTGGTATCTTAAGCACGTTTGCCTGCAAACAACTCTTTCTGTCTACCAAGTTAGTAGCTCCACCAGAAAATACCAATGCATCAACTTTATTTGATACTAATTTACTTTTAAGTTGTTTTTCTATTGAATTAGTATAAGTAGATACATTTTTTACATAGCTATTAAAAAAATCCTTTAAAGGTGATGAGAATCTAGGTAGAAATTTTTGTAAAAAGCTATTTATTTCTATTTCTAAATTATCAATTGTATTCAACGATAAGTCTTCTTTGGATAAAGTATCTTTTAAAATTTCATTAAAACTTATTGTTTTGAAAGTTTTTTTTGAAAAACTCCTTAATAAGAAATCTGCATCATAACCTGTTTGTGCAATTAAGATTGTTTTCTCAGTTGAGGCTTTAAGAAAAAAAACCCTTACAACACTAAACAAATCTTTAATCTTTCTAAATAAAATTTCTGGGCTTCGTTTTAAAAACTGCAGCTTTCTTAGAAATGAAATCCATCTTTTATCATTTTTATTACAATATAAGATCTCTGATTTTGGTAATCCGTAATGAAGAAATTGAAGTGAATGCTCCAAACCATTTCCTAAATTATTAAAGTTTAGGTCTTCCAGACTGCAGTCACTTATGGAAAGTTTTTTGAAATCTTTGGGTACAATCAATTTTACATTAGAGAATTGATTTTCTATTTGATCACATAAAGAGTGTATAAAAAAAAGGTCTGTTAGTTTATGAACAAACCAAAAACCATTATCGTAAAAACTGCCGCTTATTTCATCTGATTTAAGAATTTGATCGCAAGTTAAAAATAATGTCATTAATCCATTATTAAAGGAATCAATTTCAAAATTAAAATTTTTCCTTGAATAAAAACTTTCTATAGAAATAGAAGAAGAATCTAAATTTTTTAAAGAGGATTGAGAGAATAATAAGACCTTGTCTAAAGTTTCAATATTAAAACTTTCATCTTTTAAACTAGTACCAAGGACCCATAGTCTGGGTTCTTTATTATTTTTCATTTTATCTATAAAAATCTTTTAATTTAGAAGAGTCAACATTCATTAACATATCCAATATAGAAAGGTTTGGAATATAGTCACCCCACAATTGTTTATAAAAAAGGTCTTGATATTCATGAAAATGAATCTTGATATTAGAATTTAGGAATTTTTCTTCTTGAACATAATCTTTTCCCAAAGCTCCAAATATAAAATCTGAAGCAGAAAAATGTTTGCATAGATTAATTATTAGATCCTGTTTCTTGCCAAAAATATTTAAGCTACTTAAGTAAACTATCTTTGTATCTATATCCAAAAAATCTAAGAAATAGGACAGTAAATGAGAATTTAATTCATTAAGTAATATCCAATTCTCACCATAAGTATCTTCAAAAAAATTTTCATGCACTCTAAAAAAAGGTGATTTATTATAATTTTGCTGAATTGTTCTCCAGTGTTTCTTGCACCAAGGCTTATTGTTTACAATTTCTATGTCTTTTATAGAACTAGAAGTATGGCCTTTTAAGCTCACTGGCACTGTTAACCATGTTGGGCCATTGGAAGTTTTAATCTGATTTCGATTGGTAAAACTATTTTTTTCAAATTGAACATCATCTAGGATTATGAAAACATCAGACATAGATATTCTTTCAATAAATCCTCCCCAAGGTAAATAAGCTGGCTGGTGAGCACTTATTTTCATTTTTAAAAAATAAGCCTATGCACTCTAAAAGCTTCTGCGAATGGAGATCCTATTACAGTTCCCCATCTTTTGGCTATTACCTCAAGTGCAAGGGGTGATCTCGGATGTGGATAATCTCTCACTTCTCCAGAGTAAGCGTTAATTGCATCCATTTTTGCTTCAATGCTATCTTTTTCTAATTTGATAAATAAGTTTGGATTAAAACTTAAGTGGTTATCAGGAAATTGCCATTCAGTAGATGAAGGAGTTTCAAAAGAAGCTACTTGAAGGTTTTTAGCAACTGGCCTAGATGCAGTCAATACCGCTTGGCTCGTTATTCTATGATCTATATTTAAATCATTATTATGATGAGTCAAGATGATATCAGGATTAAAAAATTCTATTTGCTCCTCAATGATTTTTATTACAGATAAAAGACTTACAGAATCAAATTCGTTATCAGGAAAATCGAAAACTTCAACTTTTTTGAAACCTACAATTGAAGTCGCATTGATAATATCACGCTCATTTCTTTTAATTTCTTCTTGAAGATTTTTATCATCTTCTTTTAAACGTGAAGCAACTCCCTTGCTCAAGATAACTGCACTTGCTTCTGCAGAAAGGTGTGTAGAACATTTATGTATAGTACCTCCAGCTCCTAAAATCTCATCATCT
>MDTG01079921.1_pt1 | contig 11738 bp, 12 predicted proteins | sample 811421 | NCBI WGS metagenome assembly MDTG01 (sample SAMN05326645, study PRJNA326480) | marine metagenome | isolation source: seawater | place: Pacific Ocean: South East | collected 2011 | reverse complement strand
CTTGAGCCAACAGTTATTAACTCAGTTACAGTGAGTGAATGAAGTTAGGGTTTATATCTGATCTTCATTTATCTGAAAATACGCCCTCTGTAACAGAGGGCTTTTTTGAATTTTTAAAAACTGCTTCCCAAGAACTATCGCATCTATACATATTAGGGGATCTGTTTGAGGCATGGATTGGAGATGATGATAACTCCGAGCTGGCCACTGATGTGATGCAAAAAATAAATAATGCCACTCGCAATGGATTAGAAATATTTTTTATGCATGGCAATAGAGATTTTTTATGCGGTCAAAAATTTGCTGAGCAATCTAACCTTACTCTTCTTCCAGATCCATTCTTTTTAAACTTCTTTAATCTAAAAATTGCTCTCTCTCATGGAGATAGCTTTTGTACCGAAGATCTTGAATATATGAAATTTAAAAAAGAAGTTAGGTCAGATGAATGGCAACAGAAATTTTTGCAAAAACCCTTACATGATCGTCTAAATATTGCATCAAACATGCGTGATGCTAGTCAAAAAAATAACAATGAGAAAGATGTTTCTATTATGGATGTCACTCCTGCTTCCATTGATAACTTTTTTAATGAACACCACATAGATTTACTAATTCACGGCCATACTCATAGACCAAATACTCATCAAATGAATACTGGTATTCGAATCGTATTAGGTGACTGGCATGAAACTGGTTGGTGCCTAATGCTTGATGAACAGCAACAAGAATTAAGAGAATTTACGCTGTAAAACTATTGTTTGTCAGCAAATAATACTGTATAAATATACAGTATTTTAAATCCCATGACTATTAATTACATCGGTTCAATATCGGCAAATGATCTGCCTGCCACTTTTACAAAATTTTTTGTAGAACCAGTATCTGTGGGTTTTCCAAGTCCGGCCAATGATTACTTAGAAAGCCCCATTGATCTGAATCAATACCTTATCAAAAATGGTGCGGCCACTTTCTTGGTTAGAGTCTCTGGGGATTCGATGCTAAATGCAAATATTGCAGATCAAGCTATTTTAATTGTTGATCGAAGTCTTAAACCAAAGCATGGAAGCATAGTGGTTGCTTCTCTGGATGGCGACTTTGTATGCAAGCGACTGCAACTCAAGCCTCGACTATGTTTGCTACCAGAAAATCCAAAATATGAACCCATCTACATTCAGCATGGTCAAAATCTAGATATTATGGGTACTGTAACTGCAGCTATTAATAAGTTTGAATGAAGTTTTTAGCTTTAGTTGATTGTGATAATTTCTATGCTTCATGCGAAAGAGTCTTTCGGCCCGATCTAAAAGAAGTGCCTATCGTTGTACTATCCAACAATGATGGATGTGTAATTGCTAGAAGCAAAGAAGCCAAAGCTATGGGTATAAAAATGGGCGTTCCTTGGTTCCAAGTTAAAGAAGCGTATTTATCTCAAGGAGGTAAGGTATTTTCATCTAACTTTGCCTTGTATGGTGACTTATCTAAAAGAGTTATGAATATCCTTGACGGAATGGTAAAAAGAATTGAGATTTATAGTATCGATGAAGCTTTTTTAGATCTAGAACATATCTCAAATTTAGATCATGCGCATGAATTCGGAATTTATTGCAGAAATATAATCAAGCAATGGGTTGGTATTCCTGTGCGCATTGGGATTGCGCCAACAAAAACTCTTGCTAAAGTTGCTAGTCATATTGCAAAAAAGAAAAATGGTGATGCAGGCGTTTTCTGTCTAAGCAATCAAGGGCATATAACTCATATTCTTAAGTCATTACCCATTAGAGAGGTTTGGGGTATTGGTCATAATCTTTCAAAACATTTGAATCAATTAGGTATATATTCTGCTTATGAACTCATGAAAATGGATATTAGATTTACTAGAAAAAAGTTTGGTGTTGTTGTGGAGCGAACAGTTAGGGAATTAAGAGGAGAATCATGCATTCAAATAGACGACAAAATTGAGCCAAAGAAGCAAATTGTAGTAAGTCGTAGCTTTAAAGGAAAAATTGATAGCTTAGAATCACTCAAACCACTAATTAGTAATTTTGCAGTGCGCGCAGGAGAAAAACTTAGGAATGAAAAACAGAAATGCTCTAAGGTATCAATATTTATTTCAACTAGTAGGTTTAATAAGCAGTTACATCATCGAGGGTTTAATACTTTTCATTTTCCCTATCCTATAGATGATACAAGAAGCATTTTGATGGGCGCAGATAGAGCCCTAAATATAATCTTCAAAAAGGGCTATTCATATGCAAAGGCAGGAGTATTACTTAGTCATTTTTCGCATCCAACATTTATTCAACATTCTCTTTTTGAGTCAGAGAGTCAAGATCAGTTAAAGCAAGATACAAATTTAATGCAAGCCATTGATGCGCTCAATAGCTCTCAAACTCAGATTTACTATGCATCACAACTCTCTTTAGGAGAATCGCCTATACAAAAAAAAATGGTATCACCCAGATATACAACTAACTGGTGGGAATTACCAACAACTAAGTAAGAAAATATCTTTCATAATGAGCTTCAGAAAGCTCTAAAAACTCAGAATATATCTGATCTTTAAGATCAGCTAGATCAGAGTCAACGTGACACAAAATTCCAAATTGACTGAGATCTAACTCCTGAGAACCGGCAGCTCTGAGAAGATCAAATATCCAAGTCATCGGATCTAAAGAATCATTGAAATTAATCCCTTTTTCATTAAGCCGGGCAGCCAACAACTCAGCATTTGTAATTGAAAACCGATCATCCAAAACAGTTAATTTAAATTTTTCTAACCTCTGGTTTACCAATTCTTTTTCTGAAATCGCATATTTATTCCAATTGATAACTTCATGAACAAACCTCTTGCAACCCTTACAAACATTATCTCCATAGGTTGTGGAGCAAATTCCAAGACAGGGTGTAGATGCTTTGTTTTTCTTCATAGATTGGATAATACAATAATTCGACATGGTAAATATAGAATGTGCTTGGGGATTTAGAAATAGCACAGTAAAATGACGTCCCAGGGAGAAAATTATGCTGCAAGATTACAAAAAACATTGTGAAGATCGAAAAGAGCAAGGAATACCACCACTACCACTCTCAGCTCAACAAACGTCAGACTTGGTTGAATTGCTTAAGTCAGAACATGAAGAGTCGGAACTGCTGATAGAATTATTGAAAGAAAGAATACCAGCAGGAGTTGATCAGGCAGCTTATGTGAAAGCTGGATTCTTAGCTGATATTACAACAGGAGAAGCAAGCAGCCCTTACATCTCAAAGATGGAAGCTGTAGCAATTTTAGGCACTATGCTAGGCGGTTACAATATTCAGCCTTTAATCAAGTGCTTAGAAGATGACGAGCTAGGTACAGCAGCCGCAAATGCATTGAGTACCACCTTGTTAATTTTTGATGCATTTAATGAGGTGTTAAAACTTTCAGAAACTAATGAAAATGCAAAAACTGTTATCAATGCGTGGGCTGAGGGAAAATGGTTTCAAGAAAAGGATGAAATTGCGGAACAAATTAAATTAACCGTGTACAAGGTTCCGGGTGAAATAAATACTGATGACTTGTCTCCAGCAACAGACGCTTGGTCTAGACCAGACATTCCACTGCATGCACTGGCAATGTTCAAAATGCCCAGAGAGGGTCTTGAAAACCCTTTAGAAAAAATTGAGGAACTAAAAAAGAAAGGTAACCCACTTGTTTTTGTTGGAGATGTTGTGGGAACTGGATCGTCAAGAAAATCAGCGACAAACTCGGTGCTCTGGCACATGGGTGATGAAATCCCATGTATTCCCAATAAAAAAGAAGGTGGCTTTTGTTTTGGTGGAAAAATCGCTCCTATCTTTTTTAATACACTTGAAGATTCTGGGGCTTTCCCAGTGGAGTGTGATGTCTCAAAATTAAATATGGGGCAAGAAATTATTTTTGAGCCCTTTGCCGGCAGAATACTAGATGCTGAAAGCAATGAGTTGATATCCTCATTTGAACTCAAGACTCCTGTTCTTTTGGATGAGGTAAGAGCGAACGGTCGTATACCGTTAATTATTGGAAGACAATTAACAGACAAGACAAGGGAGGCACTTGGTCTTGAACCAACTGATATTTTTACACGACCAGATGCAGATGATGCTTCAGAGAAAGGATTTACATTGGCACAAAAAATGGTTGGTAAAGCCTGTGGAGTCAAGGGGGTTAGACCAGGAACATATTGTGAACCGAGAATGACAACGGTTGGCTCTCAAGATACTACCGGACCAATGACACGGGATGAATTAAAGGAACTTGCTTGCTTGGGATTTTCTGCTGATCTAGTGATGCAGTCCTTTTGTCATACTGCTGCCTATCCTAAACCAGTAGATATCGATACACAGCATACACTCCCAGAATTTATTATGAACAGAGGGGGTGTATCTTTAAAACCGGGGGATGGGATTATTCACTCATGGCTTAACAGAATGTTATTACCTGATGGAGTAGGTACTGGCGGAGACAGCCATACGCGATTTCCATTGGGTATAAGTTTTCCTGCAGGATCAGGCTTGGTTGCCTTTGCTGCAGCACTGGGAGTTATGCCTCTTGATATGCCAGAATCAGTACTTGTTAGATTTAAAGGAGAAATGCAACCAGGCATAACTCTAAGAGATCTTGTGAATGCCATTCCTTATGCAGCGATTCAAAAAGGTCTATTAACTGTGGCAAAAGAGGGAAAGAAAAATATTTTTTCTGGACGTTGCCTTGAGATAGAAGGCTTGCCTGATCTTAAAGTAGAACAAGCCTTTGAGCTATCTGATGCTTCTGCAGAAAGATCTGCATCAGGATGCACTGTTAGGTTAAATAAAGAGCCAATCATTGAATATTTGAAATCAAATATTGTAATGTTGCGATGGATGATTGAAGGTGGATATGGTGATGCAAAAACCTTAGAAAGAAGAGCTCAAGCAATGGAAGCATGGATTAAAAATCCTGAGTTATTAGTGCCAGATGAGGATGCTGAATATGCTGAGATTATTGAAATAGACCTTAATGAAATAAAAGAACCTCTATTAGCCTGCCCTAATGATCCTGATGACATTAAGCCATTATCTGAGGTAGCAGAAACAAATATCGATGAGGTATTTATTGGTTCATGCATGACAAATATTGGTCACTTTAGGGCAGCAGGCCATTTATTAAAAAAATATAATGGAACAAAAGCTAGGTTATGGGTGGTTCCACCCACAAAGATGGATGAGAAGCAGCTCATGGAAGAAGGTATTTATAATGTCTTTGGAACATCGGGCGCTAGGACAGAATTACCCGGCTGCTCTCTTTGTATGGGAAATCAAGCAAGGGTATTAGCAAACTCTACGGTGGTTTCTACCTCTACCAGAAATTTTCCTAATAGATTGGGAGATGGTGCGGATGTTTTCTTAGCATCAGCAGAACTTGCTGCAATTTCTTCAGTTATTGGAAAATTGCCAACGCCCGAGGAATATAAAAAGTATATGCAAGAAATTGACCCACTTGCAGATGATATTTATAAGTATTTAAATTTCAATGAAATAGATCAATACGTAGATAGCGCGAATGCTGCAGAAATTCCTGCAGTAAATATTGTGAATGTCTAACTAGACTTTTCTCTAGCAGCTTTTTGGTTATCTCCTCTAGATAATTCAAGAGCTTCAAGATAGTCTGCACTAATTGAGGTTGGATATTTGCCGTCAAAAATCGACATTTCAAATCTCTTGATCGCTGGATTACCCTCTTTCGCTGAATCAATTAAGTCAATTAGGTCTTGATAAATTAGCCAATCAGCTCCAATTTCTTTAGCAACTTCTTCATCTGTTCTGCCTGAAGCAATTAATTCATTGGTTGCTGCCATATCAATGCCGTAAAGGTTCTGGAATTTGACAGGAGGTGCTGCAGATGAAAAATAAACTTTATTTGCGCCAGCCTCTCTGGCCATTTCTATAATTCTTTTGCTAGTGGTACCTCGAACAATGGAGTCATCTACCAAAAGAACATTTTTTCCTTTAAATTCAAGGTCTAGAATATTTAATTTTCGCCGAACTGATTTTTTTCTTTCCTCTTGATTGGGCATTATAAAAGTTCTGCCAACGTATCTATTTTTAACAAAACCTTGCCTGTAAGGCAGATTCAAAGCAGCTGCTAGTTGTAATGCAGCTGTTGTAGAGCTGTCTGGAATTGGAATTACAACATCAATATCATGATTGGGATTTAACTTAAGAATTTTTTTTGCTAATTTTTGACCCATTCTCATTCTAGCTTTGTAAACTGAAATTTCATCTAGGGTTGAGTCAGGTCTAGCTAGATAAACATATTCAAATATACATGGAGTAGATTCAATATTCTCTGAGCATTGGTCACTATGTAAGTTTCCTTCAATGTCAATAAAAACTGCTTCACCTGGATGCACGTCTCGCAATGTTTTAAAACCCAGAGCTGTAAAGGAAGCATTCTCAGAGGCAACAATATATTCTTTTTTGGTTAAGCCATCTTTTACACCAATAACCAATGGGCGTATACCTCTGGGATCTCTAAAAGCAAGTAATCCAAAACCAGTAATTAATGCAACAACTGCATAAGCTCCTTGGCATCTGATGTGTGTTTTCCTAACCGCTTTAAAAAAATGTTTTTTTGAGGGCAAAATTGCTCTTTGCTTTCCAAGTTCATGAGCAAAGATATTTAGCAAAACTTCTGAGTCTGAATCTGTATTTAGATGGCGCATTTCAGCATGAAATAATTCACGAGCTAGCTCTTTGGAATTAGTTAGATTTCCATTATGCGCTAGACTTATACCGTAAGGTGAGTTTACATACATTGGTTGAGCAAACTCTTTTCCAGCTCCTCCAGCTGTTGGATATCGGACATGGCCTATACCGTAATTTCCAAGCAATTTATTCATGTGTCTTTGCTGAAATGTATCTCGCACATAACCCATAGATTTTCTGCTATTTAGCCTGCCGGTCTGATCACAAACAACCATCCCAGCAGCATCCTGACCTCTGTGTTGAAGCATTAATAATGAATCATAAATTGAGCTGGCTACATGATTTTCAGAATATATTCCTACTATCCCACACATTATGTTGTCTCTAAGATTGGATCGATGTTAGGTTTCAGCATAACTGAATTTTTATCTAAGATCATATTTTTAAAAAACTTTTCAGCCATTGGGGCATATTTATTTAAATAACTGGCAGATTGTGAATCAGTAATGAACGAAGATTCCTTGATATTGTTTGGAAGAATAATAAAAATTATCAAAATTAAAATTGTTCCTCTTAAAAACCCAAATAAAACACCTAAAAGCCTATCCAAACCACCCATTCCAGACCAGTGAACAAGGCCGCGTAACAATTTGATTAATAGTCCGCCTAAAAAAATAATACCGACAAATACAATAAGAATTGTGAGGATTCTTCTCAATTCAGGGTTGGTTATGTACTCTGCCAAATATGGATCTAGGTACACATTCAAGAACATGGATGCGATGAAGGCAAAAGCCCATAATAATAGAGAGAGGACCTCCTGAATAAAGCCTCTAAAAAGTGCAATAATGCCGGAAAGTGCAACTATCCCAATTACAATGTAATCAAATTGAGATAATGCTAGGGATTCCAAGTGAGAACCTCTCCCGCTTGAATGCCTGCAATTTGATTAAGCAATTCTTGATTCGCCTTGATATCTCCCTCAGATGCAAATGGACCTACTAAAATATTTGTAAGATTTTTATTTGTTTTATTTTTTTGAGTAAAAGCTGGAAAGCCTGCATTATTGTATGCCTCAACTAAATTCGACACAGTAACTGGGGCCCCAAATGCTCCAATTTTGTATACATAAAAATTTAAATCTAAACCTGTGACCTGGTCTTTTGCAGAAGGAATTTTATCATTTGTATCAACTTCAAGATCTATATCTTTTACTTCCATTAATTTGATATCAGGAGAATCCACTATGATCACATCAGACTGGGAGAGTTTAGGAATAGTTATATTATTAGTTGCCTGATACTTTGGCTGAGGGGAAAGTGCAAATATTAATGCCCACGCTAAAAGAGTTAAAGAAATAATGATTCCATATATCCTATTAAAATTCATTAGACTGGATAGAGCTTTGAAAGAATGCTATGAACCTTAGTTCTCAAATCTTTTCTGTGTACTATCATATCAATCGCACCATGTTCTAATAAGAATTCTGATTTTTGGAAGTCGTCAGGTAAATCTACTCTGACTGTTTGTTCAATAACTCGCCTTCCTGCAAAACCAACAAGAGCTTTTGGTTCGGCAATATTAATATCTCCAAGCATTGCTATGCTTGCTGATACGCCACCATAAATAGGATCAATCATTACAGAAATATATGGCAATTTTGCCTCTTTGAGTTTTTCTAATGCTGCCGATGTTTTTGCCATCTGCATTAACGACACCATTGACTCTTGCATTCTTGCTCCACCACTCGTTGAGAAGCAAATTAACGGAGATTTATTAACTATTGCAGCATCCACAGCATGGACAAATTTTGTACCAACTGCTCCTCCCATAGATCCACCCATATAACGAAACTCAAAAGCAGCAACAATAACTTCAGCTCCCTCAAGTTTTCCTTGACCAATGACTATTGCTTCTTCCTCTCCAGTACTCGATACAGCTTCCTTGATGCGCTGACTGTATGACTTGGTGTCTTTGAATTTAAGCACATCAGTTGTAGTGATTTTTGTAGCTAATTCTGTAAAACTGCCGCCATCAAAAAATATAGACATCCTCGTTCTTGCTCCAATGCGAAGGTGATGATCGCATTTTGGACAAACAAAAAGGGATTTCTCAAGCTCGGGTTGATAAAGAATAGCCTCGCACGCAGGGCAGTTATTCCATAGACCATCTGGCACCTTGCTTTTAGGTAATGCTGGATCATCATTAGATCCTATAGAGGGGATTAACCTTGTCAGCCAATTCATCTATTTATAGCCTCAGATATTGTTTTTAAATAATTATATATTTTTTTGAATTCTTTTTGACTAGATTGATCATTGATCATTTGAACTAAACTTGAACCAATAACTATCCCATCTGATATTTTGCTTAAATTATAAGCATCATCTGGCGTTTTGATGCCAAAGCCAGCAAAAATAGCAAGAGGAGTTTGAGTGCGTATATAAGAAATATTGCTCTCTGCTTCATCAATATCTAAATGAGATGAGCCAGTAACTCCTCTCAGAGTAACGTAATATATAAACCCTGAACTGCTATTACAAATTTGGGATATTCTATCTTTGCTTGTGGTTGGGGCAATGAGTGAGATAGATGCAAGTTTTTTATTCTCAATTCCTAGATCATCCAAATTACTTTCTCCTGGAATATCAACGATCAACACTGCATCCACTCCAAAATTATAGGACTCATTTAAAGTAAGGGAGTTGGCTAAAAAAGTATTTGTGTAACCCATCAATATAATAGGTGTTTCTTTATCTTTATCTCTAAATTTTTTAACAAGCTCAAAGATATCATTTAATGAGGTATTATTTTTTAAAGCTCGATCATGGGCAGCTTGAATTATTGGCCCCTCAGCTATAGGGTCAGTGAAAGGAACTCCTAATTCCAAGATATTTACTCCTGAATCAACAAATCCATGCATAAGTTCCAATGTCGAGTCCAAATCTGGGTCTCCAGCAACTAAATATGCAACCAAAGCTTTCTTTGAAGATTGTTTTAGAGATTGAATTTTTTCATCTAACCTAGTCAAGGGATATCCCATCCATGGTAGCTACTGTGTTTATATCTTTGTCCCCTCTTCCGGAAACATTTATTACAAGGTATTGATTAGAACTATAGTTTTTTACAATATGATCTAAGGCTGCAAACGCATGAGCAGTTTCAAGCGCAGGCATAATGCCCTCAAGCTTTGTAACCTGGTGAAATGAGGTTAGAACTTCATCATCATCTACGGCGATATAATTTGCTCTGCCAGCGTCTTTCAAATTTGAATGTTCAGGACCAACACCTGGATAATCTAAACCAGCTGATATTGAATGAGTGTCAACAACCTGACCATTGGTATCTTGCATTAAATAACTCTTTGCGCCATGAAGAATACCTGGCTTACCATCATTGAGTGGAGCTGCATGCTCTCCACTTTGCAGCCCTCTTCCAGCCGCTTCAACGCCAATCAAGTCCACATCTTCATCCTGCAAAAAAGGGTAGAATATCCCCATTGCGTTCGAGCCTCCTCCAACACAAGCAATAATTGCATCTGGGTATTGAGAAAATAATGAAAGAGATTGCTCTTTTAATTCCCTGCCAACAATGGCATTGAAATCTCTTACTATCATTGGATAAGGGTGAGGGCCGGTAACACTTCCTATGATGTAGTAAGTATCCTCAATATTTGTAACCCAATCTCTCATCGCTTCATTTAAGGCATCTTTGAGAGTTGCAGTTCCAGAGTCTACAGCATGAACTTTAGCTCCGAGAAGTTTTATTCTATATACGTTTAAAGATTGTCTTTTAACATCTGCTGCTCCCATGTAAATATGGCACTCAAGACCAAGCCTAGCAGCAACTGTTGCAGTAGCAACACCATGTTGACCTGCTCCAGTTTCAGCAATAATTCTTTTCTTGCCCATCGCTTTTGCAAGGAGAATCTGACCAACAGTATTATTAATTTTGTGAGCACCCGTATGATTTAAATCCTCTCTTTTAAGCCAAATCTGAGGCCCTGAATAATGGTCAGTTAATCGCTTTGCAAAATATAACGGAGATGGACGCCCAACAAATTGAGCTAAATCTTGATCTATTTCTTTTAAGAACTTTGGATCATTCTTCAGTTTTGCATAAGTTTCATCTAATTCTTTCAAGGCATACATTAATGTCTCAGGAACAAACTTGCCTCCATAGTTGCCAAAGAAACCGTCAGGATTTGGTAAATTACTTAAATTATCCATTATTAAAAATATCTATAATTTGATTGATAAGAGTTATATCTTTCAATGCGATTGATGATTCTACCCCAGAGTTGATATCAATACACCATGGATTCAAGGACATTGCTTCCTTTATATTCTCAGCATTAATTCCACCTGCAAGTATAGAATGTTGATCTAATTTAATATGTTCAAGTAGCCCCCAGTCAAATACTTTTCCAGTTCCGCCATAAAAACCAGGAGAAAATGTCTCAAACAAATAAGCATCCGCTGAAGGGAAGTCATTAATTGATTGATATGAAAGTGAATCTTTGACTCTAATTGTTTTCCAAAAACCTTGATTAAACTGCCGACAAAAATGATCTGTTTCATCGCCATGAAATTGAAGAATTGAGCTGTCCACTCTTTCTACAATTTTTTTAACCTCATCAATGGAAGGGTTTACAAATACAAAAACTGGTTTAGTTTCTTGAAAGTTAAAATTTTCAAGTAAATATAGAAAATCTTCAGAAGCTTTTCTTGGGCTCTGATCGGCCATAATAAATCCAGCAAAATGAACACCTTTATCGCATACAAATTTCAAAGTTTCGATATCCCGTATTCCGCAAATTTTTAACTTCATTATTGCGGACCTAATATAAAACTTAAAGGATTGGAGTTGGTACCGATCTTCAGATCAACATTTTTGTAGTTAGCACCAGTAAAAAATAGACCTTGAGCTTGAGCAGTTTTGCCTGCCATTTTTCTATCAAGAGCAGTAATGACACCAATCATATCCTTGCCTGAACCCCTCGAAATATCTAATAATGTACCAACAATTATTCT
>MDTG01090911.1_pt1 | contig 11739 bp, 6 predicted proteins | sample 811421 | NCBI WGS metagenome assembly MDTG01 (sample SAMN05326645, study PRJNA326480) | marine metagenome | isolation source: seawater | place: Pacific Ocean: South East | collected 2011 | reverse complement strand
CGCGTGGGCGATCCGCAGAGCCGGACGGACGATCGACGACCTCGGTCGACCCGCGGTGTCCTTCGGCCTCGACTCCGCAGGTGGATCGAAGATGCGTCTGTTGACCAGCCCGAACGTGAATCAGCCGATGGCGATCGTGCTCGACGGCGAGGTCTACACGGCGCCGAACCTCAACTCCGCGATCGGTTCCAGCGGCATCATCCAGGGCAACTTCGGGGAGGCGGAGATCACCTACCTGATCCGCGTCCTCGCCGCCGGCAGCCTCGAGGCCAGGCTCAGCAGCGAACCGATCTCGACCAGCATCCTCGGACCCGCCATCGGCCAGGACAACCTCGTCCGCGGTCTCCAGGCGGTCGCGATCTCGGTCGGCATCGTCGCGCTGATCATGATCCTGTACTACTTCGGGGCCGGAATCATCGCGGTCATCTCCCTCATGATCAACGCGGTCATGATCTTCGGGATCATGGCGATGATCGACGGCACCTTCACGCTGCCGGGGCTCGCGGGAATCGCGCTCACGGTCGGAATGGCGGTCGACGCGAACGTCCTGATCTTCGAACGAATCCGCGAGGAACTCGTCAACAACGAGGAGGAGCTGCGCGATGCGATCAGGCTCGGGTTCGGCAAGGCGGCGAGCGCGATCCTCGACGGCAACATCACCAACCTGATCGTCTGCTTCATCCTCTACCAGACCGCGGCGACGGAGGTGAAGGGGTTCGCACTGACGCTCTCGATCGGCGTGCTGGCCACGCTCTTCACCTCGCTCTTCGTCAGCCGGGTGCTCTTCACGATCTGCACCGAGGTCTTCAAGATCCGGTCGCTTCCGATGCTGCCGACGGTCTTCCCGACCATCCACCGCCTGCTCGAGCCGAAGATCGACTGGATCTCGCTCCGTGGGCCGCTGCTCCTGCTGAGCGTGATCCTCGCGGTGGGCTCGCTCGCCCTCTTCTTCTCCAGGGGCGCCGACGTCCTCGAGACGGAGTTCCGAGGCGGCGTGAGCGTCAAGATGACGACCCGGGCCGCGAATCCCGGCGAGCTTGCAGGCACCGAACGCGATCTCGCGGGCCGACTCCTCCTGGCCCGGTCCGACGTCGAGGACCGGATCCACGCCATCGGGGACGAGAACCCCGACGATCCGACGCTCGCCCAGCTCTCGAACGCCACCGTCCTCACCGTCGGCACCACGACGGCCGGGAGCGAGGCCGCCAGTTTCCAGGTGAAGGTCGCGAACCCACCCGGAATGGACGAGGACCAGAACATCGCGGACGGGATCGTGTCCGCCATCGTCGACCGGTTCGGGGACGAACTGGCGGTGACCCAGCCGGTGCGGTTCGCCGCCGAGGGCGACCCCGACCACAGCGGCCACACCTACTCCCTCGAGCGGAAGACGCTCGGCGAATCGATCGGCCGGGACGGCGCCGGGATCGCGGTGGACGCGTTCCGAGGCGGCGTGGCGGTGGTGATCGAAGGCATCACGCCCCCGATCACGATCGAGGACGCCGCGGAGCGGATCAAGCGGATGCGGAACCAGCCCGACTTCGCGGACACCGCGGGCCGGGAGGTCGAGGTGGTCGCGCTCGACCGGCTCCAGGACGGCGGTCACCGCGACATCGCGGTGATGGTCTTCGACGACGCCCTCTCCAGTTTCGAGGTCGCGCTCGGCACCTGGGACCGCGGACTCGCGCAGCGCGAGTACGAGCTTCTCCAGGCTGCGCTCACCCGGGAGGCGAGCCTCGACCAGTCGAGCTTCTCGCCGAAGGTGGCCCAGAACCTCGCCGCGAGCGCGATCGTCGCCGTGATCCTCAGCCTGCTCGGCATGCTCGTGTACATCTGGTTCCGCTTCGGATCGCTCCGGTACTCGGTGTGCGCGATCGCCGCCCTCGTCTTCAACATCAGCATCTGCCTCGGCGCGATCGCCCTCAGTCTCACGATCGGGGAATCGAGCATCGGAGGATTCCGGCTGCTCGACGAGTTCCGGATCGACCTGAACGTGGTCGCCGGGCTGCTCACCATCGTGGGCTACTCGCTGAACGACACGATCGTCATCCTCGACCGGATCCGCGAGAATCGCGGGAAGCTCAGCTACGCCTCGCGCGGCGTGGTCAACAATTCGATCAACCAGACCTTCAGCCGGACGATCATGACCAGTGGCACGACGATCACCTCGGCGATCGTCCTCTACTCCCTGGGAGGGACCGGAATCCGACCCTTCGCGTTCACGTTCTTCGTCGGACTGGTCGCCGCGACCTATTCCTCGGTCGCGATCGCGGCACCGCTGACCTGGAGCGTGGGCGTCAAGGAGACCGAGGACTCCAAGACCCCGGATTCGACATCGCTCTCGACCGGCTGACGCCGGTCGGGGGCATCCGAGCGTCGACTCGCCCGACACGCGAACCCGGCGCAGATCCATCGGCCGCCTGAGGCTGGCCGACGCAGACGAGAGGCCTTCTCATGAACAGCGGAATCCGACTCACCGTGGCCCTGCTGCTGGTGGCGTTCATCGGCATCGGCTTCTACTTCGCGAGCCTCGAGGACGCCGACGGTCCCAAGGATGCGGACATCACCCGCGACCCCGATCCGGCGCGATTCGCGGTGGTCGAACCGGTCGCACCCGTGGAGGCGGCTTCGGAACCGCCGGCGATGCCGGAAACCACCGACGCCGACAACGACGATCCCGACCCCCTCGGCCTGACGCCCGCTCCGGGGATCGAGGACGAGATCGCGTTGGAGACCGCCGCCGAGACGGTCGAAACCGACGGGATCCCGGAAGACCCGACGTCGCCGGAGGCCGTCACGACGGAAGAGGCGACGGACCTCGGATCGGTCGAGGCCGTCGCGGCGGAGACGGCGATCGAGCCCGCGGCCCCGGCCTACGGTCCGAGTCGCGGCGTCCGCGCATCGGGGATCTACCTGCTCAAGGTGGTTTCACCGGAGGATTCGAGGATCGACGTCGAGGCGGCCCGCTCGAGCCTGCGATCCTCGATCGATCCCCGCCCGGCCGGCCCGACCGGGACCGCGTGGGTGCCCATCGCGGACTGGTGCTCGATTCGCGGCGACGGCGAGCTCCAGGGAATCCTTCTCGGAACCCGCCCGACACCGGACGGCGAGGCCCGCTTCCTCCTCGTCCGCGACGACGACGCGCTGGGGCTTCGACTCGATGGACGGGTCTCCGACGCCGATGCCTTCGAGAACAACGAAGGACGGCCGCGCGTCGCGTTCCTGCTCGAAAGCGATGCCGTGGACGAGGTTCGGGAGGCGAGTTTCGCGATGGTGGGGGACACCGTGGCCTGGATCGTCGACGGCGAGGTCATCTCGACGCCTCCACTCGAGGTCGCGATCCAGAACCGTGGACGGCTGCACGGCGGATTCGATCTCGAGCACGCCCGGTGGATCGCCGCCCGGCTGCGAGGCGAGATGATGCCTCGACCGGGCACCCCCGACCCCGAGATCGTCCTCGAGTCGGAAGAAGTCCCTCGATCGGCGGCGGAACTTCCCGCCTCGGCCTACAGCAGCTACACGATCGAGGCGGGGGACAACTTCGAACGCATCGCCGTGAAGTGGTTCGGCGACCCCCGCAAGCAGTCGCTCATCGCGATCGCGAATCCGACCGTGGATCCGATTCGCCTCCAGATCGGCCAGGTCATCAAGCTGCCGCCGAAGGACACGCCGCTGGCCATCGAGCGGAGCGAGCCGACCCCGGCCGGCGTGGTCGTCCACGTGGTGCGTTCCGGCGAGACCCTGAGCGACATCGCGGAGGAGTATCTGGGCAAGGCCGCGCGATGGCGTGAGATCCACGACGTGAATCGCGACGTCATCGGCGACGACCCCGCCCGTCTCAGGGTCGGCATGGAGCTCCGCATCCCATGACGGATCCCCCGGCACCGACCGAATCCGACCGCTTCGCGGCCGACCTGCGGCCGACCCGGATGGACGAACTCGCGACCCTGGGACGGACGGATCCGTCCGTGCTCGACGAGCTCTGGGCGATGGCCTTCGCCCTGCCGCGTTGGCACTTCGTGGGCACCGGCAAGTTCCCGAACGTGCAGCCGCTCGCGGTGGTCATCGACGAGAAGCCCTACGCGATGGGGTTCACCGCGAAGGGCCGGGCGGATGAATACGCCCGCAAGCACGGCGTCCTCGCCATCGGGGACAAGCCCTCGCTCCTCTCCTTCAAGGTCGAATCGGCGGTGCGTCGCATCGTGGCCCTCCAGCGGGTCGGCGTGTTCGGCGTGCTCTTCGACGACGCCCGCGGTGGCTGGTGCATTCCGCTCCAGCGGCTTCCGGACATGTTCCAGCACTACAGTCCGGGTGGCCCGGGCGGCATCGACGCCGATCAGGCCGCCGGATCCTGAGTCACCCCGTCGCCAGCGCCGCTCGGGCGATCCCGAGGTTCTGCCCGAGGTGCGTCGCGTCGAGCGAGCCCACGACCATCGTGGCGACCCCATGGCGATCCAGGCAGCGCGGGATGGCCGTCGCCGGCGGGATCCGCCCGGAACCGAGTCCCTTCTTCACGACGATCCCGAGGTCGCCGGCGGTCGCGGCCTCGATCACCGGGGCCTGGCGCTCGTCGAGCGGGTGATACTCCACCATGAGACAGTCGACGACGCCGGTCTCGATCGCCCGGAGATGCCCGTCGACGGTCTTGCCGCTGAACCCGATGAACCGGAGGTCGCCGCGTTCCTTGAGATCGACCAGTGCATCGAGCACGCCGGTCTCCTCGATCACCCGGAGATCATTCCCGTCGGAGTGGACGAAGACCAGGTCGAGGCGATCGGTCGCGAGCCGGTCGAGGCTCCGAGCGACGCTGGAACGGACCGCCTCCGCGGAGAAGTCGAATCGGCCGCGACCGTCCTCGAACGTCTCACCCACCTTCGTGGAGAGGATGAACTCGTCGCGCCGCGACGAGAGGTGCCGACCGATCCGCGACTCGCTCGAGCCGTAGGCGGGTGCGGTGTCGACGAGGTCGATTCCGAGATCGAGCACCTCGTTCAGGAGCCTCCCGCAGGCCTCCTCGTCCGGGAGCGCATACCCGCGTTCGTACTTGATCCCTTCGTTCCGTCCGATCTTGAAGGCCCCGAAGCCGATGGGGCTCGGCGTCAGACCGGTTCGGCCGAGACGACGTCGCGGTGTTTCGTCCACGATCGCTCCTCCCATGGATAGGGTGCGACCCGGGGGCGTCGAAGCCCGTCGAGCGCAGCCGGGACGGCGTCGGCGGTGGTGGGGAACCCACTCGATTCGACCGCGTCGCGAGTCGCCGCGAGCACCGACGCGGCGAGCCGGGGCGCGAGCGCCCACTTCGTAGGCCAGGCCGTGACGAGCCGGCCGCCGTGGAGCGAGACCACTTCGGCGTCGTCCGGCCGAAGGCCCGCCCGCGTCCTGCGTTCGGCGCGATCGACCCGGTACGAACTCCATTCGAGGTCGTCCATGCCGTCGAAGCCCAGCGTCGGAAGGACCGCACGGAGCTCCTCCGCCGCGGCGCGACGCTGGGCAGCGTCGTCGCGTCCGACGCCCCGCTCCGCGAGATCCCCGCCGAGTTGCCAGACCATCCGGTCGCGATCGTCCCGGGCGCTGGTGATCGTCACCCGCGTCCGATTGCCGTCGACGCAGTGGCCGTGGAATTCCGGCAGCGATCGGGATCGCACCAGGGCCATGTGCAGCGGTCGCCGCTGCCCGGCCTCGGGGTCGAGTCCGAGTCTGGCCCGAAGTCCCTCGTTGCCCGTCCCCGCGGCCAGTGCCACCGCGGCCGGCCGAATCGCGACCTCGAAGTCCCCGGACCGAAGGATGACCCGCTCGACGCGACCTCCCGCGGAGGAGAACTCGATGCCTTCGATCCCGTCGACCCCGACGATCCTCCTGGCATGGGCCCGGGCGAGCGTCTCGAGCACGGAGCGGGTGTCGAAGACCGGCTCCGCGACGCGGAGCACGGTTCCGGGCGCAGACCGCAGGAGGGCCGGTCGCTCGTCCTCCTCGACGGCGTGGGGCCGGGTCCGCAGCGCGGCCTTCGCTCCCAGCATGCCCAGGCGGGAGGAGAGCGTGTCGGTTCGCCACATCCAGGTGCAGGGCGCGCTCATCCTCGCCCTCCGGAGATCGGGGCCGGTCTCGCCCTCCGACTCGTGCCGCTCCCGCCAGAAGGCCGGCATCTCCGCGATCGCGCCCGCGGCCTCGAGGTCGCGTTCCCGGAGCGTGTACTTGAGGCCTCCGTGGATGATTCCCTGGGCCGCGACGCTCTGCCCCCGACCGAGCTCGAACGCTTCGACGAGCACCGCGTTCCATCCGGCGCGGACCGCCGCATCGAGGGTCCAGAGTCCGGCGATGCCGCCTCCGATCACCAGGAGCTCCACGGGATGTCCGTCGGATCCGCTCATTTGGACACCCTAGCCGACCGAACCCGCGCCGGGGCGGGGCTCCGTCGCGTATCCTCCCGATCCCGGAAGCGTTCGAGGATCGCACCGCGACCCGGTCCGGGACCCGCATCCACACTCGACAGGATTCCAAGCGTGCAACACGGCTCCGTTCTCATTCCCGGCGACGGCATCGGTCCCGAAGTCACCTCCGCCGCCTGCCGCATCATCGACGCGGCCCTCGAAGGGAGCGGATCGAGCATCGACTGGATCCCGGGCCACGCCGGCGTCGCGGCGCTCGACCACGGACACGCCGATCTCCTGCCCGGGGAGACCGTCGAGGCGATCCAGCAGGTCGGCGTCGCCCTCAAGGGTCCCTGCACCACGCCGATCGGCGGTGGTTTCTCCTCCGTCAACGTCGCGCTTCGAAAGACCCTCGACCTCTACGGCGCCGTTCGTCCGGTCCGTTCCATCGACGGGGTCGACACCCGGTATCGCGACGTCGATCTCGTGGTCGTCCGCGAGAACACCGAGGGGCTCTACGCGGGGATCGAGAACGAGATCACCCCCGGAGTGGTCACCAGCCTGAAGGTGGCGACCGAGAAGGCGTCGTACCGGATCGCGAAGTTCGCGTTCGAATACGCCCGCAGCCGCGGTCGCCGCAAGGTGACGGTGTTCCACAAGGCGAACATCATGAAGAAGAGCGACGGACTCTTCATCCGGTGCGCGAAGGAGGTCCACGAGTCCGGATACGAGGACATCGAATACGAGGAACTGATCATCGACGCCGCATGCATGAGACTCGTCCAGGATCCCACGAAGTTCGACATCCTGCTCTGCGAGAACCTCTACGGCGACGTGGTGAGCGACCTCTGCGCCGGCTTCGTCGGCGGCCTCGGCGTGACCCCGGGCGCGAACTTCGGCGATGTCAACGCCGTGTTCGAGGCGGTGCACGGCTCCGCCCCCGACATCGCGGGCAGGGGACTCGCGAACCCCCTCGCGATCACCATGAGCGGCGTGATGATGCTCAACCACCTCGCGTCCCGCACGGGGGACGAGGCGGTCAAGGCCGCGGCGGATCGGATCAAGGTCGCCTACAACGCCGCGGTCGGCGAGGGGGACCGGACCGGCGATCTCGGCGGCACCCTCGGCACCGAGGCGTTCGCGGACGCGCTGGTCCGGCGACTCGCCTGAAGGTCGAGCAAGCGCGATGCGGTGTGCGTTCCACCCCGACTACGAGATCCCGCTCCCCGAGGGCCATCCCTTCCCGATGCGGAAGTTCTCGGCCCTGCGCCGGATCCTCGCCGAGGAAGGACTGCTCGGCGAGGACGACGTCATGACGCCCGAGGAGGCGCCGTGGTCGGAGATCGCACTCGCCCACGACGACGACTACCTCGATCGCCTCCGGAACGGTGAACTCGGGCGGATCGAGGAGCGACGCCTCGGGCTGCCGTGGTCACCGGCCCTCGTCCGCCGTTCGAGACTGGCGGTGGGGGGAACGATGCTCGCGGCGTGGCAGGCTCTGGAGGACGGCGTCAGCGGCAACCTCGCCGGCGGCACCCATCACGCCTGCCCGGATCACGGCGAGGGATTCTGCGTCCTCAACGACGTCGCCATCGCGATCCGGATGCTGCAGCGGGAGGAGGAGATCGACCGGGCCCTGATCATCGACCTCGACGTCCACCAGGGGAATGCGAACGCGATCTGCTTCCGGGACGACCCGTCCGTTTTCACCTTCTCGATGCACGGCGCCCGGAACTTCCCGATGCGCAAGCCGCCGAGCGATCTCGACGTGCCGTTGCCCGACCACTGCGGCGACGTCGAATACCTCGCGACCCTCGACACGCACCTCGAGGGCGCGATCGACCGGGCGCGCCCCGACCTCGTGTTCCTGCTGTCCGGCGTCGACGTGGTGCTGGGCGACCGGTACGGGCGACTCGCGATGACCCGCGACGGCCTCCGGCGACGAGAACGACGAGTCCTCGGCGCCTTGTTCGGCCGCGGACTCCCCACGACGCTGGTGCTCTCGGGAGGCTACGCCGAGACGCCCGCCCTGACCGCCGACCTCCACGCCGAGACGCATCGGGCCGCGCACGAACTCCTCGGCTGAACGACGGGAAGCCGGACGGTTCGGCCGGTGGTGCTCCGGAACGGTTCCGATCCGCGTTTCGGAGGCACGGGAGGGTGTCCGGAGGTCAGTCCTTCCAGGCCTCGGCCAGCCGACTTCCCGAAGTCGGGGGCTCGGGCGTCGGCGACGGAGCGGCCGAACCCCCGCGAAGCGATCCCGGATCGATCGCCTCCGTCTCGATCTCGGGGGTGGGGTCGGTCTCGACGATCGCGGCGTCCGCCCGCCGGACCGCCTTGCCGTCGATCCGTCCGTCCTGTCCGACCTCGTCGAACTTCACGGTGACCTGGCGGCTGACCCCGCGTTCGGGCATGGTGACGCCGAAGAGCCGGTCACACGCCTGCATCGTCCGCTTGTGGTGGGTGATCACGATGAAGTGCGACTGGTCGAGGAACTGCCTCACGACGTTGCAGAACCGTTCGACGTTCGCCTCGTCGAGCGCGGCGTCGACCTCGTCGAGAATGCAGAACGGGGAGGGCTTGCTCTGGAAGATCGCCATCAGCAGGCCGACCGCGGTCATCGTCTTCTCGCCGCCCGAGAGCTGGCTGATCACCCGCGGCTCCTTGCCGGGGGGCTTGGCCCGGATCTCGATGCCGGACTCGAGCCAGTCGATCGATCCGTCCTCGCCGGGAAGCAGGTAGAGGTCCGCGCTGCCACCCCCGAAGAGTCGACGGAACATCCCCTGCGAGCCGGCGAAGTTCTCCCGGACGCGATTGAAGGTCTCCTCGAAGCGGACTCTCGATGCGGCATCGAGGCGTTCGATCAGGTCCGAAAGCAGGACCCGGGCCGAATCGATGTCCTCGAGCTGGGTCGAGAGATCCTCGTTGCGGACCTCCAGATCCTGCAGTTCCTCGATCGCGTCGAGATTGACGTTCCCGAGCCGCTTGATCTCGCCCCGAAGCGATTCGGCCTCCTCGATGGCCGCGGAACGGTCGAAGGGGGCTTCCGCCGTTCCCTCGGCCTCCGTCGGGGCCGACGACCGGAGCTGGTGGGGATCCACCCCCAGTTCCTCGAGCACGGATTCCTCGAGGGATTCCCGCTTGATCTCGACCTCGCGTCGCGACATCTCCAGCGCGTGGGCGTCGCGGTCCAGACGACCGGCCTCGACGCGGGCCGCCTCCAGGGAGGCGGTCGTTCGCTCGAGGCCCGCGACGGCGGCCTCCATCGATCGGTCGTTCTCGGTGAAGCGTTCGTCCATTCCCTCGAGCGTCGCGACCGAAGCGGCGACCTCCGTCTCCGCGACCGAGATCGCCTCGAGGTACTCGGCGATCCGGCCCTGTCGCTCCTCGACCTGGCTTCGCCCGCGTTCGAGCTGCCGGTCGGATTCCTCGAGTGCCGCCGACATCCGGGTCCGCTCCCGACGCGTGGACTCGAGCCGGGCGTTGATCCCACCCAGTCGCGTTCGTTCCGCGGTCACGGACTCCATCGCGGCCTCGGACGCCTCGGAGACCTCGGCGAGACGTGCTCGGGAGGCCTCGAACCCGGCGGCCATCGCGGCCTCGTGCTCGATGGCCATCGCCCGCTCGCCGTCGAGCCGCCGCCGCTCGAGATGAACGGCGGCGAGCTGCTCGACGATCTCCGACTGCTCGCCTTCGAGCTCGCCGCGTTCCCGGGCGATTCGATCGATCATCTGCGAGGTGCGGTCGATCGCGTATCGCTGTTCGACCTCCTCGGCCCGGGCGGATCGAAGACGCTCGGCATAGTCGTGGCGACGCTCGCCGCGGGTGGACTGTTCGGCATCGAGGCTCGATGCTTCACCTTCGAGCTCCAGACGAGCCTCTTCGAGTCGGGACCCGACGCTCTCGAGTTCGACGAGTTCCGCCTTGCGACCGAGAAGACCGTGTCCCTCCTCCCGACCGGCGGCCGCTCGCAGGACGACCTCGCCCGCGGAGCCGAGCACGTGTCCATCCCGACTCGCGATCCGTCTTCCCACTCCACGTCGGGCGAGCCGTCGGCAGGCCGCGAAGTCGTCGACGACGAGCGTGTCGCCGAGCAGGTGCTCCACGACGCCGCGAAGGTGGCGGGGGACCCGTACGAGACCCACGGCCTCGACGAGGGTCTCGGTCGCGAGAATCGCGGCGGGGATGCGAGCCGATCGGGTGGTCCCGGGCGTGAATCGGCTCACGGGCAGCAGCTCCACCCGCCCCTGCAGCTCGGGAAGACGCGCGAGGATCTCCTCGGCGATGGCCGAAGACTCGACCAGGACCGCCTGCAGATGGGTCCCGAGCGCGGCTTCGATCGCTTCCGCGTCGTCCCGCGCCACGTCGACGTGGTCCGCCAGCGGCCCCAGGATGCCGTCGACGACGCCCTTCAGATCCAGCACCTCGCGCACCGCGTCCCCGATGCCCTCGCCCGCGGTCGCCATCTCCTCGAGGAGCCGACGACGCGTCTCGGTTCCGGTCCGTTCATCACGATTGCCGGCGATCCTGCGGGTCAGATCCGCGCGCCGGTCGTCGAGCCGGACGATGCGCTTCTCCTCGCTCCGGAGATCGGCGTCGATTCGCGCGATCGAATCGACGAGGACCGCGACCCGGTTGCGGGCGACCACCCGCTGCACGCGATGAGCGTCGAGATCGGCGGCGAACGGTCGCACCTTCTCCGACAGCCGTCGCAGTCGCTCCTGGAGCTCGACCTCGCGGTCGTCGACCCCCCGGACCGCGGACTCGAGGCGGATTCGATCCCGATCCGCCGCCGCGAGTCCGTCGCGGGCATCCTCGACCGTGGCGATCGCCTCGGTCCGGGCCGCTTCGAACTGATGCCGACGAGTCGTCTCGTCCGCGAGCCTGGTCTCCGCGTCGGCCGCTTCCTTCGCGGATTCGTCGATGCGGGCCTCCACCTCGGCGAGATCCCGGCCCAGCGCCTCCACCTGGACCTGAAGCTCCCCGATCCGCCGGGTCTCCTCGGCGATCGCCTTCTCGGCGTCATCGCGATGCCCGGTGGTCAGCTCGATTCGCTGTCGGGCCTGGTCGAGCCGATTTCGCTCGGTCAGTCGCTCCTGCTCGAGATCATGGCGGCGTTCCTGCACGTGGTGCCGTTCGATCTCGGCGGCCTGCTTGGCCTCCTCGAGTTCCGCGAGACTCGCGGCGAGTCCTCGACGTTCCGTCTCGATGGCGGCGAGCTGTCGGGTCAGGCCCGCGAGCCGGTCGTCGAACTCCTCGAACTGGTCGCGGGCGATCGCGGTGCGGAGAACGCGTCGGCGTTCGTCGAGACCACGGAAACGCTCCGCCTTCTCGGCCTGGCCGCGGACGATTCGAAGCCGGCGTTCGGTGTTGG
>MDTG01031617.1_pt1 | contig 11739 bp, 9 predicted proteins | sample 811421 | NCBI WGS metagenome assembly MDTG01 (sample SAMN05326645, study PRJNA326480) | marine metagenome | isolation source: seawater | place: Pacific Ocean: South East | collected 2011 | reverse complement strand
TGCTCGCGCCCGGCCGACGCCGCCCCCGGGGCTGGCCTGCGCGCTCAGCCGCCGGCCCCGCGCGAGGCGCCCGCCGACCCGCCGCTCTGCGAGCGCGAGGCGCGCCAGCGCGCAGCGCTCGAGGCGGCCGGCTTGGTCGCTCGCTGGCACCTCGGCCAGGGCTATCAGCTCTTGCTCGCCGCCGAGGGAGCGCGCGCAGAGCTGCACGCCGCCCTGGCTGCGGCCGGGCTGGACGAGCTGCCCTTCGACCTCGCCGCGCCGGCCGCGCTCGAGCTGGTGGAAGGAGCGACCCCATGAGCGACGCCCCCGCCGACGCCTTCGTCGTGCTCAGCACCGCGCCCAGCGAGGAGGAGGCGGCCGCGATCGCGCGCGCCCTCGTGGACGAGCGGCTGGCGGCCTGCGTGCAGCTCGTGCCCAAGATCCGCTCCTTCTATCGCTGGGAGGGCGAGGTCCACGACGACCCCGAGCACCTGCTCGTGATCAAGACCACCGCCGCCCGTCGGGACGCGCTGATCGCGCGGATCGGCGAGCTGCACTCCTACGACGTCCCCGAGGCGGTCGCGCTCCCGATCGCGACTGGCAGCCAGGCCTACCTCGCCTGGCTGAGCGAGGTGACCACATGACCCGTCCTAGCCGTCCCTTCGGCGCCCTGGTCCTGGCGCTCTCGCTCCTGGCCTGCGCCGCGAGCGCCCAGGAGGCGCCCGCGCCCAAGCAGCACGAGGACGTCGCGCCCGCGCGCCGGCGGCCCCTCGACCTGCCTCGTCTGCGCGCGCAGGCCTTCGACCCCGCCCGCCTGCGCCAGCGGCGCGCCGCGCTCCTGGCCGGACTCCCCAAGGGGGCGCTGGTCGTGATCGCCGCGCCCAAGGGCGAGAGCGAGATCATGAGCTACCGGCCCGATCCGCACTTCCTCTACCTGAGCGGGCAGGCCGAGCCGGGGCTGACGATGCTCCTCGGTCCCGGGCTGGACGTGCTCTTCGCGCCCCCGGTCAGCAAGCGCTGGGAGACCTGGAACGGCCCGCGCCTCTCGGTCGGCAACGAGCTGGCCCAGGCCGCGGGCTTCGGCGAGGTGGCCGACCGCGCGACCCGCAAGGCGCGGATCAAGGCCGCCCTGGCCGAGCACGAGGGGCCGCTCTACCTGCACGGCGTGGACGCCAAGGACCTCGAGCTCGAGGTCGACGCACGCTCGCCCGGCGGCGTGCTGGGCCGCCTGCGTCAGGTCAAGGACGCCCACGAGGTGGCCCTCCTGCAGCGCGCCTGCGACGTGACCAGCGCCGCGCTGAGCGAGGCGATCTCGTCGATCCGGCCGGGGCAGTTCGAATACGAAGTGGAGGCGGTGATCGAGTACCTCTTCGCCCGCTACGGCGCCGAGCGCCCGGGCTTCAACTCGATCGTCGGGGCCGGCCCCAACTCCTGCGTGCTCCACTACGGGGCCAACCGGCGCCGCTTCGGGGCGGGCGAGCTGATCGTGATGGACGTCGGGGCCGAGGTCTCGGGCTACACCGCCGATATCACCCGGACCGTGCCGACCTCGGGCCGCTTCAGCCAGCGGCAGCGCGAGATCTACGAGCTGGTGCTGGCCGCTCAGGAGGCGGGGATCCGCGCGATCAAGCCCGGCGCGACCATGGGCGACGTCGACCGCGCCGCGCGCAAGGTGATCCGGGACGCGGGCTACGGGAAGTACTTCCTGCACTCGACCAGCCACTGGCTCGGCCTCGACGTGCACGACGTGGGCCCGCGCTCGCGGCCCCTCGAGCCGGGCATGGTCCTGACCGTCGAGCCGGGGATCTATCTCGCGAGCGAGGACCTCGGCGTGCGGATCGAGGACGACGTGCTCGTGACCGAGACGGGCGCCCGGGTCCTGAGCGACGGCGTCCCCAAGACGGTGGCCGAGATCGAGGCCCTGATGACCGGGCGCGGGGTGGGCGCTCAGCGCGTGGCGCCCCTGCCGGGCCGCGCCGCGCAGGAGCCGGCCCAGAAGAAGCCGCGCTACTTCGACCTCAAGCCGCGCTGACGCGCTCAGACTGGGCGCCCCTGGGCCAGCTCGATCCGGCGGTCCATGCGCCGCGCGGTCGCCTCGCGGTGCGTGGCGGCCAGGACGGTCAGGTCGGGCCACTTGGCCAGGACCGCCTCCCAGAAGCGCTCCTCGTTCTCGGCGTCGAGGGCGGCGGTCAGGTCGTCGAGCAGGAGCAGCTTGGGCTCGCCGTAGAGCGCGCGCGCGATCGTGAGCCGCTGGCGCTGTCCGCCCGAGAGCCCGGTCCCGCGCAGGCCCAGCTCGTGGTCGAGGCCCTCGGGCAGGTCCTGGACCTCGTCCCAGAGCCCCGCGAGGCGCAGCGCCTGCTCGAGGCGCGCCTCGTCGGCCTCGCGGCCGAGGAGCACGTTCTCGCGCACCGAGGCGCTGAACAGGATCGGGGTCTGGGGCACATAGCCGAGCGCGCGGCGGAAACGCATCGGCGCGAGCAGCAGGCCCAGGTAAAGGTAGAAGGCGAAGAAGGTGCCCAGGTCGAGGGTCCCGTCCAGGACGCGCAGGCCGCCGACGACGACCACCACCAGCTGCCCGACCACGTTCAGGGCCTGAAAGAAGACCGAGAACAGGACCCAGAGCTGCGCCAGCCGCAGCTCGTGCCCCGCCCGCTCGGCGAGCTGGACCGAGAGCGCGCCGCCCAGGCGGGACTCGGCGTTGTGGGCCTGGACCACGGTCACGCCCGAGAAGAAGGCCTCCAGCGCGTCGCTGGTCTTGCTGGCCGAGGCGCGCTGGTCCTCGACGGCCTGGCTGAGCTGCGACTTGAGCAGCAGGTAGACGCCGATCATCAGCGGCACGGGCAGGAGCGACCACAGGGCCAGCGAGCGGTCGAGCCAGAGCATGACCGCCAGGCAGAAGGCGACCCGGCTGAAGGAGTCCAGCGCGCGGAACCAGCCCGAGCAGCAGAACCAGGCGATCTTGGGGTAGCCGGCGATGTCGTCGGTCAGGCGCGTGACGATGTCGCCCGTGCGGAAGCGGGTGAAGAAGCGGTGCCCCTTGTCCATGACCCGCGCGAAGTAGTGCTCGCGGACCAGCCACTCGATCCGGCTGTTGACCCAGGCGCGCCAGGCTGGATAGAAGCCCGCCAGGAAGCGCGCCGCCGCGACCGCGAGCAGGAGCCAGGTCAGGGTGCGGACCTCGGACTGCAGGGCCGCGCCGCCCGTGCGCTGCTCGCTCAGGGTGCGCAGCTTCTCGAGCACCTCGCGGAACACGAGCGGGTAGACGAGCGTGACCGCCGTGCTGAGGAAGGTCCACACGAAGAGCACCGGCAGGAAGCGCTTGCTGCCCTCCCAGGCGCGCACGATCCAGGCCATCTTGGCGCGCAGGTAGCTCACCGCGCACCTCCCTCGGCGCCCAGCTGGAGCTCGGCCAGGCCGCGGTAGTGGCCGCCGCGCTCCCAGAGCTCGTCGTGGGTGCCGCGCTCGACGATCTGGCCGCCCTCGACGACCAGGATCTGGTCGCACTGGCGCACGGTCGAGAGCCGGTGGGCCACGATCAGCGCGGTGCGCCCCTCGAGCAGCCGCTCGAGGGACTCCTGGATCGCGGCCTCGGTCTCGGAGTCGACCGACGAGGTCGCCTCGTCGAGCACGAGCAGCTGGGGGTCGTCGACGAGCGCGCGGGCCAGGCTCAGCAGCTGGCGCTCGCCGTGGGAGAGGTTCTGGCCGCGCTCGGCCAGCTCGGCGTCCAGCCCGCCGGGCAGGGCCTCGAGCAGGCGTTCTGCGCGCGCCGCCTGGCAGGCTTCCCGCAGGCGGGACTCCTCGACCGTGGGGTCGAACACGCTCAGGTTCTCGCCCAGGGTGCCCGGGAAGAGGAACACGTCTTGTTGGACGAAGCCGGTCCTGGCTCGCCAGGCGGAGCGCTCGACCTGGTGGAGGTCGCGCCCGTCGAGGCTGATCCGCCCCTCGCTCGGCCTGTGGAAGCGCAGCAGCAGCTTGGCGATCGTCGACTTGCCTCCGCCCGAGGGGCCGACCAGCGCGATCTTCTGCCCGCGGCGCAGCTCGAAGTCGACCCCGCGTAGGACGGGGCGGTCGGGGCGGTAGGCGAAGTGGACGTCCTCGAAGCGGAGCACCTCGCGCAGGGTGGCGTCCGGCTCGGCGTCGGGCGCCTGGGCGTCGCGCGGCTCGGTCGAGAGGATCCCGAAGATCCGCGCCGCGGCGACGAAGCCGCGCTGCACCTGGCTGACGAACTCGCTCAGCATTTGGATGGGGAGGAACACCTGGCGCAGGTACTCCAGGAAGATCACCAGGGTCCCGATCGTCATCGCGCCGCTGGCGACCTTGGCCGCGCCGACGTAGAGCACGAGCGCGGCCGCCGCGACCTCGGTCCCGGCGAAGAGGCCCCAGAAGCCGTAGTTGAGGAAGTCGGCGATCACGTCGGTCTTGTGCCGCTCGAGCTGCAGCTCGCGCAGCTGCCCCTCGGCCACCGGCTCGTAGTCGTGGAGGTGGACGACCTCGATCCCCTGCACGTACTCGGTGATGTGCCCGGTGATCGCGGCCAGCAGCCGGCGCGAGCGGTGGAAGAAGCGGCGCACGATCCGCAGGTAGAAGGCGAGCAGGACCGCCAGCCCGAGCAGGATCGGAGCCAGGAGCTGGGTCGTGTCGGCGTCGAAGAGGTACATCGCCGCGAAGATCGAGACGAAGCTGAAGGACGCGCGGAAGAGCTGGAGCGAGGTGACCGAGAAGAGCTGCTTGAGGGCCTCGGTGTCCGACTCGACCCGGGCGATCAGCTTGCCGGGCGGCATGTCGCGGAAGAAGCCGGGGTCGTAGGTCAGCACGCGGCGGAAGAGGTCCTCCTTGAGCTGGATCACCATCCCGATCCCGACCCGCGCCATGACGAAGCCCAGGCCGGCCTCGCAGAGGAAGCGGAGCACGACCAGGACCACGAAGCCGGCCGAGAGCAGCAGCAGCCCGCGCGCGCCGGGAGGGGCTGGAATCCAGAGCGGGCGCTCGCCGGGCCCGCCTTGCCCGGTGGCGGTGTCGATCACCTGGCCGAGGAGCAGGGGCGCGGCGAGGCCGAGCACCACGACCGCGGCCAGGAGCCCGACCGCCGAGAGCAGCGCCGCGCGGTGCTCGAGGTAGTAGGGCGCGATCAAGCCGAGCAGCTGGCGCGCGCTGTAGGGGGGGACGGGCTCGTCTTTGGCGAGGAGGGGATCCAAGGGGGCTCCTGGGGCGGCGGGGGATCATAGGGACGGCCGGGGGGCCCGACCCCGTCGAGGTCCTCGCTTTGACCCTTCTCTGACGAGTTGGCCCGATATCGGGAAAGTGTCCGAAGGGGGGTTGCAAAGCCCGGGGGCATCGCAGAGATTCATCCGCCCATGGGTGACCGGCGTCCGGTCAGCCGACACGAGAATCACTTAAGGAGTGAGGAAGATGCGTAAGCTTTTTAGTGCGGTCGCGGTCTTCGGTCTCTCAAGCCTGCTCCTCGGCTGCCCGGCCGATGGCGGCAAGACCGGCGCCAAGACGGGCGATGCCAAGACTGGCGACGCCAAGACCGGTGAGGCCACCGACGGCGGCGAGAAGACTGGTGAGGCCACCGACGGCGGCGAGAAGACCGACGGCGGTGACGAGGGCGGCGAGCCCGCGGTCAAGGGCGTGGACATCAGCCACGTCAAGAAGGGTCAGGTCTACGTCTACGAGACCGCGACCGAGATGGCCGGTAACACGACCAAGTCGACCATGAAGTACAAGGTCACTGACGTCATGGACGGCAAGCTCAAGTACCAGATGATCATCATGGCCGGCGACAAGGAGATGGCGCAGCCCGAGGCCGAGTGGCCCCCCGCTGCGGCGGAGCCCACCGGCGACGCGCCCAAGACCGACGCCCCCGAGGCCAAGACCTCGACCGAGGAGGTCGAGATCGCTGGTCAGAAGTGGGAGTGCATGGTCACCGAGACCGAGGCCAACGGCATGAAGAGCAAGTCGTGGGTCCCCCAGAAGAACGGCACCCACACCTGGCCGATGTACGTCAAGTCCGTCAGCGAGGGCAACAACATGAAGACCACCACCACCCTGACGGCGATCGAGTAATCCTCTTCGTCTGCTAGTGGTCTTCAGGAAGGGCGAGCTTCGGCTCGCCCTTCTCCGTTCCGGAGCCCAGCGCCCGAAGCCCAGCAGCCCGGCCTCGAGAGCAGAGTGAAGCGCTTCCTCTTCGCCACCGACCTGCACGGACACCTGCCGAGCTACCGCGCCCTCTTCGCGCGGGCGCGCGAAGAGGCCGTGGCGGGCGTGTGGCTGGGGGGGGACCTCTTGCCCCACAGCTCGGGGGGCGGCGCCGGGCCGGTTCGGCAGCAGCGGCGCTTCCTCTCGGAGACCCTCCGCCCTGAGCTCGTGGCGCTCGCCGAGGCGGGCGTGGCGCTGAGCGGGGTGCTGGGCAACGACGACTGGGCCGCGGTCGAGCCGACCCTGCTCCAGCTCGAGCAGGAGGGGCTCTTCCGCTCGCTGCACGGTCGAGTCCAGGAGCTGGGCGAGGGGCTGTGGCTGGCCGGCTACTCGGGGGTGCCCCTGACTCCCTTTCGCATGAGCGACTGGGACCGGCTCGACGAGCTCGGCTGGGAGCCCCGCCGGGTCGCCGAGCGGCTGCTCTTCAGCGAGGGAGACGAGGTCCGCGAGGGGAGCCTGGCGGAGGTCCGCGCGCGCCCCACGATCGCCGCCGAGCTGGCGGCCCTCGCCGAGCGCTTGCCTGCGCCGCGCCAGACCGTGCTCCTGGCCCACTCGCCGCCCTACGCCACCGCGCTGGACCGCATGCACGGCGGCGCCTCGATCGGGAGCCGGGCCCTGCGTCGCTGGATCGAGACCCACCAGCCCCTGCTGACCCTGCACGGGCACGTGCACGAGTCGCCTCGGCTGAGCGGGGCGATCGAAGACCGGCTGGGGGACACGCGCTGCTTCAACCCGGGCGACAGCCGGCGGCGGCTGCGAGCCCTGCAGGTCACGCTGGGGCCTGGGTTCGTCGCGGTCGAACCTGCCTAGGTGGCCGCCTCGACCCGGGCGCCCAGCGCGTGCTCGAGGGCGTCGCGCAGGGCCAGGCTGGGGAGCCTGAGCTGCTCGAGGTCGAGGCCAGAGCGGAGAGCCTGGTCGAGGTTGCGCGCCTGGTCACCCAGCTCCGAGAAGCCATAGCTGCCTGCCGTGCCGGCGATCGTGTGCGCGATCCGGCGCACCTCCTGCATGTCCTGCCCCTCGAGCGCGCGCTCGAAGTTCGCCAGGCGAGGAGCGAGGCCGTCGCGGAACTCCAGCGCGAGCTGGACCAGGCGTGGGTCGAGGCGAATCACCTGGGTGTCCCGAGCGGGAGGCGGCGCGACCTGCTCGAGGTGGCTGCTGCCGACTCCGAGCACCTCGGCGAGCTGCGAGATCAGCTGGCGGGGCGAGACGGGCTTGCTGACGTAGCCGTTGCAGCCGGCCGCCAGGCAGGCCTCGCGGTCGCCGCGCATCGCGTGCGCGGTCAGGGCGATCACGGGCAGCTCGACCCCCTGGTCGCGCAGGCGCCGGACGGCCTCGGTGCCGCTGAGGCGAGGCATCTCCATGTCGAAGAGCGCCACGCGGAAGGGGGTGCCCGCGCTGTGGGCTTCCTCGATGGCCTCGAGGGCGGCCTGGCCGTCCTCGGCCTCGTGCACCAGCGCGCCTTGCTCCTCGAGCAGGATCCGCAGCAGCCCGCGGATCTGCGGCTGATCGTCGACGACGAGCACGGAGACGCCCGCGAAGGCCAGGCGCGGGAGGCGCTCGGAGACAGCGGGCTCCCGGGCGCTCCCGAGCAGCTCGCCGAGCTCGACGAGGTCCCCGGGCTGGCAGGGGAGGCGGAGGGTGAAGGTGCTTCCGAGGCCGACCTCCGAGCGCACGCTCAGCTCGCCCTCGAGGAGGTGGGTCAGGCGGCTGGCGACGCTCAGGCCGAGCCCCGTTCCCTTCTGCCGGCCGGCGCTGGCGCCGTGGGCCTGCTTGAAGGGCTCGAAGATCGTCGGCAGCCGCTCGGCGGGGATCCCGATCCCAGTGTCCTCGACCGCGATCAGGAGGCCGGTGCCGTTCGGGGTCGGCGCCGCGGTCAGGCGGATCAGGCCTGCGGGGGTGTATTTGATCGCGTTGGTGAGCAGGTTCAGGAGCACCTGCTTGAGCCGCAGCGGGTCGGCCCGGATCCGGCGCGGAAGGACCTGGGCGCACTCCCAGCTGAACTCGAGCCCCTCCTTGGCGGCCAGGGGCGCGGTCAGGCCGACGACCTCCTTGATCAGCTCGAGGGGGTTGAGCTCGATCGGCTCGAGGGTCAGCTCGTTGGCCTCGAGCTTGGAGAGGTCGAGCAGGTCGTTGAGCAAGGTCAGCAGGTGGTCGGCGTTGCGCAGGACATGACCCAGCCAGGTCCCGCGCTCTTCGCGGCTGCGGTCGAGCCCCCGCTTGAGGAGGTCGGCGTAGCCGATGATCGCGGTCAGCGGAGTGCGCAGCTCGTGGCTCATGGAGGCCAGGAAGGCGCTCTGGGCCGCCAGCGAGCTCTCCGCTGCGTCCCGGGCGCGCTGGAGCTCTTGTTCGCGCGCCTTGCGCTCGCTCAAGTCGCGCACGAAGGCGGTGAACCAGGTCCGCTGACCCACCCGCGTCGGGAGCACGGTCAGCTCGATGGGGATCCGGCTCGCGTCGGCGCGCAGGGCCTCGAGCTCCAGGCGGCGGCCGAGGATCTTGCTGCGGCGCGTCTCGAGGTAGCGCGCGAGGCCTGCGGAGTGCGCTTCGCGGTGCTCGGGCGGCACGATCAGGTCCGAGAGCGGGCGCCCGAGCACGCCGTCTCGTCGGTAGCCGAAGAGAGCCTCGGCCGCGGGGTTGAACTCGAGGACCCGGCCGCCGTCGTCGATCGTGACCATGGCGTCGAGGGAGCCGCCGATCAGCTGACGCAGCAGCGCGCCCTGCGCCGCAGAGTCGAGCTCGCTCAGGTCTGGAGGAGGGTCCTGACTCACACGCCCAGGATCGACGCAGGGAGGGTCTGGCTGCAAGCCTTCGTGGCATTTAGGTTCTGAGGCATGGACGCACTCGTCGCGGTCGTGGACGACGACCCCCACTTCCTGGGGCTGATCGAGGTCTTGCTCTCGAGCCACGGCTACCGCGTGGCCAAGCACCCGACGCCCGAGTCGCTGCGGGCCGCAGACACCGACCCGCTGGTCGTGATCCTCGACTGGCAGCTCGGAGACCTCGACGGGCTCGAGCTCTTGCCCGAGCTGAGCGCGGAGCTGCCCGGCGTGCCCTTCGTGATGAGCACCGCGCCCCCCTCCCCGGATCTCGCGATCCGGGCGGTGCGCGCGGGGGCCTTCGACTTCCTCGCCAAGCCCCTCGACGAGGCGCGCCTGATCGCGACCCTCAACGCGGCGGTCCGCCACGGCGAGCTGCAGCGGCAGGTTCACGCGGACGAAGAGGGGATCGTCTTCGAGGGGATCCTGGCCCGCAGCCCGCAGATGCGCGGCGTGTTCAAGGTGATCGAGAACGTCGCGCCGACGCCGGTCAGCGTGATGATCACGGGAGAGTCGGGCACGGGCAAGGAGCTGATCGCGCGCGCGATCCACGCGCGCTCGCCTCGCAAGAGCGGCCCCTTCGTGGCGCTCAACATGGCCGCGATCCCCAGCGAGCTGGTCGAGTCGACCCTCTTCGGTCACGAGCGGGGTGCCTTCAGCGGCGCCAACCAAATGCGCAAGGGGGCCGCGGGGGAGGCGCACGGCGGGACCCTCTTCCTCGACGAGCTGGGTGAGATGCCCCTCGAGCTGCAGAGCAAGCTGCTGCGCTTCCTCCAGGAGCGGGTCTACCGGCGAGTCGGCGGGCAGAAGGACCTCGAGTCCGACGTGCGGATCGTGAGCGCCACCAACCGCGACCCGCTCCAAGCGGTCCGCGAGGGCCTCCTGCGCGAGGACCTCTACTACCGCCTGAACGTGGTCCCGCTCCAGCTGCCCGCCTTGCGCGAGCGCGAGGGAGACGTGGGCCTCCTGGCGACGCACTTCCTCCAGCGGGCCGCGGAGCGCTACGGGCGCGATCTGCGCGAGATCGCCCCGGGCGCTCTCGAGCGGCTGTCACAGCACTCCTGGCCCGGCAACGTGCGCGAGCTCGAGCACATGATGCAGCGCCTCGTGATCACCGAGCAGGGGCCGCGCCTCGAAGCCAGGATGTTGAGCTTCCTCGACGGCGGCGTGGCGCCTGCGAGTCCGGCGAGCGCCGAGGCAGCGGCAAGCGCAGCGCCCGAGCCGAGCGCGGCGGCAGCTCTCCCCTCGGCCGCGCCCTCCAGTCCTATCCAGCAGACTCCGCCCTGGGGCGACGAGGTGATCCCGCTGCAGGAGCTGGAGAAGCTCGCGATCGCGCACGCGCTCGGGAAGTGCGGCGGGTCGCGCAAGGAAGCGGCGGCCCGGCTCGGGATCAGCCAGGCCACGATCTACCGCAAGCTCAAGACCTACGGGCTGGGCTGAGCTCAGTCGAGGGGCAGGACCCAGGGCCTGAGGCTCGCCTGGAGCGCGAGGGCGACCGCGGCGGGGTTGCCGCTGATCTCGCAGGCCTCCTCCCAGGCTTCGTAGTGGTAGGGCGGGTAGGGCTCCTCGCGGTCGCTGGCCTCGGTCACGCACCACAGCGCGTCGGCGACCGCGATCCAGCCAGGCTCCTCGCCCCACTCGTGGGGGTCCTCGCTCGCGCAGGCCTGCGCGGTGCGCGCTGAGGGCGCCGCGAGCCACTCGCTGACTCGCGCCAGCGCGGCAGCCCACTCTGGCCGCTGGAGCCGCTCCTGGAGGAAGCGCGCCAGGGCCAGGGCGATCCGCGCCCGCAGCTCGCGTTCGGTGCCGCGCATGGCCTCGAGCGTTCGCCCGAGGTCGTGCTCTGGCGGGCGCCCCAGCGCGAGGCGCGCCGCGGGGTAGCCCAGGCTGGCGGCCAGGTTCAGCTGCGCGCGAGAGAGGCCGCCGACGCGGATCCGCTCGACCAGCCAGGCCGCTTCGTCCTCGACCTGCCCGCTCTCGTGGAAGCGTTGCTCCAGGTTCCTCAGGCGCTCGTCGCTCACGCCCTGACGATAGCCCGCCCGTGCAGACCGGCGAGGTCGGGGTGACGAAGGCGGGCGACGCTGAGCGTCGCCGCGGGCTCGAGGAGACGGGGGTGGTGACACTTGAGCGCCGGCCCGGGCTATGCTTCTTGGCCAGGTGGGAGCGAGGCGCGACCGACGGCACCCGGTCGCCCCATGGGGAACCCAAACTGTCCGAGAGCGAGCCCGAACGACCAGGCCTCGAGCACGACGAGCCGGCCGGCGGAGTCCAGGCGACGCCGCGGCGCGAGGAGCTCGGCCCGCTGCAGCTGCTCTTCGCCCGCCTGGAGCAGGAGCCCGACGACGCGGCGACCCTCAGCGCGCTCTGCGACCTCGCCCTGACGCGGGGCCAGCCCGAGCTGGCCCAGCGCCTGATTCGCCAGGCGCGCGCCACGGGCCGCGAGCTGCCGAAGGAGCTCCAGGCCTTGGCCCGCCGGGCCAACGCGACGCCCAGCGTGCTGCCCCAGGTCCTCGGGACCGCGCGCGACGCGCGCTCCTGCTGCCTGCTCCCGGTCCTGATCGGGCTCGTCTCCCTCCTCGGCGCCCTGCTGGGGGCCGGGGTGATGTCGGTGCCGGACCTGCGGATGCGCTTGCGAGTCAGCAACCAGCGCGGGCGCCTGGCCAGCTCGAGCTTCGCCGAGCGGCGCGCCGGAACGACCTGGTTGACCCAGGAGGGTCTCCGGCTGGCGAAGTTCGTCGACTCGGCGGAGGTC
>MDTG01277321.1_pt1 | contig 11742 bp, 7 predicted proteins | sample 811421 | NCBI WGS metagenome assembly MDTG01 (sample SAMN05326645, study PRJNA326480) | marine metagenome | isolation source: seawater | place: Pacific Ocean: South East | collected 2011 | reverse complement strand
CAGTACGGACAGACATTCACTTACACCACCTCAAATTGGACCCGTTAAATCTTCTAATAGTTTGTCACGGACTGCTTGAATTTCTTTAGGCACAGGAGGTGCGGAGTTCCAAGTCTTTGTTGCCTTTTTATTGATTTTCTTTACCTTCTCAATCTCTTTCTTGTCTATTGTTGGTAAATCCATTGGTGACAATTGTACTAGCCACCAAATGCCCGTTTCTTTGACGTCTCCTCTCATTAGTTGGGTTTCTAGTGCTTCAACTGGTTTTAATGTGGTTAGACCTGCAACACGGGCCACGGCAGTAAGGAATTTATATAGTTGAGAACTGTAAACTGGCAGTCCTGCTTTCATATTCTGAGTCTTGCCCGGGCCGGCAAATGCCATCGCATCCAGTGCCGAATTCACTCTAATGGCCGAGTGGTGAACATGTATTGCTGCTTGTACTGCTTCAATTGGTATCTTTGCTTGGTCTTTCTTCTTTCCTAAGAAGAACCTTCTTCCTGTCTGTATTTCTTCTGCTGCTTCTGCTATTTTAGCGGAGCACTCATGCAGTTCTTTGATAATCTCAACAGATGTATTTGCCAAGGATTCTAATGTGGCTAAAAGTTGTGTTCCTCCAACATCGGTTGCCACTTCAATAGTTTTACGGTCTTGTATATTCTTTAGTAGTTTAATGTCGTCGTGAATGTGTTTTGCTGAACTATCCAAAACTAACGCCAATGCTTCGTACTTCCCTTTCAAAGCGTTGCGGTCCCTAAATGCTAGTGCTGATATTGCTAATGGCCAACCCTTAAGCATCTCTGTATATGCGTCTTTTGCTTTTTTGAAAATTTCAGAAGCGAGTGTGTTTACGTTTCTTATTTCTATAGACATTAATGCTGCGGGTCTGTCTTTGACAAAGTCATCCACTTTTCCTTCATAGTGTTCATTTATGTAATCATCTACAGATTCAAGCACCAATTCTTTCTTTTCCATTGCTTGTCTTGCAGCCTCTTCAATCATTGTTTGGAGTACCTTACTCTTTTTAACTATATCAGCAGTAACATATTGTAAACCTACATGTCTGTGGTGTCTGTGTAGTAAGGCCCTTTTGAGTTGCTTCTTTTCACTGGCGTCTAATGTATCAAGCATTTTCTTAACATTAGGGAAATCGGCTAATCCTGATGTGCCACCCTTAAACCATCCTTTCTTGAATCTGGTCAGTTTAATCCCTCCAATAATATTTCAATAAGTAGGCCTTCTTGGTGGGCATCAATACCTGCGTTCATAAACGCTCTCTCTATGACATTTTCCACGTTTTCTTCACGGCGTTCTCTTAGATTGTTCATCATACCTTGGAATAAGTCACCGATGCTTCTTTTCTCTTGGCTTGTCTGCCTTCTTGCACCTAAGCAGTTGTCAAGGCACCAAACCATAAGGTGATAGATAAATGCGGTGTCATCTGCACTTGCTACGTAGTTGTACTTGGTTCTAGCCTGCTTTAGCGTTTCACGAAGGATAAACATACTAGATAGGCCAGTAGATGTATTGACATTCAGATTAACCATACCCTGTCCTGTATTCATTGCTTGTTGGAAGTATGTGTCTACGTTTTGTTCAGTAATTAGTTTACACAACAACAAACGATTAGTTGCTGCGGCTTCATTATCGGCTTCATCTACAAAGAAGTGTTTGTCATCTGCGCCTCTAAAGTAAAATCCTAATCTTTCTAGAATTGATGTTCCTGCGTCACCAGTAGTTAATCTCTCGTAAAGGAGGTCGTACTCGGCCTTTGCACGGGCATTTAACTTTCCTTTTGGTTGTGAGTTAATGAAACCGAGTAATGTGCTTAAATCTTCAAAGCCGTCTATTTCTGCTTGTCCTCTTACTCCTTGTCGGATGTTTTGGCGGTCGCCTTCTGTTAGTAGGGCATATGCGGTCCTTGCTGCGCTTGCTAGACCGCTTGTTAATTGCTTGAAGTCGCCTTCTTCTCTTAGATTAAGTACTTCTTGAATCATGTTCCATGATAGCCCATACCTCCTTTGCCTTTGGGCTTCGGTATCATACCAAGATAGTTCAATCTCTGCGTCTGGGTCGAACCTAAAGTTGCTGTTGATAGAGGGTGAAAGGAACTCATCTCGGCGGAATGTTTCTCCATTTAAGCCAGATATGTTCTCACGGTGCTTTGCGAGAACTTCCATCATCGAGAATACTAATTCCTCTGGCCATCCCAATGGGTTGGGGTGTAGTCCCGGTAGGTCTATTTCAAACAAAATAGGTGTGTTAGCCATTATGACATACCTTGAGGCATCCCTCTGGTCACGTGGATTGTCGTTTTGCCATTGTAGGAAAAAGGCTACTGCTTGAGCCTTTGTATCGAAGTTTTGCTGTGTACCTGTGAGGTTGTATGTCAAGTCTAGAAGTTCTTTCTTCTTCATTCGATTCAAGTCAGTTTCAGTAAACGCCTCAGTATAAGGCATTGCAACCAACTCGCCTGTTTGTAGTGTTCCTGCGGGTGCGCTTTGTTCTTGGCCTAAGGCGAAATTTAGGTTTCTTTGGGATAGTGATGCTGTCGAGTTTCTGGCTCTTGTGTATAGTCTACGGGCGGCTTCAATGTAGTCCTCTACACGATGGGCTTCTATTGGGCCTATATCGTCTGGATATAGTGGTCTAAATAGTGCTTCTAGAATACCCGTTACGTCTAGGTTTTGTATTCTTTCTTGCAAGAAAGACCAACTGAACGCTGCTGTTCCCGGCCCAACTGCGGATAAGTGATGCAGTGGTACGACTACTGGTGCCCCTCCTCCTTGTCCTCTAGTATTATAATCTGGTAAGATTCTTTGACCTGTATTGGAATACCTTGGTGGCTCTCCACCTTCATTAAACAGCCTTTCTGCTCTTGTGACGTGAGCATTCCTACCGAGCCTTCGGCTACGCAATCTAGTGCTTGCAGTTTCAAGTTCTATGTGTGGTGGTGGTAGTAATACGTATTGCATATGTGGGATTAAGAATACGGGGTGAACCATGAGGCTCATATCTTTACCATGATAGAAATCTGCTGCGTCGGTGGCAAGGCGTTGCATCATGTATTTGAGTTGTCCACTATATCGGCGTCTGTTCCCTGCACGGGCCGTTCTGCTCGCTCCACCTGCCGGTGTTCCACTCAAACCTACGTTTCGTCCCTCATTATCTAGTCTCGCAAGGCTCGGAAGGATTTCAGTATTGATGTGGCGGGTGAAATTATCTACAGTGGCCGAATGTACCAAGTAGGGTTCAAGTACGTGTTTACAGAATCTGTAAAACAAATCCGTGCTTGCTTGATACTTAGATGATAGTCGGTGGTTATCATAAAATTGGTCCACATCTGACATACTGTAGGAAACTTGAGGTCTGCCGTCTACGCCTTCGCTTACTTCTGTATAAGGGTCTATTCCGTACCCTTCTTCGTTAAAGTATTCCTTCATCCTGCGGTCTATTTCTGCACTGAATATATCTTCTTGTCCTGCTAGGATTTGGGCAGGTCTTGCAACAATAGGTCGTGGGTTATTGCGAACATAACCGCTACCGGGTGTAATACTCTCGATATCTACTATTCTGCCTCTCATTATTCCTTGATGTGGTAGGCTTGGTGAGCGAATCTTCATATTCAATCCAGAAATCAGATTACAAGTCCCTTGGAATGCTCCGTGTTGTTCAAACATGTCTGTCACCAATGTAGGTGATAGGTGCTTAGGGCTAAGTAGTGGGAAGTAGTTCCCTCTTGGGTCAGGCCTTTCATTTTTGAATTGTGCGAATGCGTAAGGTTGCGGTGGATTAGACTTAACTGCGGAACCCGGCTTGATTGTAAAATCTCCTCCGTGTTGTACTGTTTTCAAATCAACTAGTTCTCCTTGAGAGTTATGAATAGTAAAATTAGTATCGTGGTGTCCTGCATCTCTAAGAGTTTTCTTAGCCAAATCATACGCTTCTAAGAAGGATGATAAAGGAGTTCTGATAGTAAGCGGAATCATTTAATCGCCTCACAATCCATACTTAGGGTCTAAAATCAAAATCTGTCTTCCTGCTTCATCGGTTGTATACACATACTCGTTAGGGGGTGGTAGCCTATGAGTGTGTCGGGATTGGACATAGTCTCTAATTCTAGCAGGTTGAGTATTCATACTGTATTTGACGTGCTGACTAAGTCCGCCCATGTTGCTACTTTTGTTGCTCATTACATTGTAATAGGCTAAAGGTAGGCCAAAAAGTAAACCTAACGCAGCCCCACGGACTACAACATCTGTATTACTTCGGGTAGACTTGAAGCCTAAAGTGTAGTTGAATACATGCTTATCTATTAGTGTGCCTATCCCTGCAATGCCGGCAAATGCTCCTGCTATGGCACTAGTCTTTACAATGTCTTTTGGTGTTGTTCCTTTTATGGTATCTACGAAGGTCATGCTTTCTTACCCCTTTTCTTTGCTATTTTTCTTTGGTGGGCATCGTACATTGTACCCTTGAATGCCTTAGGGATAATGAATCTAGTTGGTAGACTCTTTGTGCTCTTGAACACAGGCATTCCGTATACTGTACCGAATTTGCCCCATGCTTCTTGGAGTTGTTTGCTTCCTTTCATCAACCCGATTGTTCTGTAATTCTTCCCATCAACATTTGAGTTTGCTGCCCTGAAATGTGAAGTTGGTAATCGCATTAACCACGGTACTTCTTCTCCAGAATCCTTGTGAATGGCCGTGTGTACAAATACGCCTCCGTAAGATTGCTTAGGTGGGACTAATTTGGTCAGGCCGAGTTTAGTTTCACCCTTAGTCTTTCCAAGTTTGCGTTCCTCATCGGTGAGGTTCTTTTTCTTAGGAAAGTTAAGTTTGGTCTTAGGGAAGAGTTGAACGTAAAGGAATTTGCCCCTTCCAAGTGGGACTTCTCCGCCATATCCGGGATTGTTAATCGCTGGACCTCTTACATTTCCGGGTCCGCCTTCAGGGACTGCGCCACGGTTTGGTCTGCGGTTTCTGTTTCCATCTCGGGGTGGGGCTTCTCTTCTTCCGCCTCGTCCTCCGCCGCCGCCTCTACGGTTGTTTCCTTGGTTTCGATTATTTCTATCTCCACGGCGTTCATCTAGAATGCGTTGTTCTCCACGGCGTTGTTTATTGCTGTAGTTGTCTTCGCTTGTGCCTGCGCTTAGGTTCTTGAATTCGTCTTCGCTGATTTGAACAAACTTGTCTTTTGCTTTCATCCATCTTGCAACAGGCTTAGAGTTAGTCAAGGACACTACTTCAGTATAAACACCTTCTGCAAGTTTCTTCATATCGAGGTTGTTGTCTTTCTTTAGTGCTGCTTGTAGGCTTGGGTGGTACATGAATATACGCTGTGTTGCAGGTTCATTCTTTCCGCCCTTGGTGATTACAATAAGTGGTTGGTGTCCGACGTAATTATCATTACTTGGGTCAAACAAACCGATGTAGCCAGTTTCAGGTTTGAAGTTGTAAGGTGGCTTCATTAGAATATCTAAGTTTGCTCTCATGGTTAGAATGTCGCCTGAGTTGTATGCAGCGACTGTCTGTAGCATTAGTTCGTATGCGCCGATAGGGTCGTGGTTTGCGTTGGTGGTTCTAAATGCATAATTGCGCCCGTTTGCTTTTGTCATGGTTTCTATTTCCATAACAACAGATGCTTCTTCGGGCAAAGGTGGTCTGTATCGGCTTGTAAGTGATTGGTATATTGCCCAAGACTCATCACGGTGTACTAGTGGTAGTTCGTAGTAATTATACGACCTAATTCTCATACTTGAGATAATATCTCTTGCTAGTTTGAACATTCTGTTAAATTGTGTTGTTGCCGTATCTAAATTTTGATGGATGGTGAATCCGTCTGTCATTAGATTGTATACTAGTGCTCCTTTCTGTAATGTGTCTGCTTCTGTACCGCCTTTGATAAGACGGCGCATTAACTCCATGTGGTCACGGTCTTTCTCCCAGTTGAATAAGAAGTGGTGAATAATCGCTTTGTCTTCCTCAGATACTGATGCGTTAAGTTCTGCTCCTACATCTGTCATAGTCATGTTTTGGACATACTCTTGCCAAGTCTTCGCTTCTACAAGATTAATCAAATGCGAATCTCTAAAATCTGCAGCCTTTATTCCTGCTCTTTCTAGACCTCGGATGAACGGTCTTAAGATGCTTCCTCCACGCTCGCTACCTCTTACCAATCTTAATGCTCTCCAAGGGACTCCCAACAATGCCGAGGCAATGTTGTCTCCTCTTGTAACAGGGTTTGTTAATAGGTAGTCATCGTTAGGGTCTTGACTCCCCATAATCATTTCATCGTTTGTAGTCGTGCCATACATAATTTCATCATCCTCGATATCTTCTTCTTCAATACTAAATGCTAAATCCCCGGGAGGTATTGGGTTATTCCTGACCATTTTTGTTAGCCTACGGCCATTGTGGTTTGCAGATAGAATTGTTGCCCCCGAACTTGGGTTGTTTAAGACGGTGTAATTGTCAGTGCTAATACTCCCGCCTTCAGGTAGATTAAAAGTCTGAACTTGCCTCACTTTCGCCGCCCTCCTTTAAGCCCACTTATTCCTGTCATTAAGGCCTTTCCACCGAATTTGGGTTTCTTGAACTTGAATTTGCTCTTTTTCTTAGGCTTTGTTGGGTCTTTAGATACGGGTCTTGTGCTTGTTTTGTTGCTACGCATTTTTGATACTGCAAGTACTCCTCCAAAGACAATTAGTAGGCCTATTGGTAATCCTATATATGACATAGCGTACTGTCCATATGTAGGTTGTACTGTTATTAATGGTTTAACTGTTCCACTTCCTGTATTGCTTCTTAGTATTGCTGCAGATTTACCTGCATTATTTGAAGCAAATACCTTTTGATTATTCATCAGTCTTTCGATGTTTTGACGATAATATGCTTTGGATTGTTCAAGTGCTTTAGCGTCGCCCCCAAATGCTCCCGTGGTTAGCATATTAGTCTGCCTCAAAAGCATGGCTCCGTCTTCTGGATTTAGCATTCCTTGGCCTTGCGCTGTTTGCAAGTTTTCTGCTAATATGTCTGCTATCTTTTGTGGTGGGTCATCAATTGTTGCTGATGGAAAAGCACTGCCTAAGCCCCTAGACGCTGTACGACTAGGGGCGTTTAGAAAAGGTCGGCCACCACCTCTGATTGAAGGATAGCGTTTCCCGGGTAAGTCTCCGAATCCATATGTTGCTCTTGTTTGACGCTTTGCTGACATAAACTGTCCTCCTGACAAATTATCTCTAAATTGTAGGCTATCTACTACCTTACGTAGTATGTCTAGGTGCTTGTCTATGACTGCTAACTTTTGATTGCGTAGTGCCGTGTTAAATGAAGCCGCATCAGATTTAAGTTCGCCAAGTATTCTAAGTACCTCAGTAGATGATTTACCAACAACAACTCTTTCATTGTTGTTTAGTTGTTCGTCTGCCATCTTAAGTTGTGAAGCCAGTGCCAACCGCTCTGCGGATTTTTGTTCCACAAGGTTCTGTAGGTTCTTTTGCATAGTATAGTTTGCGTACTTTGAGAACCTATCATTCAATGCTGCAAATGTTTGGTCAAGGTATGCCATGTGTGCTTGTGCTGCTGAAGCCGATGGATTAGACTTGAATGCTTTCTCCACATTGAGTAGGACGTCTTCAAGTTGGAAATCCAATTTCTTCTTTTCTACTGATGGTAGGGTTGAGATTTGTGCAGAATAGATTGCAGTGAAACGCTCTAGATGCCTTTGAGCGTGGGCCAATACGCCAGACCACTGTGGGTCGTTACTTATTGGTACTTGGGGCAATGCACTACCTAGTCCTACCGCCTTTTGTACAACCTTTTCATTCAATAACAATTCAATACGAATTTTTGTTCTATTGAAGTCATTTGCTATGCTATCCATTGATGCGTCAGGTCTAACGATATACCTTTGGTGTGTTTCCACTAGGCTATCAATTTCCCTCTGAACATCATCCAAAACTCCTGTTCCTTTGTATTGGCTCATGCCTCTACTGTCTATCATGTGTTCTATTTCACCGGCAAATCTTTCCAGTGCTCCTTCGTATACTGCTGCTCTTATCATTGTGGCCCCTGCTCCTGCGACTATATGTTTTTATATCAAATCATTGCTATTTTCTGCCAATTGCATTTGGAATTACCATTATGGCATCTGCTCCTACCTTAATTGCTGTACCTGCCACATTTACTGCTCCTTTTGCTATGTCTACAGGTAGGCGAATCCATCTTCCTATTACTCTAGGGTCTTTAATCACAATGTATGCTGTTCCTAGCCCTAATGCTCCGATTAGTGTCCATTTTAGGATAGTTGTTGCATTATCTTTAATGGCTTCCGCTGAGTCCCCAATTAAGTTCATTGGGTTGAGGCTAAATCCTAGATTTTGGTGTCTGGACAAGTCAGGTCTAGGAACTACTGCTTGTCCTCGGGAAAATCTTGCTCAGACATGATATGTCCACGCTTCTTTGCTAATTTACTACTAGCGTATGCGGAACCGAACTGTGGGATTTGGGGGCGTGCTCTCACAGTTGATGGTCTTGGTTGGGATTGTGTAAACCAACCCAAGTTAGCAGATGTTGGGTCGCTTGGATTAATCAAAAATATTTCTTGTATGTCTGTTTTTGGTCCCTTGGCTCTTGCGCCTAGGCTACCAAGTGCTGTTACTCTATCTGCTGCGTATACGTTGCTTACATCTTCTATTTCGTGGTTCATTCCGCTAAGGCCCCCTAGTGGTATTTTCTTTCCAACTGGTAACAGTGTTTTTGCTCTTGTTCTGCTATCGGTTTGGAATGGTTTTGGTCTAAGGAAATCGAAGATTCCCCAGTTTGCTTGTTTTATGGGTTCTGCTTCAGCCGGTGCTTGTACCCTATCGTGATACGCTTGGTGGCTTACTTCTACCATAGCGTCTGGTATCTGTCCTGCTGTTAATAATGACTCTGATGGTGACATTCCTCCTGAAAGTGCGGCTAGTTGTTCTTTTATCTCGCCTGACATGTTTATTTTCTGTTTAACGTCATATCTAAGCGAGTTAGTGCCTACGAAGTAAACTATGGCTTCACCGTTTGCTCCTTCCTTGATTGATTTTTCTGTTACTGTCCAATCTCCTGCCTTTTCTTCAAAATCAAGTACTGGTCCGCACCAGTTGCTTGGTACTTCTACAATTGCTATAGAATAAGGGAATGAGAACTCTTGTCCTTGCATAGATACATTGTAGTTGAGTGGGTTATCTGGGTCTGCATTAATGAGTCCCGGGATTGCGTTACCTTCTTTGTCTTTCAACCCTGCATTGATATCATAAAACCATTGAGTAGATAAATCTGCTCCGAATACTTCTTTCCAAGCCATCTTTACATTTGCTTCTACTGCTCTTTTGTTGAATACTAAGTCTACGTCATCTTCTAAGTCTGCTGTAGTTATTACATCAACTAGTTTAAGCAAATCCCCTTCTTTGGTTCCTCCCATATCATTAGTTCTTTTGATTCCGTAATTTTCTTGATAAATATCTAAAGCCATTTTACTTCTTTGAGTTGTTAGACCAAGGTACGCTCCACTTTGGAAGCCAGTTAATGCTTGTCCTACGACAATTAGTTTACATCCCGGTGCAAACTCTCCTTCCTTCCAGAATATGTTAGTAAAGTTTGGCTGTGTTAGGTATGCTTGCTTCTCTACATCAGTTACTGCAAAAGTTTGTGTCGCCGCTACATGCATAGCATTGTGTTTGCCTCTTGCAAGACAACACACCACTCCGTCATAGTCTGGTGTGCCTTGTAAGGTAGTATTACCCACTTTTACTGTTGGTGCAGTCTTTTTCCCATCTTGAATTATATCTGGTCTACCTACGATGTTGTACAATAACTTCCCATTACTATATTTTGGATAACAAAATGCAGTTCCTCCGTTTTTACTGTTGGAGCCCATATTGAACCCATCCCAGTGTTTTACGTCTGGGTCTTTGGATGCTAGTTGCCTTGGGAACCTGAAGTAGACAACAAACTTACCTTTGCCTTTAATTTCTGGGTCGTATGGTGGGTGTCTTCCTAGTGTCCACTTCCCATCCTTTGGGTTATACCATTCAACTTTCATTGCGAGGCGACGAACATCTTTAGAAGAATAATTGCCATTGCTTTCCATGCTCTTTCCTGCCTCGGGGTCGGCCTTTGAGAGCCCGGCGATTGACTTTGGTAGTTTAAATCTGAACTGGTCTGAAGGCTCTATTGCTACCTCAAGCACAGTTCCGGCAGGCCATTTGGCATTCAATCTTTTCTTTTCGTTTGACTTCTTTTGTTGGTCTGGTAAACTGTATGTGTAATGCTGTTTCATAAACCAAATCTTTTCTCTTGAAACTTTACCTTTAGACCAGTGGTACTCGGGGTTACCGGGGAGGCTTACTTCGGGTACGACTGTGTCTACTGCCTTTTTTACTACCTTTTTTGTTGCCTTGTATGCTTTCTTAACTTTCTTTTTGGCTTTCTTGGCTTTCTTTTTAACCCATGACTTAAAGCCTCCGAAGTCTCCTACTGCTTGGTCGTAGTCTAGTAATTGTTGGTCGCTAATATTTCCTATACCGTCAAAGACTCGGTTTTTCTTTTTACTGTCTCCAAACTTGACGCTACCTGTTATGGAGTCATCATCGTGCCAGACCATTTGTCCAACCATTGCGAGTGGTATTGCGCTTCCCATTCTATAGTTAGGTTTGGTTATCGCATGCCATCCAAAGTTGTCTGCTGTACCTTCATCTGCGTAATAATAGGCTGCTCTGAAGCCGTGTAAAGCAGTTGGATATGAAACCCATGATGGTCCAATTGGGTCTGATGATTTTCCTGAAGATTTGAATGTGTCACTGGTTCCTGTGTACCCATGTCGCTCAAACGAATGCTTGTCTAGTTTACCATCCCAGTATTCTCTACTGCCGACAGTTGTTTTCCCCTTTGATTTGAATTCAAGTGTGTTCTTTGTGATGAATCCTAATGCTCCCAATGATGGGCTGATTTGAGTATTTGGTGTTCTTGTTGGTGAAATTGCTAATGCATTTGCTGCATAAAATGCCCTTTCCTGTGCTGTCAATTGTGAGCCGTCTATATCGCTAGGTAGTGAGGTGGCTAATGCAATTCTAAATGCAAGTAGTTTAGGTAATGGGATTCTTACAGTAAGACTTCCTTCTCCTTGTTTAACAGGTCTAACAAACAACAATGAATCTACTCCACTAGATGTATGAGAGCCCATTAGGAAGCCTACTCCGTCGCCTAGAACTTTGTAGTGTAATGTAATGTCCTCGTCAGTTCGGAATGTTTCGTTTACTTTCTTCCATCTGCCAGATTCGTAAAGAACATGGGTTCTACCCCCTGCTTCACGTTGATATCCGAGAAACATTAGCGTTAGTGGTCTGCCTGTCGGCAAGGAAGGGCTGACGTTCCCTATAGACCCGAATCTACGGTGTCTACGAGATTGACGAGCGTTCCTTGCTGCACGGTTCATCGACTCATCCTCTCCATCGCAGACCTAGTGCGAGGGAAGATGCCGGCCAAGGACTGTCTACTTTCGACACGTTCTTGACTTTTCTTGAGACGTTCTTCCTCCGCAATTCTTTGCTTATCATAGAAAGCACGACGTTCAGTAGTCAGTTGGCGTACGCCGGGTAGTTGCTTTGATTTCCTACTACGGATAGTGGCTGCAATACCTAATGCTCTTGCATGACCAAGTTCTGCAATAGTGACCTTCTTTTGAACAAATCTTGGGTTACCT
>MDTG01232660.1_pt1 | contig 11743 bp, 12 predicted proteins | sample 811421 | NCBI WGS metagenome assembly MDTG01 (sample SAMN05326645, study PRJNA326480) | marine metagenome | isolation source: seawater | place: Pacific Ocean: South East | collected 2011 | reverse complement strand
TTAATCCTAAAGAGTTTTTTTGATTCATAATTTAAACAAAATAATCTATATAGTATATTTAATGTCATTTAATACATTTGGAAAGATATTTCGTTTCACAACATGGGGTGAATCACATGGTCCTGCTATAGGATGTGTTGTAGATGGCTGTCCTCCTAATATAAGTATTGGTGAAGCTGATATACAGAAAGAGTTAAATAAAAGAAAACCAGGACAATCTAAATTTACAACGCAAAGAAAAGAAGATGACAAGGTAACTATACTGTCAGGAATATTTGAGGGCAAAACTACAGGTACACCTATCTCTATGATTATATACAATAAAGATATGAGATCTAGAGATTATGAAACTATAAAAAATAAATTTCGACCAGGTCATGCTGACTTTACTTATTTTAAAAAATATGGAATTCGGGATTACAGAGGTGGTGGTAGACAATCTGCTAGAGAAACAGCATCAAGAGTTGCCGCTGGCGCGATTGCTAAGAAAGTTTTAGAAAAAAAAATTGGAAAAAAATACAGTGTTAAAGGAGCTGTTACTCAGCTTGGTATGCTTGGGTGTGATACAAATAAATGGAATGACAACTTTATTTCTAAAAATCCTTTTTTCTGTCCTGATAGAACTATAGTAAAACTTTGGGAAAAATATTTATTAAGTGTAAGAAAATCAGGATCTTCTTGTGGAGCAGTAATACAAGTAAGAGCTAGAGGGATTCCAGTTGGACTTGGCGCACCTATTTACTCAAAATTAGATATGGATATAGCATCAGCAATGATGAGTATAAATGCAGTAAAGGGTGTGAATATTGGTTCTGGAATGAATTCTGCACAATTAAGCGGGGAACAAAACTCTGATGAGATTTTCCAGAAAGGAAAAAAAACAAAATTCAACTCTAATAACGCTGGAGGTATTTTAGGAGGTATATCATCTGGTCAAGAAATTATAGTTTCATTTGCAGTAAAACCTACATCATCAATTTTAACTACCAGAAAAACTATAGATAGATATGGAAAAAATACCTCTATATCAGTTAAGGGTAGACATGATCCTTGTGTGGGCATTCGTGCAGTACCTATAGGAGAAGCTATGATGAATTGTGTTTTATTGGATCACTATCTAATGAATAAAGCTCAGTGCAGCTAAAATTTTATAAGTTTAACTTTTTACTACTTTAATAGAATCTTTAACAAATAAAATGTCTAAAATTTTTTTTGAAATTTGAGATGCATTTAAACCAGCAAGATCATACATCTTCTTTGGATCATCTTGCTCAATAAAAATATCTGGTAATATCATAGATCTAAATTTTAAACCTTTATCGAATACACCATTTTCAGCTAATAAATTTTTTACATGAGAGCCAAATCCACCAATTGACCCTTCTTCTATTGTCATTACTACCTCATGATTTCTAGCACATCTTAAAATAAGCTCTTTATCAAGTGGCTTAGCAAACCTAGCATCAATAATTGATATTGTAATTCCTTTACTTTTAAGTTCTTCAGCAGCAATTTTACATTCATTCAATCTCGTACCTAGAGATATAATACAAACCTGTTTACCTTCTTGAATTATTCTTCCTTTGCCTATTTCAATTTTTTCATCAATTGAAGGTAACTCCAATCCAACTCCTGTTCCCCTTGGGTATCTTATCGCGCTAGGTTTATCATTTATATCAACTGATGTATTAATCATTTTTACCAATTCTCTTTCATCACTTGCTGCCATAACTATAAAATTAGGTAAAGTTGATAGATAAGTAATATCAAATGATCCGGCATGAGTTGATCCATCAGCACCTACTAACCCTGCTCTATCTATAGCAAATCTTACAGGTAAACTTTGTATTGCCACATCATGAACAACTTGATCATAAGCTCTTTGTAAAAATGTCGAATAAATAGCGGCGTAAGGTTTATAACCTTCAGTCGCTAAACCAGCAGAAAAGGTAACTGCATGTTGTTCAGCTATTCCTACATCAAACATTCTTTTAGGAAATTCTTTTCCAAAAAGGTCCATACCTGTTCCTGATGGCATTGCAGCAGTAACACCAACAATTTTACTATCTTTTTGAGCATGTTTTATTAACGTATTTGCAAAAACTTTAGTATAAGTTGGTAAGTTAGTAGCACTTTTTATCTGTTCTCCAGTTTTTACATTAAATTTTGAAACTCCGTGATAATTATCACTCGCTTTCTCTGCATATGAATAACCTTTTCCCTTTTGAGTTTTAATATGAATCATAATGGGTCCCTCATGTTTTGAGTCTCTTGCATTTTTTAAAATTGGCAAAAGAGCATTCAAATCATGTCCATCAATTGGTCCTACATAATAAAATCCCATTGAATTAAACATAGTTCCACCTGTAACCGCTGAACGTAAAAAATCTTCTGCTTTTCCTGCTTTAGCACTAAATCTTTTCGAAAAAGCTGAAGTAATTAATTTAAAAGTTTCTCGTAAACTGAAATAAATCTTTCCAGATAAAAGTTTTGCTAAATAAGTTCTCATGGCACCAACTGGTTTAGCTATGGACATGTCATTATCATTTAAAATAACAATCATTTTAGTTTTAGAGGCTCCCGCATTATTCATTGCTTCGTATGCCATACCAGCGCTTATTGCTCCATCTCCAATAACTGCAATAACATTATTTAGTTTATTTGATAATCTATTAGCTTCAGCAATTCCAAGTGCAGAAGATATAGATGTTGAGCTATGAGCTGCACCAAAAGGGTCGTATTCACTCTCAGATCTTTTAGTAAACCCAGACAAGCCATTTCCTTGTCTCAAAGTTTTAATTTTATTTTTTCTTCCAGTTAAAATTTTATGTGGATAAGTTTGATGACCAACATCCCAGATTAATTTATCATTAGGTGTATCAAAAACATAATGCAGAGCTACAGTTAATTCAACAACACCCAATCCTGCACCTAAATGTCCACCAGTCTTAGATACAGCTTCAATCATCTCTCTTCTGACTTCATTAGATACATCTTGAAGATTGTTCTCAGATAACTTTCTTAAATCAGAAGGAAAATTTATATCTTTTAAAAATTTATAATCTTGCATTATTTATCTCTTGTTAAAATGTAATTTAGAGTTTTATTTAAATTAATCGAATTTAAACCATATTTATTCAAATCATTAATTATTTTATATTTAATATTATTACTATATTTAATAGCATTTTTATATCCAAGTAAACTAATTAGAGTTGCTTTGCCTTTTCTTTTATCTTTGCCAGTTTTTTTTCCAACTATCTTAGAAGAACCTTTAAAATCAATAAGATCATCAGCTATTTGAAATAAAAGACCTATGTTTGCTCCAAGATTTTCAAAAAATTTTATATCTTTCTTTTTTTTCTTTTTAATAATAGCCGGAACTGCACAACAAAAACTAAATAATTTTCCGGTTTTTTTAATTTCCATGTCTATAATCTTATTTTTGGATATCTTTTTTTTTTCAAAACTTAGGTCTAAGTATTGGCCTCCTGCTATACCTAAATGTCCAGAAGACTCAGATAATTTTTGAATTAAATCTACTTTAATTTTTTCATTTATTTTTAAACTTGAACTTGTTAAAATTTCAAAGGCCATAGTTAATAATGAATTTCCAGCTAACACAGCTGTGGACTCACCAAATTTAATATGTGTAGATGGTTTTCCCCTTCTTAATCTGTCATTATCCATGCAAGGTAAATCGTCATGAATTAGCGAGTAAGCATGAATACATTCTACTGCAGAACCAATTATAATTAATGTTTTATAATCTACTTTAAATAAAGATCCTATATCTAATAAAATCTTAGATCTTATTTTTTTTCCACCAGGAAACAATCCGTATTTCATGGCCGAAATTAATTCTGTTTTTTTTTGTTTTCTAATAAAATTTTTTAAAAAGATATTTGTATCATCTGCAATTTTGATAAGTTTATTTTGCATTATTTTTTTTGATTATATCGTTAATCTTTAATTTTGTTTCTTCACTAATTTTTTTAGAATCTTTTTGAAACTTTTTTTCGATAATATTGTTTAATTTCAATAATTCTTGATATCTATCAATAGAATTTTTTAAATCATCGCTTTTCTCTAAAGCATCAATAATATCATTTACTTCATTTGTGAGCTCTTCTATAGAGTGTGTGCTATTATCAAGTGGTAAATTTTTATCTTTCATATAATAGTAATTAATAATACATGAAATTAATTCAATCAAATATCAAAAAAGCTAAAAAATACTTAGATAAAAATCAATGTATTGCAGTTCCTACTGAAACTGTTTATGGATTAGCTGGAAATGCTTATTCTAATCTTGCTGTAAAAAAAATATTTAAGTTAAAAAAAAGACCATCCCGAAACCCTTTGATAGCTCATTATTTAAATATAAAATCACTCACAGAAGACTGTTTTGTTAATAATGATTTTATGAAACTTTATAAAAAATTTTCCCCTGGCCCAATAACTTATATATTAAATTTAAAGAAAAACTCCAAAATTTCTAAATATGTTACAAATAAAAAAAAATGTTTAGCAGTGAGATTTCCTAATCACGTGATATTCAAAAAATTACTAAAACAACTTGACTATCCATTGGCTGCTCCAAGTGCCAATATATCTACAGGTCTAAGTCCAGTAAGAGCTTCTGATGTAAAAGATGAATTTGGTTCTAAAATTAAATTTATTCTAGATGGTGGAGTGTGTAAGATAGGATTAGAGTCAACAATAATTGATGTAAGACATAAGCCAAAAATATTAAGATTGGGTGGTTTGGAAATTTCAAATATTCAAAGAGTTTTAAATAAAAAAGTCACAATAAGTAATAAACCATCAAAAATATCTGCTCCTGGTCAATTGAATCTACACTATTCCCCTGGTATTCCTTTAAGATTAAATGTAAAAAAAGTTAAAGATAATGAGGCTTATCTTTTAATTAAAAAAAATAAAAAAACTAAACCAAATTATTTTTTTTTATCTAAAAATGGTAATCTAAAAGAAATAGCAAATAATTTATATAGTACTTTAAGAAAAATAAAAAAAAGCAAATATAAATCTATAGCTGTTTCAAAAATTCCTGATAAAGGATTGGGTAAAACAATTAATGATAGATTAATAAGAGCATCAAAATTCTAATGCAAATTCCTCTAGAAGTAATTGGATTATCAAAAAGTTATAATAATAAAGAAGCTGTTGAGAATATTTCTTTTAAAGTTAAAAAAAATGAAACTATCGGAATTCTTGGCCCAAATGGATGTGGGAAAACTACTACTATAGCAATGATATTAGGTTTATTAAAACCTTCAAAAGGTAAAGTCTTAATAAATGGTATCGAAATTGAAAATAAAAGAGTTGATCTATTAGATAAATTAAATTTTATTTCACCTTATGTAGAATTACCAAAAAAATTAACTGTTAAACAAAATTTAGAAGTATATGGCAGACTTTATGATGTAAAAAACCTTAATGAAAAAATTGATAGTCTTTCAGAAAAACTTAGATTAAATGAAATAATAAATAAAATTACTGGGGAACTTTCTTCTGGTCAAAAAAATAGAGTAAGTCTTGCTAAATCAATAATTAATGATCCATCTGTATTGCTACTAGATGAACCAACCGCATCTCTTGACCCAGAAACAGGAGATTTTGTCAGGAGTTTTCTAGAGAACTACCAAAAAGAAAAAAAAGCTTCAATTTTACTTGCCTCACATAATATGTCTGAAGTAGAAAGATTATGTTCATCAGTGTTTATGATGAAGAAAGGTTATATTATTGACTCGGGTAATCCATCAGAATTAATTAAAAAACATGGACGAAAAAATATGGAAGAAGTTTTTTTAAAACTTAACAGGGAACAAACATGAACTTAAATAAAATGTATGGTCTTTTTTTAAGACATTTTTATTTAATTAAAGGATCTTTACCTAGAATTTTAGATCTTGTTTATTGGCCTACTATACAAATAATTCTTTGGGGATTTATTTCAAAATTTTTTTCAATTTACAGTGATTATTATAATAATACTCTTGGAGTTATCCTCACATGTGCAATACTTTATGATATTCTTTTTAGATCAAGCATAAGTTTTAACATGCTCTTTTTAGAAGAAATTTGGAGCAGAAACTTTACAAATTTATTTATTGCACCTCTTAAACTTAAAGAGATTATTTTGTCACTGATTTTTACAGCATTAGTTAGAACTCTAATTGGATTGGTGCCAGCAATTATTTTAACTTCCCCGCTATTTGGGGTCTCAATTTTAAACTTGGGTTTTCCCTTATTTTTATTATTCCTAAGTTTATATATTTTTGGAATAACACTTGGTTTGTTTGTAAGTGCGGGACTGATGAGATTTGGCCCATCTTTTGAAAATATAGCTTGGTCATCACTATTTTTACTTGCACCTTTGGGATGTATTTATTATCCTTTAGATATACTTCCAAATTTTTTTCAATTAATTGCTAAAGGTTTACCCTTGGTTTACATTTTTGATGAAGCAAGAAATATTTTAATCAATAACTATGTAAATTATGAAAATCTTAAACTGGCTTTTTATTTAAATTTAGTTTATTTGACTTTTGGAATAAGCTTATTTTATTTTTCTTTTTTAAAAGCACGAGTTAAAGGAACCTTGATAAATATGGGAGAATAAGTCTATTAAGTTTTAAATACTTAATTTTGAATTAAACTTTAGTATTTTATATATTTTATTTGTTACTTTACCATCCCCAAAATCTTTTAATTTTTTTATTTTTTTATTTAAAAATTGATTTATAGCTTTCATTACTTTTAATTTATCATATCCACCTAAAAAATTAACTTTTCTAATAAGTGTTATTTGCCTTTCAGTGGTTGTTCTTAATGTTATACACGGTGTTCCAATAATAGATGCTTCTTCTTGAAGTCCGCCTGAGTCAGTTAATAATAATTTCGTATCTTTTATTAATTTTAAAAAATCTAAGTATTCTAGTGGCTCAGTGATTATTATCTTTTTATTAAATTTTATTTTATATTTACTCAACATATCCTTAGTTCTTGGATGAATAGGAAATATTATAGAATAATCATATTTTTTAATAATAGAGTCGAAAATTTTTTTTAATCTTATTAAATTTATAACATTGTCTACACTCTCAGGTCTGTGAACAGTAACTAAAAAAAAATTTTTTTTTTTTATTTTCAATTTATTCAATATTTTTGATTTAGAAGTTAAAGGTAAATATTTCTTAAGCACATCTGATATGGTATTTCCAACAATATAAACTTGTTTTGCTTTTAAACAATTCTCTCTTTTTAAATTACGATAATCAAACTTTGTAGGAACAAATAATATATTCGATATTTTATCTATTATTTTTCTATTTATTTCTTCTGGCATCGTATCATCAAATGATCTTAATCCAGATTCGATGTGTACTATTTTAATTTTATTCTTTTTTGTAAGACCTCTGTTTAAAAAAGAAGCCGCTAAACACCCTGCTAAAGATGTGTTGGTATCACCTTGAACAATTAAATAATCTGGTTTATTTGATTTTAAAATCTTACTAATCATATTTATAGATTCTGCTAAAAAAACATATTGAGATTTTTTTGATGGTTTAAGATTATAAATTTTTTCTTTAATATTAAAAAAATCAAAAAAAACTTTACTCATTTTTTTTAAAGAATGCTGATGTGTATTAATTAAATAAAAATGATCTTTATTTTTTCTCAAGGACTCAATAAATGGAGATAATTTAATTATTTCAGGTCTTGTAGACAAAACGATACAAAATTTCATAATTAATTATATTTTTTACTGGGATTATTAAACTAAAAATTATTTAAATACATCTCTAATATTAAATTAGCTTATTAATTTTTAATAAATCACTAAATGTAATTATATTACCCTTTTTTTTAAAAAATTTATCATAATCACTATTAGTTGGAATCGAATAATATGATTTTTTTCCTTTGATTTTAATAAAATTCCTTTTTTTTAGATTTCTTAATGATTTCAAAAAACAAAGCGGAAACTGCTCAAATATATCTAAATAAAAAGCAATCATTGAATTAAATTTAGTTTTAATTTTTTTTTGATAAATTATTTTTCCACTATCTATTTTTTGATTTACTAAATGAAATGTTATTCCATTATCAGTATTATCTATTTTAGTCCAAAAATATGGCATCAATCCTCTATACGATGGAAGCATTGAAGAATGTTTGTTTATAAAAAAATGATTTTTTTTACTTATAATGTTTTTTTTTAAAATATGGTTAGTAATTAATAAAGAAATCTTTTTATCTTTTTTATTAAAATTTTTTAATAAAAGCCTATTATTTGTCGAATTAATATAATTATAATTAATATTATATTTTAAGGCCAAATCCTTAAAGTTATTAATTCTACAAAAAAAATTATTTATAATTACTAAAATATAAAATATAGATAATTTCATAAAAACTATAATTCCAAAAGTTTTAAAATACCATATCGAGATTTCATTTCCTTGAAGTTTTGAAAGTTTATTTGGTAAAATCCATATATGATCAACTATAATTTTTTTTTTTTTTAGAAATGGAATTAAACGTTTAACTATATTCAAGTTCCAGCATTTATCGTTATCAACTAAAATATTTATTTTCATTTTTTTTGGTATAATTTTGCTATATCAATTAGTTTTACTCCTTGATAACCATGGGAAGTAATAAAATGAAACATATTTTCTAAATTAGAAATCTTGCTTTCATAACTTTTATCCATTCTCTCTAAAGCTAGAGTATAATTTTTATTTAAATCATTTTGATCTAAAAAATCTGCAGGATGTATTAAATAAAAAAAAGGTTTATTTCTTTCTAATATTTTTTTAAGTTTTTTTTTAATATATTCCCATCCAAAAACATATCCAGCTGTATGCCAAATAGGTGGATTTAAATAATTGATCAATGGCATTGGCATTTCTAAAATACTCTCTTTTTCATTATTAGAAACTATTTTCATTTGAGAGTTAATAAAAAAAGGTTCATAATCATATTTAAATGGAATCAAATAATCTCTACGATTCATAATTTGAAAAGCTTTTTTAAATTTTTTCTTAAGTATGTGACTAGCAACTATTTTTAAAACTGCTGGATAAAGATATATTGATTTAAAAAAGCTTGTGTCATAACTATAATTTAATTTAATTAAATTTTTAATGACATTTTTTGATACAGACCATGTTGGTGAAATAAATCCTTTAGACTCTTTTTGAGTACATTTAAATATTAATTCATGAGACTTATAAATTTCATCATAAATAACTTGTTCATTTCTTGAGCCAAAATTAAATAAATGATTATAAGAGTGATTTGCTATTTCAACATTTTCATGATCTGAAATTCTTCTTATAATTTCAAAGTTTTTTTTATTCTCTAGATCCTTGCCTATAAGAAAAAAGGTTATTGGTATATTAAGTTTATTTCCTAGGTCTAATATTCTATCAACTCCACGAGTGAATGCAGCATCTTCAACGAATTCTTTAGGCCATCCGTATGCTTCTCCCAAAGAGTCAAAATTTAAATTAATTGAAAATAATTTTTTATTCATTATTTATTGCTTGTATTAATCTATTTTGTTAAAAACATTTTATTAAAGAATTAGTAGTACTACTAAATGAAAAATCTATTTATATCAAAAAAAATTATTCTAGTTGTTGTACCATTATTATCTTTATTTTTAGGTTTTTTATTTAATGAAGATCTTTCTACAGGAGGAAGTAAATTAGATTTCTATCAAACTTTGCCGGCTATAATTGATTTTTCAGATTTTATTTTTAGTAACTTTAGTGTATACACCCGACACTTTCCTTTTCACTATTTTGCACTTTCTTTTCCATATTTAGTATTTGATGATGTTTACCTTATGAGAATTTTTTATCTATTGTTTTCATTAACATTACCAGTTTTTGTTTATTTTAATCTATGTAAAATTTATAAAGTTCCAAGAATAAATATTTTAATTATAAGTGCTTCATTAATATTTTTACCATTTTTTAGATCTTCCGCAATTTGGCCAAATGCACACCTTACTGCACTTATTTTTTTATTAATTGCAAATTATTTTTATATTATAGGTTTTCAATCAAATAAATTTATTCATAAATTTGCAAATATTTTTTTTCTAAGCCTGTCAACTTATTGTGTTCAGTCTTATGTTGTTTTTTTTGTATTTTATTTACTTAATTATTACAAAAAAGATAAAAGTACAGATTTTTTAAAACTTTTAATAATTTGTATTTTATTTTCTTTACCAGGTTTTTATTTAGTTTTGACAAATCCAAGAGAAGGAGTTGTAGGATTAGAGTTTTCAGAAAATTTAGCATATACAGTAATTACAAATTTATCTATAATATTTTTCTTCTTAACATTTTTTTTTATTAACAAAAATAATTTCAAATTTTTAAAAAATTATTTATTGAAATTAAATATATTGGAAATTTTTATTTTGTTTTTTATATTTACTTTATTTTTATTAAGCTATGAAATGATTGACTCGCCTGGTGGTGGTTTTTTTTATAAGATTTCACTATTTTTATTCAATAATAAATTATTATTTTTTGCCTCTAGCTTCATGGGGCTTGTTATTTTTTATATACTTTTTAAGAATGAAAAAAAAATATTTTATATAATACTTTTGATTAACTTTACTGCGATTTCATATTATACATCTCAAAGATATTTCGAACCATTACTAATCGTTTCTATTTTAATTTTTCAACAAAATTTTTTATCTAAAAATATAATCAAAAATTTAAAAGATGTATTAATTTTTTATACTTTAATTTTCGGATACTATTTAGTCGCTTCGATTAATAATATCTATAATTTATCAAAATTAAATACTTAATTATCAAATTTTTTTTAATATTATTAATCTTAATGTTAAAAATATATTTTTAAAAACACTCATTTTACTTGCACCAATTTTATAATGGTAATTTAAAACCAATGGATATTCATTTATTTTTAAAGAATTTATATTTTTTATAAAATATAAAAGTATTTTAACTGCTATATTAAAATCTTCGTTTTTAAAAAATTTTTTATTTTTCATTAATATTTTTATTAATTGTGATCGATAAATTCTAAAATTACACGTATATTCTTTTAAATTTTTATAGGGAAACGAATAGGAGAAAATAAACCTAGCGACTATACTTAGATATTTTCTAAAAAAACTTAATCCATTTACTCTTGAAGATTTCAAAAATCTAGAAGCTATAATTATATCAGAGTCCTTTTTATTCATAAGTTTTATCATACTTGGTATTATCTTAATAGGATGGGTATTGTCACTATCCATAGTTATAACGTAATCTTTTTTTTTTATTTTATTTTTTATTAGATGAAATCCTGATTCTAAGGCAATACTTAATCCCATATTTTTTAAATGTTTTTTATAAATTAATTTAAATTTATAATTATGATGATTTAATTTCTTAGTATTATCTTTGGAACAATCATCTACTAAAACAACTACTATTTTTTTTGCTAATTTTAAATTATTAATCTTTTTAAAAATTTTAACTAAATTTTCTTCTTCATTATATGAGGGTAAAATTAAATAAATCATGAACGTTATTTATAACAAAAAAGTCTTGTTTTGTAGTTTATTTACATATTCTAAATTGGTGCGCCTGCTAGGAGTCGAACCCAGAACCTCCTGATCCGAAGTCAGGCGCTCTATCCAGTTGAGCTACAAGCGCGTATAGTATTAATATTA
>MDTG01112101.1_pt1 | contig 11743 bp, 10 predicted proteins | sample 811421 | NCBI WGS metagenome assembly MDTG01 (sample SAMN05326645, study PRJNA326480) | marine metagenome | isolation source: seawater | place: Pacific Ocean: South East | collected 2011 | reverse complement strand
GTCCTTTTCTCTTGTGATTGTCTGTAAAATGTTTTTCTAAAATTGAAGCACCTAAAGCAACAGCACCTAAACATGCATAATTATTGTTTGTATGGTCTGACAAACCAATCACTGCATCTGGAAAATTTTTATTAAGATCTAAAAGTGCACCTAATCTAACTAAATGATACGGAGTTGGATATAGATTAGTTGTATGCAATAACGCAAATGGAACTTTAAACTTTCTTAATATATTTACACTTGGTTTGACCGTTGCTATATCATTCATACCAGTACTGAGAATTACTGGTTTTCTGAATTTTGCAATGTACTCCACTAGAGGAAGATTATTGCATTCACCAGATCCAATTTTAAATGCTGGAACTTTCATTTTAATCAACCTATCAACTGCTTTTCTGCTGAAAGGAGTACTTATAAAAATCATTTTCTTCTTATTTACATAATTCTGCAATTTTAATTCGTCTTTTTCTGAAAGAGAACATTCTTCCATTATTTTATATATTGACTTATTAGGAGAATTTCCAGGATATACATTTTTTGCGGTTGAAGACATTTCATCTTCTACTATATGAGTTTGATGCTTAACAACTTCAGCGCCAGCTTTTTTGGCTGAGTCAACTAATTTAAATGCATTTTTTAAAGATCCTCCATGATTAATTCCAATTTCAGCAATTATTAAAGGTTTATAGTTATAGCCAACTTTTCTATTTTTAATTTTAATAAATTTTTCACTTTTCATTTTATTCAACTAAAAAACTATATAGTTTTAGATTTTAATATCACAAAAAATACAGTTATTATATATGAGCTATAAAATCTATAAAAAATCAAACTTCTATAATATTTATATTAAAAATTATCTTTAAATCTCAAAAAAATTTTCTCTTTAGTTTAATTTTATCGATATAATTAAATGATTTAGCATAAACCCATTTACAAATTAAAATAATATAATAGTAAAAATATACATCAATGATAACTATATAAAAAAAATATTGTAAAAAATTAAATGAAAAAACAATTAAAAATATTTGTAGAAAAAATTATTTTTTATTTAAATTTAATTTTTTTAAGAAAAAATATAAGAGGAAATATTGGCAATATTCAAACGAGTGGTTTACTTGAACAATCCACCTGTAAAACTACATTTGCACAACAAGGGGAAGATTTAATCTTAGAAAGAATTATTCAAAATATACTTGGATGGGATTTAAATGAAAAAAGATTTTACGTAGATATCGGTGCATACCATCCTATAATCAATTCAGTTACATATACACTACACAAAAGAAAATGGAAAGGCATTGTTTTTGACCCTTATGAAAAATCAAAAACTTTATTTGAAAAATATAGGCCCAAGGATATTTTTATTAATGCCGTTGTAGGTGAAACAGATAATACTGAAGTTGATTTTTTCTTCTCAAAAAAAAGAGACTTTTCTATGGAAAGTAGCAAGTATCCAAAAAAAGGAAAGAGTTATGAAGTTAAAAAAATAAGGCAAGTAAATTTAATGAATGAATTAGCGAGAAATTCAATAACAAATTTTGATGTAATAAACATAGATGTTGAAGGGGCTGAATACGAAATATTGAAAACAATAAATTTTGAAAAATATAAACCTAGTGTCGTCATAATTGAGATTAAATCTACAGATGTAAATCAAGCCTTAAGCACAAATGAGGCAAAACTACTTATTAATGAAGGGTATAGTTTAAAAGCTGTTGCGGTTTTAAGTTATTTCTTTGTAAAAAAAATTACATTATCTTGATTGACTTAATTATAGTTTAAGAATATTTGATAAAAAAAATGAAAGTTGGTAACAAAATAAAAACGAAAAATGCATCGTGGACATTTGATAAAAATGTACCCAAAACATTTTCAAAACATATCGAAAGTTCTGTGCCATTTTATAAGGAAAGTCACAACATATGCGTTGAATTAAGTGATTTTTTTTTAAAAAATAATTCATATTGTTATGATTTAGGTTGCTCAACTGGAACTCTTTTAGATAAATTATCTAACAGAAATGATAAAAATATAAACTTTATCGGCATTGACTCTGTAAAAAGTATGATAAACCAAGCAAAAAAAGAGGTAAAAATTAGGAAAAACTCAAATAAAATTAAATTTATAAACGGAGATTTTTTAAAATTAAATTTCAAAAAATCTGATTTGATAACTAGTTTTTACACAATACAATTTATTAATCCCAAACATAGACAAGAACTTATTGATAAAATATTTAAAACCTTAAATTGGGGTGGTGCATTTATAATGTTTGAAAAAATTAGGGCCTCAGATGCCAGATTTCAAGATATTTTTTCGATCACTTATAATGATTTCAAATTAAAAAAAAAATTTTCACCATCAGAAATAATTTACAAAACTAAAAGTCTCAAAGGAGTACTTGAACCCTTTTCAGATTATGGAAATATGAGCTTAATTAAAAGAGCAGGCTTTAAAGATGTTATTCCTGTTTTTCAATGGTTGTGTTTCAAAGGATACCTATGTATAAAATAGCCAATGAACATCAAAGAAGTTAAGAGGTATCTCAGATATCTTAAATTTAAAAAGCTTTATAAACCGAAAATAAAACCATGTGAACTTTGTGGGAGTAAAAACACCAAACTTCTTAGAAAAAAAATTTCGTGGAATAATAACAAATTTGGTATTCTGCCTGTCCATTGCTGTATGAATTGTGGGTTTATTTTTCAAAATCCGAGATTTAGTAAAGAATTTTATTTTAATTATTATAAAAAAACCTATAGGGATATAACATTAAAAACACAAATCCCTCCTAAAATTTATTTAAAAGACCAAAAGAAAAGAGGCGAAAAATTATATAAATTTTTAAAACAATATTTGCCAAAAAAAGGTTCAATGTTGGATGTTGGTTGTTCTGTAGGGTTAATGATGAAACCTTTTTTAAAGAATAAGTGGAAGTGTAAGGGAAATGACCCAATTAAATCTTATGCTGAGTGGGGAAAACGAGAATATAAATTACCAGTAGAGTGGATGCAGTCTGAAGACATGATCATAAAAAATAATTCACTAGATTTAATTATAATTATGGGATCCATTGAGCATGTGGTTGATCTTAACTTAGTTATGAAAAAATGTGAAAAGGGTGTTAAAAAAAATGGAATTTTAGTGCTAGAGTCTCGCGGCGATCCATTGGGTCATACAAAAGGCTTTTTCAATCAAAGTCACCATAGATATTTTTTTGAAAACACTCTTCAACTAATAATGGTAAAATATGGATTTGAGCCTTTTTTAACAACGAAATATCCAATAACTGGACCAACTAGGGAAAATACAATTTTTTGTCTTGGAAGATATAAGGGGAGTAAAGTTAGTAAAAATTTCAAAAGACTTGTTAGTTATGGCAAAAAAGAAACTTACTCTGATATAGAATACAAACTAAGATATCACGATTACTTATCAAAAATTAATCCTGGGAAACTTCTTTTAAGATAATTTTTTATTAATAGTTTTATGAAAATTATTTTTTGTCATGAAAAAGATTTTAGTAAATACAAACTACCTTTCTTTAATAAAAAAAAAAATTTAATAAAAAAAATTCCAAAAACTTTATTCATAAGTGGAGGATCAAGGAATGGTAATCATTTAGTCTGGTCTTTATTAGATGGAAATAAAAATCTTCCTACATTAGCAGGTGAAGATAAATTTTTAAGCTCATTATTTAAAATTGATTTTAATTCTATTAAGGTTAAAAAAAGTTTTGAAATAAATAAGATTAACTTTGCTAAAAAACTAAGCGGAGGGAGTTATGATAAGTGGAAAAAAATACATAGTGAAAATTTAAAAAAAGCAAATTGGGCTGGACTAAAATTTACCAAGAAAGCTCCATTAATAGAATTTCCAGAGTTTCAAGCAAAAGTATTTTATAAAGAATATACCAATACCCTTAAAGAAAATTTAAAAAGTAGTGTGTTTTGTTTTTATGATTTATACATCGCTTATTTAAAAGGCTTAAATAAATTATCAAATAAAAAAAATTATAAAACTTATAGATTTATAAACACTGAATCTGGTTTAAGGAAGGAAATATTATTTCTTTTAAAAAATGGGGCCAACATTAAATGCGTAATCCCGATAAGAAAATTTGAAAGTTTTTATTTTTCAAAATGTCAAAATATGTTTAATTCAACGAAATTGAAAAAAAATTATTTAAAAGAAATTTGGTCACAATGGAAGAATAAAACTTTAGACTATTTATATTTAAAAAAAAAATATCCAAATAATATTATTTTAGTTTTTTTTGAAGATATTGAAAATTTAAATAAAAGAGAATTTTATATTAAAAAAATTTTAAAAAAATTAAGATTAAAATTTAACAAAATTAATTTGATCCCAACAAGTTTTAGGAAAAAAGTTTTTCCTAATTCGTCTTTTAAAAAAAAAATTAAATCATTTAAAAAAAACCAAAAATTTGAGGAATTTAGATTTCCAAAGAAAAATATCCCTAGAAATTATAGAAAAATTTATAATGAGGTAAAAAAATTAGTGTATTAATATTGTAAAATTATGGTATTCAAATTCTCAAATGATATCACTCTTGACGAAGCCAGGAAAAAGAATAGATCAATAAAAAAAGGTGTATCATTTAATAATAAAATAGTTTTTATAAATGGATTTGGTGCCTCTGGAAAGACGATGCTATCTCCAATAATTTCGTCAATGGATCGGGTTGAAAGTCCAGTTTTTCCTTATGAAATTCAATGGATTTCTTCTTTTCTATATTCTTCTAAAATGGACGAGAAATCATATTCCGAATTTATACGTCAATATTGTGATAATACTATTTATAATCTGACAATGGGTAGAAACTCAAACTTCAGATTTAGTGATATCTCCAGCATTTTTCAATCGCGTAAAAGATTTAAATTTTTAAAAAGAATTTTTGAAAAAGGAGATAATGCCTCTGTAGATGAGATTAAAATAAAAAAACCAATAATAAATTTTACGTCTTCTGCGTTATTGTTATTTATTAATGAGATTGCAACGTCTCTGAGTAATAGAGTGCTTTTTATTGAAACATTCAGAGATCCTTTATACATGTTTAAGCAAGCAAAAATTAATCATAAAGAAGTTCATGTTGAAAAGAGAGAGAAAAATTTCACTTTTGAAGTGTTTGAGGAAAATGAAAGATCTTTTTATTTTGATTATTATTCAAATATCAATCAATTTAGAAATTTAGATCTAAGTAAATCAAACGAACAAGTTGTGAAATATTTGGAGAGAATGTATCAGTTTTATTTTAATTTTGATTTCAATAAAATAGATATGAAGGGGGGTAAACTAATTTGTTTACCTTTTGAAAAATTTGTACTTGGCCCCGATAAATGGATTGATGAAATTCTTAGTTTTTTGGATATTAGAAAGACAAAAAATTTAATAAAAGAATTAAAAAAACAAAAAGTTCCAAGAAAGATTTTAATAGATGGCTACAGTAGATCGGTATATAAAAGATATAGTCAATATCCCATTAAAAAAAAATATACTAATTTTTCTGATGCAGATAATGATTATAAGGAACAAATAAAGTTAGAATTTGGTAAAAATGAAATAACTTTTTTTAATCAACTAGTTGATTTATCTAATAAATATAGAGATTGGTCAAAAAAATTTGAAAATAAAATATCTTGGAATTAAAAATTAAACATAATGTGTGGTTTTATAGCAGTAATTAATTCAAAAGAAAATTCTGAAAAGTTAAAAAAATCATTTTTCAAATTTAAAAACATCAACAAACATAGAGGACCTGATGATGTAAACATAATTCATAAGAGAAATTATTCTTTATTATTTAGAAGACTAGAAATAATTGATCTACATAAAAGATCTACTCAACCCTTTACTGACAAAACTGGTAAAATTCATTTATTATTTAACGGTGAAATTTATAATTATTTAGAACTAAAGAATGATCTTCAAAGTTTAAATATAAATTTTAAAACAAAATCAGATACTGAAGTTATAATGCAATCTTATAAATTCTGGGGGATAAACTTTGTAAAAAAATTGAGAGGAATGTTCAGCATAATAATTTTAGATAATTTAAAAAATAGATTTTTATGTTTTAGAGACAGACTGGGACAAAAACCTCTATATTACTCTAAATATAAAAATGGTTTAATTTTAAGTTCTGAAATTAAAGACATAATTAATTTTAAGAAAAAAAATCAAATAAATGAAAATAAAAAAAAAATAATAAAATATTTAAATGTAAGTGAAGATAGTGGTTGTGAAACTTTTTTTAGTGATATTTATTCTTTTCCTTCTTCGTCAATGGGAGTTATAAAAGATAACACTATTACAATCAAAAAATATTGGAACTTGAATATAAATAAAAACAAGGAATTTAATAGTAATGAGTTTGAAAGTATATTCTCAAATAATTTAAAAATTCATTTGAGATCAGACGTGCCTATTGCTTTTACTCTATCTGGGGGATTAGATAGCTCTACTGTTTTAAGTACAAGTTTAAAAAATAATTTAAAAGATCATAAATCATATAGCTTGTACTCTAATAAAGACAAAAATTTTTATGAAAAAAAATATATTCAAGAATTTATCAATAAAAATTCAGTAAAACATACTTTTGTTAATGTTGACTCAAAGAAAGAAAGCTTAATTGAAGAATTCGTTAAAATTGTAGATGAGCCGTCTTTTTCTTCCTCATTTTTACCTCAACTTATACTTAGAAAAAAAATAAAAAAAGATGGGTTTAAAGTTTTAATTACTGGTGAAGGTGGAGACGAAGCTATGGGCGGATATAACAGAATGATATTTCCTTACCTTTACATTCTATTTCTAAAAAAAAATAAAAAAATCCCAAAAGAAATAAAGAACAGATTAACACAAAATTCGTTATTTCATATTTTTCAAAAAAATTATTTGAATTATAAAAGAAAATTATACGATAATTTTAGAGAGGATAATTCAGCAAAAAATTTTTTACATAAAAATGAAACTTATAAAAATTTTTATAATATAAAAAATTTTGATAAAAAGAATGGATTTAAATATTTATTAAGAAATCATCTTTCTAATAAAGATCTGCCTTATATATTAAAAATTGAAGATAGGATTTCAATGAGCCAAAGTATTGAAAATAGAACACCTTTAATTGATCATATTTTACTTGAATATATTTTTTCAATAAATGAAAAATATTTTATGTTTAAGGGTGAAAATAAATACATGCTTAGGACAATTGCAAAATCTAAACTTCCAAGGTCTTTTTTTAAGAAGAAAAAAGTTGGACGACCATCTCCAATCTCAAGATATGTGTTTGATGATTATCAAAATAAGTTTTTAGACTATTTACATAGTAATAAAAGCAAAAATAATTATTTTTCCAATGACTTAATATACAGGCAATATATTAAAGATAGGATTAATAATAATGAGTCAAATGTTCAATTTTATTTTAAGGTCTTAAATCTTTTTATTTGGAAAAACGAATTTAATATTTAATAAACTCTAAAATTTATATTAAACTTTTTTCTAATCAACTTTGTATTTAATTTAACATCTTCAATAATTTTTGTTATTTTTTTCCCAGTATTTTTTTTTAAATATGGATTTTGTACTTTTTTAAGTTTTTTAATAAATTCTTTGTCAAATAGACAAGTTTTAATTTTATTATTAATACTATCAGAATTACATTTCACATCTAGGACGTTTTTAGGCTTTAATCTTCCATTTTGCCTCGAACCGATATTTAAAACAGGGCACTTGAAAATTACTGCCTCCTTAATACCTGAGGATGAATTTCCTAATACTAAAACATTTTTATTTTTACTCAAATTCAATAGTGAATGGTATAAATGATTTCCTAATGATTTATACAAATTAAAATTTTTATATTTTTTATTAAATTTATTAAGTTCTAAAATGATTTCTTCACTTCCTATGTCATTATTGGGATAAGTAGCTATTACCAGGCAATTATATTTTTTTATAAAATAAGAGACTGATTTTAAGATTTCTTTTATAAAAAACTTAGATAAATGAGGCTCTGTTGAGACAGGATGTTGTGTTAAGATTAACAATGGACTACCATCTTTTAGGTTAAATTTAACTTTTAAATCTTTATAGTTGGTAAACTTTTGGTTATAAACTAAATCATTAATTGGTAGTCCTACATTGTGAACTCTCCATTTTTCCTCACCCATATAAATTAAGTTTTTATAAGAAGTCTTATTGGTAACAAAATGAAAATGACTTAATTTTGTAATTGCGTGCCTTACATTGTCATCAAAAGTACCACCCTCTGTGACGTCCCCTCCCTCAATATGAAAAGTTGGTATTCCTAATTGAGAAGACGCTATAGTTGCAGCAAAAGTCTCGAATCTGTCAGCATTTACTAAAAAAATATCAGGATTAATTTTATTAATTATCTTAGAGTATTTGAGAACACCTTGACCAATTAAATTTGGTGTTTTTATTCTTGAATTAGAATAATTTTTAAGTTTAATTTTTGCTGCTATTTTAAGCTTATCTTTTTTTATTTGTATTATTGTTTCTCCAAACTTTTTATCCAAGTGAGTGCCGGATACCATTAATTGACAATCTATTTTATGACTATTATTTAGAGCATTTATTACTGGTAATTGTAACCCATATTCAGCTCTATTACCTGTAAAAACTAAAACTTTTCTTTTTTTCATCAAATTAAATTGTATAATCTATAGACTTATAGCTAGAATTTTTTTTATTTTTTTCAAACCATTCACAGGTCTTGTATATTCCTTTATAAAAATTTTTTTTTCCAGAAAATTTTGGTTTCCATTTGAGAAGTTTAATTGCTTTTTTATTGCATGAGTAAAGTCTTTTAACTTCACTTTTTGATGGTCTTATTCTTTTTTTTTCAATTTTTATTTTGGGGTATCTATTATAAAATTTACATACAGTTTTATAAATATCATTAATCGAAACCTCAAAATTACTTCCCACATTTATAATTTGTCCATCCAAAAGCTTGTTTTTTTTTAAACTTTTTAAATATGCACTTACTGTATCCTCAACAAAATTAAAGTCTCTCGTAGTATTTATTGACCCAAGTTTAACAGTTTGTGCTTTTTTTGAAATTTGATTGATAATAGTTGGTATAACAGCTCTAGTCGATTGTCTTGGCCCGTATGTATTAAACGGTCTTAAAATAGTAATTGGTAAATTAAACGAATAATAGTAGGACATACATAAATTATCAGCCGCTGCTTTTGTTGCGGCATATGGGGATTGAGGATTGATAGGATGTTTTTCATTCATGGGTATAAATTGAGCAGTTCCATAAACTTCGCTAGTTGAAGTCTGAATAAATCTCTCAATATTAGAGTTTTTTATCAATTCTAGTAAATTATGAACACCTAGTATATTTATATCTATATAATTTTTTGAGGCTACATAGGAATATGGAATTCCAATTAATGCAGCTAAATTAATTACATAATCAACTTTATTGGCTATTTTTTTATAGGATCCTTTATCTCTTAAATCTCCAAATATAATTTCTACGTTTTTTAATATTTTTTTATTAACAGTTTTTAGCCAACCAATATCTTTAAAAGAATTATATAATACTAGAGCTTTTACATTAAAATTTTTTTTTACAAGACTTTCAACCATATGAGAGCCTATAAAACCTTCAGCTCCAGTTAGAAAAACTGATTTATTTCTCATTATTTCTAACTAACATGCCTTTTAGCATTCTTCCAATCATTAATTGTGTTTATATCTATATTTTCTTTAAAATTGCTAATTAAATAAAGATTATTTTTTTCATTAATAAAATTTTTATATTTTCGTAATTCTTTCGGACTAATTAAAAAAAAGGAGCCTGACGGAATAAAAATATTATTAAATTTATTTTTATCTTTTATATTTAAATTATTTTTTTTTACCTTTTTTAACATTACAGAAATGACTGAGTTTTTTGTTCTCTTAAATATTTTAATTGCCTCAAGTAAATTCTTTTTTGATCTGAAAGGTGAAGTGGGTTGAAGTAAACAAATACAATCAATATTTGAAATTTTATTTTCATACCATTTCAATGAATGAATAACAGTAGAATAGGAGCTCGTATTATCTAATGCAATTTTTTTAGGTCGCAGCCACGGTACTAAAATTTTTTTTTCTTTCGATATTTTAAAAATTTCCTCATCATCAGTTGTTATTAAAATATCCTTAAATACCTTAATTCTTTTTGCAAAATCTATTGTCCATGAAACCAATGGTTTATTTCCTAATATTTTTTTATTTTTATCTTTTAATCTTCTTGAATTTTTTCTTGCTGTAATTATCGCTAATATTTTCATTAATTTTTCTGTTTAGCTTTATTAAGCTCTTTAATAACGCCTATATCTGCCCAAGGTTCATGAAGTGGATAAACAATAATTTTTTTATTTTTTTTTATTAAAGATTTAAATAATTCATTAACATCTTTTTTTTCATTCTTAGCGATATATTTAATTATCTTTTTTTTAAAAACATAAATGCCTCCATTCACGTAATTTTTTTGTAATGGTTTTTCAACCATCTCAATTAATCTAGACCCTCTCGTTTTGATAACCCCAAATTGATTTTTTGTTTCATGAATAATTGATGAGACTGTCGCAATTTGTTTATGGTTTTCATGAAAAATTAACAAATCATTAAAATTTAACCTTGTAATTACATCACAATTTATAACGATTAGATTTTTAAATTTTGAATTTTCAAGGTACGCTAGACCTCCTATTGTTCCTAATGGTTTTGTTTCTTCAATATATCCAATGTTTACTCCCCATTTCTTTCCATCTTTAAAGTAATTTATTATTTTGTGAGATAAATAATTTACAGTAAATATAAAATTGTCAAAACCTTCTCTACGTGCTTTAATAATTAATCTTTCTACCATTGGTTTTCCAGATATTTTTAACATTGGTTTTGGAATTTTTTTAGTTAAAGGCAAAAGTCTTTTGCCTTTCCCCCCTGCCATAATCAAAATTAGAGTATCTCTTTTAAGATCATTTTTAGGGTTGTGATATACATACATACCTAAAATTTCTCTGTTTTTTTTTACTAATGGAATACAAGCTATTTTATTCTTAATAAACAGATTTATAATCTTTTTTTTTGAGAAATTAATTTTAACATAAATTGGTCTTTTGTTAATTATATAAATTAAATCATCATTCTTTGTGTAACCTTTAATTAAGTTTCTTCTAATATCTCCATTAGTAATTGTTCCGATTAATCTTTTTTTTTTATCCGTCACAATCGCTATCTTATGTTTATTATTATTTAATATTTTGATTGCATCTTTTATTTTAGAATTTTGGTTTAAGATATTTCTTTTCCAGGATAGATTTTTATAAAAACTCATTTATGGTTTTATTTTTTTGATCTTTTAATTGAATTACTACCTCAAAACTTATCAAAAGAATATATGAAACTTGGCTTACAAAAAATATCTAATAGGATCCAAGGACTTTTTCTTTAAAGATATTTAAGAAAAATTTATATTAATTAATGGATGTAAAAAAAAAGATAGCTCGTTACATATAATTTCAAGAAAAAATTTGATAATCGTTAGACTTATTAATAGTATAAAAATTATTTTTCAGGTTAATAATTAAGAAACGGAATTTTAGTAATTTGTATTAATATCAATATTATACAAAAAAATTTTTTTCAGTGCATAAATTAAGCCAATTGAGCTATTAGTACTGGT
>MDTG01098165.1_pt1 | contig 11743 bp, 7 predicted proteins | sample 811421 | NCBI WGS metagenome assembly MDTG01 (sample SAMN05326645, study PRJNA326480) | marine metagenome | isolation source: seawater | place: Pacific Ocean: South East | collected 2011 | reverse complement strand
GCTGCTGCCATCTCAAGCCGAGAGTACGCGGCTGGTTAATGGTGACACGAGCGTCCCAATTTACCTGGTTAATCCATACATCACCGCGCTCGTCAGTTGCGTTCTGCACATACAACTCAGCTGTCCAATTGTCGCGTTGCAAACCGACCGATGCGTTAACCACATTATAAGAATCCTGCAACCGGCGAGTGCTTCCGAACAACTCATTGTAGGAATCACCAGTGTACATATATGCACCCTGCAGGAACCAATCATCTGCAAATGTATAACGCGTAGACAGATTCCACTTCACTTCAGGAACACGTGGCAACCTTGACCCCGCGGGCGCATCTGCCTCAGCACTGCTCGGGTTTCTTCTGTAGTCCTCTACAAGCTCAGAATCTATGAAGCTGGCAGCGCCACTTAGAGACCAGTTGTCAGTAATTAGTGCGGTGAAATCGAACTCGAATCCGTTACTCTCGGCATTGCCTACATTGAAGGTAAGAGTGATAGGCGAGATCGAGGTGTCTAATCTGGATAACTGGAAATCATCCCACTCCTGCCAAAACGCGGCCGCATTGAAACGCAAACGACCACCGAACAGCTCGGACTTCAAACCGATTTCGGTGGCGGTGAGAATGTCTGACTCGAAAGCACAGCCAATGTTGACGTTGCCCTGACCACCTAGACCGTCAGGAATCCGTGTCTCACAAAAACGATTCAATCCGCCGGGGCGGTAGCCCTCACCCCAAGTTGTGTAAAGCATAATCTCGTCGGTGACACTCCATTCTAAACTAACTCGATAAACCTCATCTTTACCAGAGACGGCTCTGGCGGTGGAGGCACAATCAGCACCATAGTTACTCTCTGGCCGATCTCCTTGAGGACCGAAACCTCCACATGGCCACCAGATGGTGCCAGAGAAGCCATCCAGCGTACTGTCATAATCGAACTGGCGCGCGCTGCCCGTAAGCGTCAGGCGATCCGTAATATCGAAGGATACCTCCCCGAAAATCGAGGTTTCCTCGTAGTCACGTCCAAAGTCAGTTGTCCAGTAGATATCAGGTGCATCAACCGCAGCCTGGGGTGTCTCAGCCAAGCCGAGAACATGCCATTCGCTATCGCTGGTGTTTTCTACCTCGACATTGTAGTACCCGACCATGTACCGGAAGCGCTTATCGGGGTCAGAGGTATAACGAACCTCGAAGGTAGTTCGGTCCTGCTCTGAATAATTGACGTATTGCTGTCTCGGATCACCGCAGGTGCCGAAATAACTCACATAACAGTTGTAGTAAGGTTCGACGTATCCTGAGGCGATGTCCTGATCGCTGTAGAGTGAATAGTCACTGAACACCTCATACTCTCTGTCCAATTTAGCTGCAGTAGCCATCAAGGTGCCACCAAATAACTCGCCCTCAATTTTCCCAGAGAATTGGCTCCACCTATCATCCAGAGACTCAGGAAGCAGGATCATGACCTGCAAATCGCCGATTGTGGGGTCGTGGTCCCAAACGCCCTCTCTCTCGAGGTCTTGGAACATCGCACCAGCAGTGAAGGTCCACGAATCGTTCAGATCTATGCGCAGTGAAGCCCGACCACCAAACGTTGTAGCTTCATTGAAGTTCTCCTCCACCACGTCCTCGTTCGTCACAGTTACATCCGCCGCTATCTGTCGAAGTGGGCTATCTGGCGCCAAACCAGCTCGAATATTGCTCCGGCTAAAAGTATGGCTACCCGCGACATTGTCGATGTAACCGCCATCGCGCTTGTAGAAACCCATCAGGCGAAGCGCAGAGCGTTCACCCATAGGGATGTTGACAAAGCCCTCCGCGCGGTAACTCATGTCACCACTTTTGGGTTGGCTGCCGTCTAAGCTATAGCCTCCAGAAAATTCCCCGATCTCCGGCTGATTGGTCATGATGCGAATCGCACCGGATTGGGCGTTGGCTCCAAATGTGGTGCCTTGGGGTCCCGCAAGAACCTCAATCCGATTAATATCGTAAATGTGCGGGTTAAGGTAGGCGCCGACCAATGTCACCGGTTGTTCATCTAAATAGACCGCGACCGCAGGGTTAGCGCCAATCAAACTCTCTCCGCCACTCGAGATGCCTCTAATATAAATGCTGGCGGTTGCAGGACCAGTCGATATGAAGCCCACATTGGGCAACATCATCAGATAGTCTTCCACGTCAGTAATGTTGAGGTCCGTCAACTGGGCCTCGCCCATCACAGAGACACTCATTGGAATGTCCTGCACACTTTCTGACCTGTGAGTCGCCGTTACGAGAACCTCTTCAAGATTTTGCGACAGTGCGGGTGCACTGATAGACATCGAACCCACTACACCACACGCAGCGGAGACGGCTACGGCGAGCGGTCTTCGGGCTTGTTGGCGCTGAAATAGTGGGGAAACAAGTGGCTTGTGCGTCGTTTTCATGCGTTGTTTTCCTCTCTACCACACTCTCGACAGAGTGAATTTATTTTATGAATTGCTCCCCTCGCGAGAAAACAGCAAAACCGACCTCGCGTTGCAATCACAACCCGTTTTACCTCATAAGTGGGTGCCAAGGCAATCGAAGAACGCCCTCTCATTCGGCGTAATCCTCGCTACGCCGTCTTTCCTTCACCAAACATTTAACTCGGTCGGGAATCTTCGGGCAGAAGCCAATTGTCTAAAATACTTCCGTTAATTACTGTTTTATATGATTTTAAGCCCATTCTTAAAGGCCGCAGAGCAGCGCAAGCAGAGCCGCGTCCGTACCTGACTGACCAACGTGCCACAAGGCCCAGCCCTCCAAAATCCGGAATCGATGGCTTGCATGTCTTCTTTTTATCATGCTCATCCGACTTCTTAGTCTCGAGAGTCAGATGGAAAGCTTTGCGGGCGATTGGCAAACGCTGGTATCGGGTTCAGACTGCGTAACGCTGTCATCCAAAAAGGCCTCGCCATGAACATTTACGAACCCGCAAAGGAGGTCCCCGTCATTCATGAAACCGAAGTATTGATCGTAGGTTCTGGCCCGGGCGGTTTAGCCGCCGCTCTTGGTGCAGCCCGCGCGGGAAGTCACGTCACCTTACTAGAGCGTTTCGGTTGCTTCGGCGGCAACATCACTGCAGTCGGGGTGGAAGGTTTCGCCTGGTACCGCCACGAAGGAACAGTCGACACCGAAGGCGTCGGCATCGAATTTGAGGAACGTGCTCGCGCTATGGGCGCAGCAGTGAAGGAACCTCAATCGGATAGCCACGCCATCGATGGCGAGGCCTTTAAGTGGGTTGCGGATACGTTGGTGGAAGAGGCTGGTATTACGCCAATGCTGCACCGCTTATTTGCTGCGCCGATCATGGAGGGCAAGTTCATCAAGGGCGTCATTGTCGAGAGCAAGGCTGGCCGCGAGGCAATTCTGGCGGAACGCGTCGTTGATGCCACCGGCGATGCCGATGTAGCGCACCGCGCTGGCGCGACCACCCTGATGCAGGCCAAGGAAGACATGATCGGTGCCTCAGTTATGTTCTCTATGTCTGGTGTTAACAAATCAAGATTTATTGAGCACGTTAAAGCGGACCCCCAAACATATAAGGACTGGGCCTACGGGCAATGGACCGTCGAGACCGCGGGTAAAGAAGATGAGATGTTCTCGCCCTTTCTCCGCAAACCCTTCGAAAAAGCCCGTAAGGCGGGGTTGATACCCGAGCATCTCGACACTATCGCCGGCACCTGGGGCGCGCTTTACGATTCCGGCGATCTCACCTACCTGAACCTTGTGCACCTGCTGGGCTACGACGGCACTGACCCCAATGATCTGACCCGCGGCGAAATCGAGGGGCGAAAGCAGGCCATGCTGGCAATCGAGGCGCTGAAGCAGTACACCCCAGGATGCGAAAACGCCAAGCTACGGAACTTTGGCATGACTCTGGGCATTCGCGATACGCGAAAGATCGATGCCGCCTACAACATGACCGAGGCCGATGTCCGCGATCAGGCTCGGTTCGAGGACAGCATAGGTATTTTCCCTGAGTTCATCGATGGCTACGGGATTCTTGTTTTACCTACCACCGGCCGCTACTTTCAGGTCCCCTACCGCACCCTACTACCCAAGGGGGTCAAAAATCTTATCTGTGCCGGTCGCATTACCGGCGGAGATCGCGTCAGTCACGCTGCAACCCGCAACATGATGTGCTGCACCGTTACCGGGCAGGGGGCAGGCGTGGCTGCGGCAATCGCCGCTCAGCAACAACGCGGCTTCGACGAGTTGGATATTGGTCAAGTTCAGGCCGAGCTGAAGCGGCAGGATGTGCGACTGCACTGACGAAGCGGAGAGATCGCACCAACGCTCTATCATCGGACGCACATGAACGACACTTCCATACTGGCCCAGGACGGATTGACCCTGGGAAAGCCCCTCGCCAACGCACAGCTGCGGCTCGAAGACGACGGCCATCTGTGCGCAACAGGGCTATGCAAATCTGAGTTTGTGAAACATCTGTTTGAAGTTGCACTAAGCCACAGCGATCAGGTCATCTCAGCGCTTGGTGCGCAGCCGATTGGCATCGGCAGCGCGGCCGGCTTCGACGAGGTGGTGCAGCGTTCGCCCGGGCGATGGGACATTCCGATTTCGCCAGATAAATTTGGCATCGATCAGCGCGACCTGCCCTGGTGGCCGCTAATCACCGCGGTACTCGGTGATGACGCTGAGCATTCTTTCAGCGGCGTTGTGTACTCCGATCCTGGCAGCCCGGCGCAGTGCTGGCACATCGACTCACCCCACGTCAGCGCAGACCATCTTCCACCCCATGCGCTCAACGTGATGATTGCTCTTCATGACGTGCCTTTGACCATGGGCCCCACCGAGTTGGCGACAGGCTCACACCGGCTGACCAATCATCTGCACAACTCTTCTCTAGTCAGCGATCAACTGGTTTATCAATGCGCGGCGACAACACCGGAACAATTGGTGGCCGGCACTCAAGATGCAGTGCCAAGGACCGTGTCGTCTGCGTTAACTGCAGGCTCCTGCCTCATCTTCGACGATCGTATCCTGCACCGTGGACTCGGCAACGCGTCCAACAATCGGCGCAGCATGGCCTATTTCTCGTATCGTCAGGCAGGCTACTTTGAAAATACCCACTTTGAGTCGAAACGTTCGATTTTCGACGTCAAACGCTGAGCGCGGGTCCAGGGCTAAGTTAGACAAAGTGACCTCAAGCGACATTGACTTGGGTCACGGTATCCAGAACAGTAGTGAACCTAAATACTCAATTCCTACAGTACTCAATTGACAAATATCCGAGCGCTATTAAACCTCTTGCTTCTCTCACTGCTGGCCACGCGGCTGCCAGCAGCCGAAGTTAGCATCGTTGAGCCCGAAACAGTTGGCTTGTCCACCGACCGGCTTGGCAAGATCACCGAATTCGTCGACCGCGAAATTGCCGACGGGAATTTGGTAGGTACGGTAACGCTGGTCGCGCGACACGGACAGGTCGTGCACTTTGAAGCAGCTGGTCGCTACGGACTCGGGGATAATCGACCAATGGATACCGATGCGCTGTTCCGCATCTTCTCTATGACCAAGCCAATCACAACCGTCGCAGCCATGATCCTGTATGAGGAGGGCGCCTTTCACCTTGCAGATCCGGTAGCCAAGTACCTCCCGGACCTCGCAAATATGCAACTCATGATCAATGACGAGCCTTTTCCACCACGGCGCCAAATGACTATCGAACAACTGATGACCCACACCGCTGGGCTGACCAACGGTTGGCATATTGAGCATCCCGTTGAGCGTGCCTACCGCGATGCCGCTTTGCATCGAAGTCCAGATCTCAGCGCATTTATCGAAAAGCTTGGAACCCTGCCCCTCCGTTTTGAGCCCGGTACCCGCTACCACTACAGCATCGCGACTGACGTATTAGGCGCGCTAGTCGAGCGCTTGAGCGGGCAAACCCTGGAGCAGTTTTTCCAGAAACGCATTTTCGAACCGCTTGCTATGCACGACACCTTCTTCAATGTGCCGGATGACAAATTGACGCGCATGGCGGGCAGTCATCTTTGGAATGCGGAGCGGCACGAGATGGGACTTACGCCAGCGGGGCTAATCCCGCCACTATCAGGCGTTACCCTATTCTCAGGCGGCGGTGGTTTGATCTCGACGGCACGTGACTACTGGCGCTTCTGCGAAATGCTACGTGGGGGTGGCAGTATTGATGGTGTGCGCATCCTCGGGCCCAAGACGGTTCAGGCCATGACGATGGCGCGCCTGACGCCTGAGGTACGGGATAATGGTGCAACCGATTACCCAGCCTCGCATCTCTACCCAGGTCAGTCATTTGGTCTGGGCGCTGGTGTCATTACTGATCCGGCGCAAGCAGGGGTGATCTCCTCAAAAGGCGAGTATTCTTGGGGCGGTATCGCCAACACGAAATTTTGGATAGACCCTGAGGAGGACCTCGTAGTCGTCTTTATGACACAGGTCCTGGGCACGCCACACAGTGACCGGCACCGCTTTGATCTCAAAGTGGCGACTTATCAGGCGATCACAGACCTTGGGAGTTCAGGCGGGGACTGATCGCAGTGCGGCGCGGCGCAAAAAGACCAGGGCGTAAATCGAGGCGTAAATCCCGACCACCACCAGACCCACCCACTCAATTTTGAAGGGTGTAAACTGAAATGCCATGACCAGCGCAAATAATATTATCCAGTTCACCACCACGTACCGTGCTGTACCGAGTGTCTGCACGGTCAGCCCGATATTCGTGGTGTAAAGTCGGGTCAGCGAGTCGAGCGAGTTGACCACGAACAAAACACCCACACCCATCATGGCCCAACTCATCAGCCCTGCGATCGAGATATCGTTGGCGAAGTACCAGTACAACGCGGAGAACCAAAGAGCGATGGGAATTGAGGGCACAATCAGCAACAAGAGCAACAGCTGCCAAGCCGTAAAACCACTCACAAAACGCGAGACGAACTGGCCGATCATGATACTCCAGGCGAACCACCAGAACAGATAAAAGGCGTGGTAGTCATTAATGGGGAACACATAGCGCGGCAGTTGGCCAAAGTAATCGCCCAGCTGACCGACCGTATCCACAAAGCCCGGCACGCCCATCCCGGACGCCAGGAAAGAACCCGCAATTAACGCAAAAAACAGCCCACTCGAGGCCAAACTGAGCGCCTTCACAAAGCGGATCTGCGTACTGGAGATCACTGCAGTCAACACGGTGCCCGCCACTAATGCGTAACGCACTGTGTCCGGGATGCCCTCGATGTAGCTGGGTAGGTAGTGCAAGAACAGATAGCCGGTAAAAGCACAGGTCCCAATGATGGTGAAGTTATTAATCAATTTGACCGCCGGGCTCTCAAAGAGCCGCAGTTGAGGCTCAACCACACAAAAATAAAAAGTGGTGAGAAAGTAAAAGCCCCAGACCAAAAAGCCCCAAAAGCCGAATTCCAGCGCTAAAGGGTTGGCGAAGGCGTAGTCAGGCTCGCTTGCAAAAATTTCAAAGTCGACCATCGGGAACATCAACAAGCCCACATCGAGCCCTGAGGTAAACAACACCGCCAAAAAAGTTACCAACGGCATGGGGGCACTACCCTCGATGCGGGTATTGCGGAAACGCAACACGATAATAATAGAGGTTAGCGTAGTGACGGCGATAGCAGTTGAGAGAATCGTATTCACGTATCGATCAACTCAGGGGCGCAGCGGTAATCGGGACAGATCTGACAGGCTCTCGCTCCCTCTGCCGTATGCTCCACTCGGGATCTCTCCATACCGGCGCATCCAATCGCATCGGCTCCTTGCCCAAAATCAGATCGGCAGCACGCTCCGCTACCATGATTGTCGGCGCATTCAAGTTACCATTGGGAATGGTCGGAAAAATTGATGAGTCAACGATGCGCACGCCCTGCAGACCACGCACACGGCATTGAGGATCCACCACTGCCCTCTCATCATTACCTGCGCCCATCCGACAAGAGCATGAAGGGTGATAAGCGGTCTCGACGTTCTGACGAACCCATGCATCGACAGTGGTATCGTCAGATAGATCAATTCCCGGTTGAATCTCACTCCCTCTGAACTCATCCAAGGAGGGTTGCTGCAGAATTTCTCGAGTTAAGCGTAAGCATTGTCGCCAGTCTGCAAGATCCTTTTCAGTCGAGAGGTAATTGAACTGAATGAGTGGTTCATAAGTCGCATCGGGGCCTGAAATTCTGACATGCCCACGGCTGTCGGGCTTATTGGGCCCCACATGCACTTGGAAACCATGGCCATCAAATGCCGCTTGCCCGTCATAGCGGATCGCAGCAGGCAAAAAGTGATACTGGATGTCGGGTGCAGCAACGCCGGCCTTTGAACGAATAAATCCGCAGGACTCAAAGTGATTAGTTGCGCCCAAACCCGACTTTGTCAGAACCCATTGGGCCCCGATCCGCAATTTGGACAGCAAGCCGAGCTGTCCGTTGATGGTGATCGGCTGCCGACATCGGTACTGGAAGTAGACTTCCAAGTGATCCTGCAAGTTCTCACCGACACCGGGCAGGTCATGGCGAACCGGAACGCCTGCAGTCATCAATACTGACATGGGTCCCACGCCAGAGCGCTGCAGTAGCACTGGCGAACCAATCGAGCCTGCGCTAATAATGACCTCTTGATGTGCTTTGACAGAGTGCTCCTGCCCACCAAGCCGGTACAACACCCCGGTTACACTCATCCCAGAAAAAGTCAACCGATCTACGTTTGCCTGCGTGATCACAGTGAGATTCGGTCGCCGCCTTGCCGGCTCCAGATACGCGAGATCAGTCGAACACCGCTCGCCATCACGGACCGTCATATGCATGGGTCCAAAGCCTTCCTGGCGGTAGCCGTTGTAATCTTCTGTAACGCCATAACCGGCCTCACGACCCGCGTCGATAAAGGCTTGATACAGCGGATTACGCATATCGTTACCGTTGCAGGTCGTCAATGGGCCAGTTCCTCCTCGATAGGTATCGCCACCCATCATCCATCCCTCGGCACGCTTGAAGTAGGGCAAACAATCCGCGTAACTCCACCCGGTGGCGCCTTCATTTTCCCATTGATCAAAATCGTCCGCGTGACCCCTCACATAGACCATGCCATTGATGGCTGATGAGCCGCCCAAGACTCTGCCTCGTGCACAATCCATTCGTCGGCCATCCAGATAGGGCTCTGGCTGTCCCCAGTAGCCCCAATTGAATCGTGGCGTGCTCATCGGAATGGCCAGAGCAGTTGGCATACGAATAAAGAGGCTCCGATCTTGCTTACCCGACTCGAGTAAGAGAACCGAGTTCGCAGGGTCTTCGCTGAGCCGATTGGCGAGCACACACCCTGCAGATCCCGCTCCAATAATGATGTAGTCGTATTCGTTCATACGCCCTCTTCAGCGGGGTTACGCAGTGTCAAGCGATACAGCAACCACGACGCCACCATACCTACACCCGCTGCAACCGCGACGTAAGCAAAGAAATACTGATAAGCAGTGGTGGTATCGAAATGGGTGTGTAACCCGGCCGCCACCTGCGGTACGTAGGCATCAGGGCTGTAGCCAATGATTGAGACTACGCCGATCGCGGTGCCCAGCACGCGCTTCGGTATTGGACAGTTATACAGCAAAGCCCAAAACACACCGCGCAAACCATAGGCCAACAGCGCAAAGGGGAAGATGAATACCCACAAAGTCCATGCCCAGCCCAGCGTGGTCTGCATAAGCGCGAGGTAGAGGCAACTCAGAATCGACAGAAAAAAGAGCCAAATCATGACCAACGGATTGCCGATCCGATCTCCCAGCATGCCGGCCAGAATCCCGCCGGGGAAACGCATCCACAGCTTGGCGGCACCCAGTGCCGTAGCCGCTGCCAAGGTCATTTCAAAACCGCCAGTCTCGGCAAAGCTCGGGAACTCAATGGTCGCCCAGAACACGTGATACAGCGCCGAGAGAATGATGCACAACAGCCAGATACTAGGCTGACGCACAATAATCATGAGATCGGACCAACGAATCTTTTCCCGCTCCTCGGTATCCTCGTCAGCGGGCTCAGATTTCCAGAAGAGCAGCATGCAGCCCAGCGCTGCCGAGGAGACCGTGTAAAGAATGATCACATTGATCATCCCTAGCTCGCGGGTGGCGAAAAGGCCAAAAATAAAGCCGCCCACCGTGAGGAGGATCGCCTCGAACAATCCCCGCGCGCCCTCGAGACTGCCGAACATGCGGCCCTGCTCTTCGCCACTGCCCAGCAACCTGACCTGCTTGAACATAGCCGCCCACAAAATGCCAACGCCGATCACGCCCCAGGCGGCATAGATAATTAACAGCTCTTCATAACTCGGAATCGTGGCATACCAGGCGTAAGTCGCCGAACTCGCAAATAGCGCAGTGATGAGCAGCTTTCGGGCCTCGACCCGATCCGCCAACCAGCCACCCGGCACGTAGCAAATCAAACAGGCCAGCGCGTAGGTGCTACTCAGGTTACCGAGCTGCGCTTCCGAGAGCGAAAAGGCCTCAAGCAACGAGGTTTTGAAAAGCTGGCGGAGGTAGGGCGCGCTATAAATCACTGATGCTGCCAGCGCGATGATCATCACCTGTGCATATGCCGCAATGCGTGCTCGATCCATACCGGCGCCTATTGAATAAATGATGCGCCATCGAGATGGCGCGCGACCTGCTCAGGGATAGTAATCCCCAAGTGCATGGCAATAGAAGGATAGATATCGACGATTTCGGGCATTGCATAAAAATCCGGCGTCAGTCGCTGACTGCTGGTGGCGATCCAAATAGTGCGCTCTCGATTGCTTTGAGAACCATGCGTGCGACCTGTTATCGCATCTCGCCCATGATCAGTGGTAACAATCACCAGCCAGTCCTCGTCATGCGCTTCTTGTCTGGCCTGCACCCCTGACCAGATAGTGCCAAGACGCTCGTCCATACGCATCACTGCCCGCTCAAATTCAACACTATCTCCATATTTGTGCGCCACAGCGTCGGTGTATTGCAGATATACCCAAGACAAATCCGGCCCCTGTGACTCAACCACACGGGCCGCCTCGCGACTCACAGTATCATCAACCTCTGCAATATGCGCATCCAAGGGCTGCGGAGGAAATCGAGTCTCGTCGTTCTCTAGGCCGTCCACCACAACATCAAATCGCCAGTTGCCCGCCCCGGCCCGCCCCTCGCCCAGCAATATGGTGCGGTTATCTGTCCAGGTAGAAAATATAGCCAGCTGCAACTCAGGCTTCTCTGTTCTGGCAAGTCGAAAGAGATTCCAGTACCGGTAATCAGGCGAGATGCCGTAGTTTTTGTAGACGTTATGTTTATTTGCCCAAGTTCCCGTGACCAGGCCCATGTACCCGGGTGCTGAAATCGTGGGGGTCTCACCAGGCTTGCCAATTGGACCGCCCACGGTAGCCCGGCTATATCCCCCCGCCGCGGCGATGGCGTCAATCGCCGGTGTGGGCACCCGCTCAATTACGTCCGCGGGAATACCATCGACAATAATAAAAAGCGCTTTGGGAGTGGGCGCGGGCTCGGCCAAAGCGCCGCCATAAGGAAATATGAGCACAAGCCAGATCAGTAAGGTGCTGCGGCGCCGGCAGTTCAGCATTGGTGACATCCATGATCAAGATTGACTAGATTATGCCGACTGATCGAAATGAGATGAAAGTCATATCATACCGCTAATCGGTCGAGGCATGAGATGCTTTACGGCTCAACCATTGCTCGTTGACGATGCGCCGCAGGCATACAG
>MDTG01348935.1_pt1 | contig 11744 bp, 12 predicted proteins | sample 811421 | NCBI WGS metagenome assembly MDTG01 (sample SAMN05326645, study PRJNA326480) | marine metagenome | isolation source: seawater | place: Pacific Ocean: South East | collected 2011 | reverse complement strand
CTTGCCGCGGGTCACGCGGACCGACGGGCCGGAGGGCGTGGCGTTGGCAGAGATGCCCGGAGTTACCGCAACGGCCGGCTGGGCAGTCGGGGCAGAGCCACGGTCAGCGCCGCCCTGCGGGGGCAGAGTGCGACGCTGGAAGCGCGACACGTCACCACCGGTCTGGAAAGTGGTGGCACCTTCACCCGGACGCGAAATGGCGGCACGCAGGATGCGTTCTTCCTCTTCAGGCGAAGCATCGTTGGGCACATCGATATCGCCCGAAGCCAGCACACGTTCCAGTTCCGCCTGGTTGTCGGCGATGGAACGCAGCGACAGGCTGAGCGTGCCAAGCGTCTGCGCAACGGCAATCTTTTCTGCGATGCGCGGCGTCACTTCCATGGTCACCGTGCGGAAGGCACGAACAACGGTACGGCCGCTTTCGGTGGTGGTCGTTTCGGTCGACTGGTCGGTCGCCAGCACGCGCAGGTTGGTCAGAATGGTTTCGGACGTCTGCAATGCACCACCTTCGTCACCCGAGACGGTCTGCGTCAGCACCATGTCCACGCGGTCACCCGGGAACACGAAGCCAGCCACACCGGTACGGGCCGAAACAGGCACGGTTACGGCGCGCATGCCCGGACCAAGCGCAGCGGCCAGGAAGCCACGATCGCCCGGCGCGACAAGCGAGCCCTGCGTAACCGGCTCACCAGCGGTGATAGGATGGCGGACAACAGTGCCCAGCAGCGCGTTCATGTCGGCTTCGCCGTCAATGAAGTAGGCGTCCTGCACCAGTTCCTTGGGCCACAGTTGATAGGCCACGGCATCGGCAGTCACGATTGTGCCAACAGGCAAACCGCGCTTGGCAACCAGCACTTTCGGGCCAGTCGGTTCAACCTCGGCAGCGGCCTCGGCCTGGGGTGCCGCAGCACCGGCGAACATGCTGCGAGCGAGGAATGCGGTGCCGATCGCAACGATCAGCGCCCCCACCAGCAGAATAAGTTTCTTCTTGTCCATGGTGCGTCAAGCCCCCTCAGATGGTCCTTGCAATAAGCAATGTGTCGAATACGACGGGATTGGTTAAAATCAGGTTCACTGGCCCACACCGGCTGCTGCGGCAGTGTTGATTGTCATGGTGCCGATCATCCACAGACCGGCGGCGGAAATGGCGACGCCATAAGGCACCTGCCAACGTGTCTTTTCCTTGTTGCGGCGTGTCATCACGTTGCGAATGCCGACAACCAGCGTCAGCACGCCGCCCAGCAAAGCCATGATGATGATGAGCTTCAGCAGCACCAGCGGCGTCATCCATAACGATAGCGCGGTAAGCAGCTTCACATCGCCGCCGCCCATCTGGCGGATGGCAAACAGCACGCTGCAAACTGTGAAGACAGCCAGGCCGAGCCCGATCTGGATGGCGACATCAGGCCACAGCGCAAAGTCGCTGGCATACCAGAATACCGGCGCGCCTGCCGCGATGGTGGCGTTCAGCCAGTTGGCGATGCGGCGGCTCTTGATATCGGTTATCGCTGCCCACAGCAGTGCGATTGCCAATGCGGCAAGCAGTCCGTACTTGATTGGATCGTCTAGCATTGAGGCCCCCGGTTGTCCTTCGAGCCTTGTGCTAGCGTGCATGGCTTACCAAAAAGTAACCAAAGCCAGGAGGATGGAATTAGCCAAGCAAACACCCTCTCTCCCGCGGTTTTCGATCGCAGGGCCATTCCGCAGGATGCAAGAGAGAGCATCTGGGTGGCCAACGACGGTCATGAAATTCGGTGCATCGACTGGAGCGAACCGCCTGCTGGTGTTCCGGTGCGCGGTTCCATCCTGTTCATGGCCGGTCGCGGCGATGCCTATGAAAAGTATCTGGAAACCTTCGAACACTGGCGAATGCAGGGGTGGCGGGTAAGCGCAGCCGACTGGCGCGGGCAGGGCGGCTCTGGCCGGCTTGGCATCGACGATGCAACCGGCCACATCGATGACTTTGCGCGCTGGATTACCGACCTTGCCGGGCTTTGGCATGACTGGGCGAAAGACCGTGATGGGCCGCTGGTGCTGGCCGGACATTCCATGGGTGGCCACCTCACCCTGCGCGCGGTGATAGAGAAGGCGCTGACGCCTGCGCCTGCCGCCCTGATTCTCTCTGCACCGATGCTTGACGTATTTCCCGAACTGGTGCCGCTGCCAGTCAAGCGCTGGTTATCAAGTGCGATGGCCACCATTGGTGATGCCCGGCGACCGGCGTGGAAGATCAGCGAAAAGCCGGGCAGCACCATTGCCAGCCGGCAGTCCCTGCTGACCCATGACGCGGATCGCTACGAGGATGAGCAATGGTGGCGTAATGCGCGGCCCGAACTGCGGCTTGGCCCCGGCAGCTGGGCATGGGTGAAGGCGGCGGCTTTCAGTTCCACCGAATTGTTCCGCCCCGGCGCTCTGGAGTCTGTTTCGGTGCCTGTATTCTTCGTTGCTACCGATGCAGACCGGTTGGTAAGCCCCTCGGCCATTCGTACTGCCATTGCTCGCCTGCCCGATGCCGATGCACTGATCTTTGGCAACGAAGCGAGGCATGAAATCCTGCGTGAAGAGGATGGCGTGCGTGACAAGGCGCTGGCCGCGATTGATGATTTCCTCACCCGCCGCGTAGCAAACTGAGCGCAACGATGAGTGACGTTTTCGATATTGCCGTGATCGGCGCGGGCATGGCAGGCGCCAGCATCGCGGCTGAACTGGCCCCGCATTCGCGTGTAGTTGTCTGCGAAGGTGAGGATTTTCCCGGCTATCATACCACCGGCCGCTCCGCCGCGTTTCGGGAGGAGTGCTATGGCGGGCCGGATATCGTCCCGCTGACCCTGGCCTCAGGCGATTATCTGCAGAACGGCGGCTTCCTGACGCCGCGCGGCGGCCTTTACGTTGCGCGGGAAGGACAGGAAGGTGAGGTCAATGCTTTCCTGCACCGCTTCGCCGAATCGGATGTGACCATTCACCGCCTTGATCGGGAACGGCTGGAGCAGCGCCTGCCGGGGGTGCGTAGTGAATGGACGCAGGCCCTCAGTCAGCCAAATTGCGCCGATATCGACGTTGCTGCCCTGCATCAGCATTATCTCTCCAGGGCAAAGGCTGCAGGGGTGGAGCTGCGCACGAGCCATCGCTTGCTGGCAGCCGAACGGCAGGGCGACAACTGGCGACTCGATTTCGGAAGCGCCGGTGAAGTGCGCGCAAGGTTGATTGTGAATGCTGCGGGTGCCTGGGCAGATCATGTGGCGCAGATTTGCGGCGCGCGCCCGCTTGGCATCCAGCCACTGCGCCGCACCGTGGTGCAATTGCGCGTCGATCCGGCACCGTCACCTGACCTTCCGCTGACGCTGGATATCGCTGGTGACTTCTATTTCCGGCCCGACAACGGCCGCATCTGGCTCAGCCCGCATGACGAAACGCCCAGCGAGCCATGCGACGCCGCGCCGGAGGAATACGACGTGGCTGTGGCGATTGACCGCTTCCAGCATGTGGTCGACTGGAAGATCGAGGCGGTGGAGCGCAAGTGGGCGGGTTTGCGCAGTTTTTCGCCCGATCGATTGCCGGTTTATGGTCATGACCCGCAGGTGCACGGATTGTTCTGGTTCGCGGGGCAGGGCGGTTATGGCATCCAGACCGCGCCAGCGGCCGCCCGGCTGGGCGCGCAGCTGCTGCTGCGCCACCCGCGCGATGATATGACCCGGATGCTGGACGAGGATCTCTATTCGCCGGGCCGATTCTTCGCGTAAAATTGGCCAGGAGGTGGCCTAGCCAAGTGGTCGATATTTGTTATGGTGATCCGCGACCAACAAACGGGAGACCAAGTGAATGGCACACCATTTCCAGATCTATAAGGACAAGGCAGGCGAGTTTCGCGTGCGCTTCAAGTATAACGATGAAATCATGTTTTCGACCGAAGGTTACGCTTCGAAGGCAAGCGCCAAGAATGCCATAGAGTCGATCAAGAAGAACGGCCCGGGCGCCGACGTTGTTGACGAAAGCTAGGCAGTTTTAACGAGCGCTGTCGGCCGCGTCGCTGGCGAGGCGGTCGACACGTTCGTTTTCCGGGTGGCCATTGTGGCCTTTAACCCATTCCCATGTGATCGTGTGCGGTGCGGCTGCCTCGATCAGGTCATGCCAAAGATCGGCATTGCGAACCGGCTTCTTGCTGGCATTGATCCAGCCGCGCTTCTTCCAGCCTTCGATCCACTTGGTCATGCCGTCGATCAGATAGCGGCTGTCGGTGTGCAGTGTAACCTCGCATGGCTCGATCAGAGCGTTGAGAGCGCGTAACGCCGCCGTCATCTCCATGCGGTTGTTGGTTGTCTCCGGATCGGAACCGAACAGCTCCTTCTCGTGCTGGCCCATGCGCAGCAGAGCGCCCCAGCCGCCCGGACCGGGGTTTCCCTTGCAAGCACCGTCGGTAAAAATTTCGACGTGTTTCATGCGCTGAATACGACCTTTCCCTCTCGGCGGTAGAAATCCAGCCGTCGCACGAAATCCATCGGATCCTTCTTCGTCACAAGGGCATCTGGCGGCGTGTCGATCCAATCCTGCGCGCGGCTGGAGATGAACCTCAGGGCCGCGCCCTGAGCCAGCAGCGGCAAGGCCGCACGCTCTGACGGCGACAAGGTGCGGACGCTTTCATAGCCATCCAGCAGAGCTTCCCCCACCTCAGGGAGATAGTCCCGCCCGTCGCCGGAAAAACTCCACGCCGCGTGGGTTACGGCAAGATCATAGGCCATGGCATCATTGCAGGCGAAATAGAAGTCGATCAGCGCGCTGACCGTATTGCCCAGCATCAGCACGTTGTCCGGAAAAAGATCTGAATGGATGATCGACTGCGGCAGGCCGTCCGGCCAGTTCTCGGCCACCTGCTGCGCAACGGGAAGGATGGCGGGCAGGGCCGGGTCTATCCCGGCCAGGTTTCTCTCGCCGCATTCTCTCAGGACTCTGGCTGAGACATGCGGACCCAGATCGTTGGCCCGGCTTCCGGCAAAATTCTGCGCCGTGGCATGCATTTCCGCCAGCACTCGCCCCACGCTGCGTGCCTGCGGCGGCGTAGGATGGCCCACAGAGACACCGGGCAGGAATTCGATCAGGGCCACGGCTTTGCCCTGCAGCATACGCGATGAGGCGCCCGACCTGTCGTGAATCGTGCGTGGAACGGGGCATCCATTCGCGGCCAGATGATCCAGCAGATCGAGGAAGAACGGCAGTTCCGCGATATCGATGCGGCGTTCGTACATGGTCAGGATGAAGCGCCTGCCGTTGCGCTCGCTGCCCGTGGTTTCCACCAGCCAGTTGGAATTGGAAACACCTTCGGCGATGCCTTTGGCCGAAACCAGTTCGCCCACGTCGTACTCGGCGATCAGATCGGCCAGAACCTCTGTCGACAATTGCGTGTAAACGGCCATCGCGGCGAACCTACTCGGTCAGCTGACGGGGTAGCTTGAAGACCATCTTTTCCTCCGCCGTGCGGATCTTTTCTTCCTCCACAGCGCGCAGTTCGCCCAGCCTGGCCACCACTTCGCGCACCAGCACTTCGGGTGCGCTGGCGCCAGCGGTGACGCCGACCGTGCCGACACCGTCAAGCCATGCGGGATCGATTTCAGATGCGCGCTGGATCAGCCGCGAAGTTGTACCCAGCCGCTCTGCCACTTCGACAAGTCGCAAGGAGTTGGAGGAGTTGGGAGCGCCGATAACCAGCACAAGGTCACAACCCGGCGCCATTGCTTTCACCGCGTCCTGACGGTTGGAAGTTGCATAACAGATATCTTCCGCCTTGGGCGCAACGATATGCGGGTACTTCGATTGCAGGGCGCGCACGATCTTGGCGGTATCGTCAACCGACAGCGTGGTTTGCGTGAGAAAGGACAGCTTGTCCTTTTCCGTAAAGGGAAGGCTGGCCACGTCCTCCACCGTTTCCACCAGCGTCATCTGGCCCATGGGCACCTGCCCCATGGTGCCGATTACCTCGGGATGCCCTTCGTGGCCGATGAAGATGATATGCTTGCCCTTCTCGATCAGGCGTTCTGCCTGGCGATGAACCTTCGAAACCAGCGGGCAGGTGGCATCGACGTAGATCATCTCGCGCCGCTGCGCCTCTACAGGCACGGACTTGGGCACGCCATGCGCGCTGAACACCACCGGCATATCGTCCGGCACTTCGTCCAGTTCCTCCACAAAGATCGCGCCCTTCGCGCGCAATCCGTCAACCACATAGCGATTGTGGACGATTTCGTGGCGCACGTAGACCGGCGCGCCGTATTTATCGATGGCGCGTTCGACGATTTCGATGGCGCGGTCGACTCCGGCGCAGAAGCCACGCGGAGCGGCGATCAGCACCTTCAGCGGTATTTTTTCGCCGGAAGGACGATTTTCCTGAAAGGGGGCGTTCATGAGCGTGTCTCTAGCTGTTGTCGCTCACCCGCGAAAGGGCTAGGGCCTCGCGAATTGAAATTACTGTCTGCATGAAACAAGGAATGGGAATGAACGCTCGGATCGCAATACTTGCTGCTGTTGCTGGCCTTACCGTGCTGGGCGGTTGCCGGAGTGAAGGCGATATCGTGGTTGAACAGGGCGTGGGCGTTTCTGCGCTGCGGTCTGTGTGTCCGGCGGTTGGCGTTCCCGACTTCACTGGCGATGTCACGCTGTTCTCGCCATCTGACGCGCGCACGGCCGATGCCATCGATGTGACTGCGGCAATCACGAATGTACGTTCGTCGTGCGATGAAACGGGCGAGCAGGTTTACACTGTCGCCACTTTCGATGTGATTGCCACACGCACGGACACCGCGGGGTCGCGCACAGTATCGTTCCCCTATTATTCCACGGTTTTGCGCGGGGGCACTTCGGTGATCGCCAAGCGTATCGGAACTGTCGATATCACTTTCGCGCCGGGAGAGGCGCGGGCGCAGGCCAGCGGTACCGCAGGCGCCTATGTGAACCGCGCGGAGGCCACCTTGCCGGACGATATCCGTGAGCGGATTACGCGCCGCCGCCGCGCTGGCGACGAGTCTGCCGCCATCGACCCGCTGACCGAACCCGACGTTCGCGCTGCGATTGCGCGCGCCACGTTTGAGCTGCTGGTGGGTTTCCAGCTGACAGAGGACCAGCTCGCATACAACGCGACGCGGTAAAACCGACGCTTTTCGCGCCGCGCAAAACGGGCTAACGGCCCGGCCATGTCCGAAAACAAAACTCTCTATGCCGCATATGCGGAAAAGATCGACGCCGTGCTCGCCGCGCTGGAAGCCGAAGGCGCGTTGCCGCCCGACACCAATCGCGCGAATGTGAGCGTGGAGCCGCCGCGCGATCCCTCGCACGGTGACCTTGCTACCAATGCCGCCATGGTGCTGGCCAAGCAGGCCAAGACCAACCCCCGCGCCCTGGCGGAAAAGATCGTCGAGCATCTGAGTCGCGATCCCGCCATCACCAGTGCCGAGATTGCCGGGCCGGGCTTCATCAACCTGCGCCTTTGGCCTGCCAGCTGGCTGGAGGAAGTTGCCGCGATTGCCGCGCAGGGCGATGACTACGGCAAATCGACCATGGGCGCAGGTACGCGGGTGAACGTCGAATATGTCTCGGCCAACCCCACCGGCCCGATGCACATGGGCCATTGTCGCGGCGCGGTAGTGGGCGATGCGCTGGCCAGCCTGCTGGAACATGCCGGGCACGAAGTGATCCGCGAATACTACGTCAACGATGCCGGTGGCCAGGTCGATACCCTCGCCCGCAGCGCGCATCTGCGTTATCGGGAGGCGCTGGGCGAAGATATCGGTGATATTCCTGAAGGCATGTATCCCGGTGATTACCTGATCCCGGTGGGACAGGCGGCTGCTGATGAATTCGGCAACCGTTTCGTGTCCGCACCGGAAGAGGAATGGCTGCCACTGTTTCGCGCCTTTGCGGTGGAGCGGATGATGGATGTCATCAAGTCCGACCTCGCCTTGCTGGGCATCAATCACGACGTCTTCTCTTCCGAAGCCGCGCTGCAGGCCGCGCAAAAGCCCGAAGCTGCCGAGGCATGGATGCGCCGGCACGATCTGGTTTACGACGGTGTGCTGGAGAAGCCGAAGGGCAAGAGCATCGATGACTGGGAGCCGGTCGAACTGCCGCTGTTCCGCAGCACAAGGTTCGGTGACGATCAGGACCGCCCGATCAGGAAGAGCGATGGCAAGTGGACCTATTTCGGGGCCGATCTCGCCTATCACATGCAGAAGGCCGAGAATGCCGATGCGTTGATCGACATCTGGGGGGCAGACCATGCCGGCACAGTCAAGCGCATCAAGGCCGCGGTTGCGGCGCTTAGTGAAGGCGAAGGCAAGCCCATCCCCTTCGACGTAAAGCTGGTGCAGATGGTGCAACTGCTGCGCGGCGGCGAGCCGGTGAAGATGTCCAAACGTTCGGGCAACTTCGTCACCATTGCCGATATGGTGGAGGAAGTGGGCAGGGACGTGGTGCGTTTCACCATGCTGACCCGCAAACCCGAAGCGCAGATGGATTTCGATTTTGCGAAAGTGGTGGAAGCGTCAAAGGACAACCCGGTCTTTTACGTCCAGTACGCGCACGCGCGCGTCTGTTCGATCCTGCGCAAGGCAAAGGAGGAAGGGATTTCGCCTTCAGATGCAGACCTCGCGCTGTTGGGAGAGGATGAGCTGACGCTGATCAGGCAGGCTGCACAGTTCCCCCGCGAGGTGGAGGCTGCGGCCCGTGCGCGCGAACCGCACCGCATTGCTTTCTATCTGTATGATCTGGCAGCCGCATTCCATGCCTTCTGGAACCTTGGCAACGATGACGCCCGCAAGCGCATCATCGTGGCACAAGAACCCGAGGTTTCTGCCGCAAGGCTTTTCCTGAGCCAGCAAATCGGGCAGGTTATTCGCAATGGTCTCGCAATCCTGGGTGTCGAGGCAGTCGAGGAGCTTTAAGCGATGAATTTTCCGGCGGGGGAACGGGACGGAAACGGCTTCGGGGATGCTGACATCGAGGGCGGCTATGAAGCCGAGGAGCAGCTTGCTCTGGACGACGAGGATGAAGCCTTGCCGTGGCTCGCGGATGATGGTGATTACGAGGATGAAGGCGGGTTTGACGCACGCCTGATCTGGTTCGGGCTGATCGGCCTGCTGGTGATCGGTGCCTTGCTGTTCGCGGCATGGTGGCTGCTTCGCGATCGTGCCGATCCGGAACTGGTGGCAGACGGCACCACCATCGAAGCGCCCGATGGCCCTTACAAGGAACGACCGGAAGACCCCGGTGGCCGTGAAGTGGCCGGAACCGGCGATACCGCTTACGAAGTGGCCGAGGGGCAAAGCACACGCGGTCGACTGGCTGACGGCGAGACACCGGCTCCCGGCATTGATGTGGCGCAAGGCGAAGATGACGGGGAGGACGCTGCTCCCGGCGGGGCTGCCTATGTGCAGATTGGCGCCTTTACAAGCCGTGCCGACGCGGATGAAGCGTGGGTCAGTGCACGCGGCCGGTATTCCGCGCTTTCCGGCCTTCGCAGTCGCATTGTCGAAGCGGAAGTGAATGGAGCGATCGTCTATCGTTTGCAGGCTATTGCCCCCAGCCGCGAGGCGGGCGATGCAACCTGCCGCGCCATCCGTAACTCGGGCGGGGATTGCTATATTCGCTGATGCTATGCGGCAGAAGCTGTCTTTGGCCGTGTTTTCCCCGGCGCGCAGGGTGTGAATGGTTGCACCTTGGCAAGGATTTGGGCCTAACCTGTTGCCTATGACGCCTGCGATATTCAGCTTTTCGGGTCTTAAGCTGACCGACGACGAGCGCGCCTTCTTTGCCGAGGCGCAGCCTGCAGGCTATATCCTGTTCGGCCGCAATGTCGAAAACCGGCAGCAGTTGCGCGCACTCACCGATTCTCTGCGCGACCTGCACGGGCGCGACGACCTGCTGATATCGATTGACCAGGAGGGCGGGCGCGTGGCGCGAATGAAACCGCCGGAATGGGATGCCTTTCCCGCCTCCGGCGTCTTCGCGCAGCTTTACGAAACGGCGCCCGCCAGCGCGATCCAGGCGATCCGGGCCAATGCCCGGCTGCTGGCCATGGATTTGGCCGAGGTGGGCATTACGGTGGATTATCATCCTGTCCTTGATATCCCTGCACAGGGCGCACACGACGTTATCGGTGACCGCGCGCTGGGTCGTGAACCGATGCAGGTGGCCGCCCTTGGTCGCGCCACGCTGAACGGGCTGGCGCGCGGCGGAGTGGTTGGTTGCATCAAGCACATGCCGGGGCACGGCCGCGCCATGGTGGACAGTCACAAGGACTTGCCCGTGGTGGAGGCAGGCGAGGAAGACCTTGCGACGGATATCGCCCCCTTCGCCAAGCTGTCAGACGCGCCCATGGCGATGACCGCGCATATCCGCTTCACCGCATGGGACGCTGCCAATCCGGCGACGCAGAGCGAATTCGTGATTTCCGAGATTATCCGCAAACGTATCGGCTTTTCTGGCCTGTTGCTGTCCGACGATATCGACATGCAGGCGCTGGAAGGCACCATTCCCGAGCGTTCACAGCGTGCCGTGGCGGCTGGCTGCGATCTGGTGCTGAATTGCTGGGGCAAGATGGAGGATATGGTCGGCACGGCACAGGTTCTGCCCACCATGTCCGATGCGACGCGAAAGCGGCTTGATCGGGCCATGGCGGGTGCCGGGCGGGGCGTTGACGAAACGCCGCGCGCCGAATTGCTGGCTGCGCGCGATGCCTTCCTTGCGCTTGCGCGCGAAAAGGCATGACGGCGATGGACGAGGGCAACCTTATCGAATCTGCCGACGCCATGGATAATGGATTCGACGACTGGCAGGGCATCGCCGCACCGGGCACGAGCGATTCCAGCGCGCTTTATATCGAACTGGATAACTGGGAAGGTCCGCTGGACCTGCTGCTGGACCTGGCGCGGCGCCAGAAAGTGGATCTGAAGTCCATCTCCATCCTCGCCCTGGTCGACCAATATATCGACTATATTGAGCGGGCAGAGGCGCTTAAGCTGGAAATTGCCGCCGATTATCTGGTGATGGCGGCGTGGCTGGCGTACCTCAAATCCGCACTCCTGCTGCCCAAGGAGGAGCAGGAAGATCCTTCGCCTGAAGAACTGGCCCTGAAGCTGCAACTGCGCATCGCTCGCCTTGGCGCCATGCGAGAGGCCGGTGCGCGGCTGATGGCGCGTGACCGGCTGGGCCGCGATGTGTTTGCTCGCGGCGCGCCCGAGGGCCTGAAGACGCTGCGCAACAATGTTTGGCAGTGCAACTGGTATCAGCTTGTCCACGCCTACGGACAAGTGAAACTGCGAACCGAACCAGTGGTGCACATGGTCGCCAATCGTCCGGTGATGACGCTCGATTCCGCGCTCGCCCGGGTCTCGGCCATGCTGGACGTCTCGCTCAACTGGATGGAACTGCGCAGCTTTTTGCCGGGCGATGCCGAACCGCGCCTGAAGAAGTCCGCACTTGCCAGCAGCTTCCTGGCCGCGCTGGAACTGGCCAAGCAAGGCAAGGCGGAAATCCGCCAGGAAGAGGTTTTCGGCCCCTTGCACCTGCGACGGGTAAAAGCCGATGTCTGACGACACGCCGGAAAATCAGGATGAGCTGGTGCGCGCCGTGGAGGCCTGCCTGTTCGCCGCCGAAGAGCCGCTGACGCGCGAACAGATATCCGCGCGTCTTGGCGATGCCGATGTGTCTGATGCGCTGGCTGCCTTGCAGGAGCAATATGCGCGGCGCGGCGTGGTGCTGGT
>MDTG01250643.1_pt1 | contig 11744 bp, 14 predicted proteins | sample 811421 | NCBI WGS metagenome assembly MDTG01 (sample SAMN05326645, study PRJNA326480) | marine metagenome | isolation source: seawater | place: Pacific Ocean: South East | collected 2011 | reverse complement strand
TAATCCAGACAAAAAGTTTGTTAAGTTTTTAAAACAACAAACTAAAGAAATGACAGCTCTTATGAAAAAATTAGGAGTAATATAATCCGCTAAGGATTATTTAGAAAGGAAGAGCAGTGAGGATAAGTATAGACAAAATTATCTCACTGCTCTTCTTTATTTTATCAGCTTTTTATCTTCACCAGACATATCAAATTCAAGTATTCTCATTTGATGAAAATGCGCCCTTTAATGCAAAAACTTTTCCTACTTTTATAGCTTATATAGGGATGTTTCTTTCAATACTCTATGTAGCCTTACCAGAGAGAACTTCTTACAAAGTAGATTATAAAGTACTAGATTATAAGAGCACTTTATTTTTGGTTATTATTACAGTTATTTATGGATTTGTAATTTTAAAAGTAGGTTTCTTTTTATCAACATCATTATTTTTATTTTTTTCATATTATTTTTTAGGAGAAAGAAGGTGGGTTTGGATGTTTGTTTTGTCATTTCCATTTGTAGCTTTATTTATGTTTTTGTTACATGGTCTTTTAGATGTTTATTTAAGAGATCCACTTCTTAAAATATTAGGGATTATAGGATGATCGAAGGAATACTAATAGGTTTAGAAACTGCACTGAGTATTAAAAACATTTTAATGGTGATGATGGGTTGTTTTTTTGGAACTATAATTGGAATGCTTCCTGGCCTTGGCCCAATGACAGCTATCGCTTTAATGATTCCAATTACTTATGGTTTTGAACCTGCTACAGGGTTAATATTAATGGCTGGAGTATATTATGGCGCGGTATTTGGTGGATCAACTTCGTCAATTTTAATTAATGCTCCTGGAGTTCCAGGAACTGTTGCAACCTCATTTGATGGATATCCAATGGCTCAACAAGGAAAAGCTGGAAAAGCTTTAGCCATAGCTGCCTACAGTTCATTTGCGGGAGGAACTATTTCTGCAATATTTTTATTGTTTGCGGCACCAAGTTTGTCAAAAGTTAGTTTGGCTTTTAGATCACCAGATTATTTTGCACTAATGGTTTTAGGTTTAACTGCTGTCTCAGCTTTTTCTTCAAAAGGTCAATTTTTAAAAGCTATGATGATGGTTATTTTGGGTTTAATGTTAGCTACTGTTGGACAAGATTCTTTATCAGACATTACAAGATTTACTTTTAATAATATAAATTTAACGGACGGAATCAGTTTTGTTTTAGTGGTTATGGCCACATTTGCAATGAGCGAAGCTTTAACAATTATTTTGAAAGGAAAAGATCCCAGTCGTGCTTCTGAAAGAATTTCTCTTTCTCAACTAGGTTCTATTAAATTAGATAAAGACGAAAGAAATAAAATGTTAAAATCTATTCCTAGATCTTCTGTTTTAGGTTTTTTGATAGGCGTTCTACCTGGTGCAGGAGCAACTATTGCATCATTTTTAGCATATGGAATGGAAAGAAATTATGTAAATGAAGATGAAAAGAAAAAGTTCGGAAAAGGAAGCGTGCATGGTTTAGCTGCTCCTGAAACTGCCAATAATGCTGCATGCTCGGGATCATTTGTTCCTTTATTAACTTTAGGAATACCAGGAAGCGGTACAACAGCAGTAATGTTAGGTGCTCTTCTAGGATTTGGCATTCAACCAGGGCCAAGGCTTTATATGACTAATCCTGAAATTTTTTGGTCAGTTATTATGTCAATGTATATAGGAATGGTTATATTACTTATACTTAATCTTCCTCTTATTCCTTATATTGCTAGAGTTCTAGCTACCCCTAAAAATTTTTTAATACCATTAATTTTATTTTTTTCAGTCACTGGAATTTATTTAATGTCATTTAATAATTTTGATATTTTTTTAATGATAGGAATAGCGGTAGTTGCTACATTTTTAAGGCTTTATAATTTTCCTATGCCACCCCTTATACTTGCGTTTGTTTTAGGAGGATTAATGGAAGAAAATTTAAGAAGATCATTATTAATAAGTAACGGTTCTTTTAATTTCTTGTGGGATAGACCTTTGACTGCCGTAATACTTGGGTTAACTATTTCAATAATTAGCTGGCAAATTTATTCAAGCTTTAAGAAAAAAAAATGAAAATATTTATATATTAAAAAGAAATTTAAAACTTTCGTTAATTGAAAGAATTTCAAGATTTATTAGACCACCAATTATTAACTGTAGAGCTACAATCATAATTACAAACAAACCAACATAAGCAAGCCACTTATGATCTTTAATATAGTTTGCAAAATAAGAAGCTAAAGTTGCAACCAACAGGACTGAAAGCAGCAATCCTCCTATCATTAAAAAATAGTAATCTTTTGCTGCACCAACCACCCCTAAAACATTGTCCAAACTTAAAGTCATGTCAGCAACTAAAACTCTGTAAACACCTTGAGAAAATGATAAATTTTCTTTAGATTTTAAATGTGGAGATCTTATTTTTTTATTATCAAAGAAGTCTGTTCTTAAATTATTTACTATCCACAATAATAATAAACCTCCAAGAATTTTGAGCCAAGCAAACTCTAGAATATAAGTAGCACCAAAAGCAAAAACAACTCTAAAAACAAAAGCAGCTGCTACACCCCAAGCAATAATTCTTTTTCGATTTTGTTTAGCAAAACCGGATGCAATCAAACCTATAATGATCGCATTATCAGCAGCCATTACTATATCAATGATAATAATTTGAATTGAAATTACGAATTGTTCTAACATTGTTGTCTTTATTTTATATAATTACACTTTAATAAGATAAATGATAAATTATTGCAATATTCGAAAATGAAACATCCTTTAAAAGTTTCTAAAATATACTTATTTAAACTATCTATACCCATTTTTTTTGCAAATTTGGCGATACCATTGGTCGGTCTAGTAGATACTGGATTGATGGGCCATTTGTCTAGCACAAAATACTTGGTAGCTGTTAGCATTTCAAGTTCTGTAATTAGTATGGTTTTTTGGAGTTTTGGTTTTTTGAGAATGGGAACGGTAGGTTTAGTTGCCCAATCCCTTGGAAGAGGAGATTACAGAGATATAGTTTCAACTACTTTAAGAAATTTAATTATAGCATTATTTTTTGCTTTAATAATAATTTCATTAAGAGATATTATTATCTCTCTTATAAAAGATTTTTTTGAAACATCAGACGAAACTCAGATATTAATAAAAAAATACATATCGATAAGAATACTTTCTGCTCCTGCAGAACTAATTATGTATGTTTTAATAGGATTATATCTTGGTTTACAAAGAACATTTACCTCAAGCTTTTTAATAACATTTTTTTCTATTACTAATATTATTTTTAGCACATACTTTGTGATAAGCCTAAACTTAGAAGTCTATGGTGTTGCTTTGGGGACTGTCTTATCAGCCTATCTAACTGCTTTTATTTTTTTAATCAGCACTTATTTTTTTATAAAAAAACAATTTAATATTATACCTAGACTTAATAAAATTCTTATAACAAAAAAAATTATTAAATTATTTAGTATTAATTTTGATATTTTTATAAGAACTATTTTTTTAACATTTGCATTTCTATGGATTCCATATCAAGGATCAAAACTTGGAGAAGATTATTTAGCAGCGAATAGTATTTTGATACAGTTCATTTTAATGGCTTCATTTTTCTTAGATGCATATGCTTTTAGTACAGAAGGAGTAGTAGGTTATACGATAGGAAGGAAGGCTAAGAAATCCTTTTTGCAAGCTGTTTCCAACTCGTTTAAATTAAGTTTTTTTACAGGATTAATGATTTCAGTTGTTTATTTGTTTTTCTTTAAAAATATTATCAGCACATTAACCAACATAGATTATTTGATATTTTTATCTTTTAATTTTGCATTTTGGGTAATGGTTATTCCTCCCGTGGCCTCTTTTTGCTATCAGTTTGATGGAATCTTTATTGGAGCTTCACAAACGGCTGAACTTAGAAATAGCATGATTATTTCAGTTGTCTTATTCGTTTTATTTTCTATTTATTTGATTGATAATTTAGGAAATCATGGTTTATGGCTTTCATTGCTGTTTTTTATGATAATAAGAGCGTTAACTCTTAATTTTTATTTCCCTAAAATTTTGAGAAAATTCTAAAATTTCTCTTGATTTTTGTAAAACCAACTAGTCAAATAAGAAAATAATACATTTCATAGGAGGGAAAATGAGAATATTAAAAAAGATTGGTATAATAATAACATCTTTGCTTATTAGCTCAGGAGCTGTTCAAGCGGAGACATGGAATATGGCTTTAGCTTATGGAGCTAGCAACTTTCATTCAGCAAATGCTGCTGAATTTGCAAAAGCTGTTACTGAAAAATCAGGTGGAAAACTTATAATTAAAACTCATCCTGGTGGATCACTATTCAAAGGTGGAGCTATCTTAAGAGCTGTTCAAACTGGACAAACACAAATTGGTGAGAGATTTATGTCTGCTCACGGTAAGTTTGATCCATTATTAGAAGTAGACTCAATTCCTTTTGTGGCTCAAAGTTATTCCGATGCGCAGAAACTTTATAAAGCTTCAAAAGCTGAATTAGTAAAAGGACTTGATGAAAAGGGATTAGTTTTTCTTTATGCAGTTCCATGGCCTGCTCAAGGTTTGTATAGTAAAAAAGCTATTAACTCTGTGAGCGATCTTAAAGGGCTTAAGTTTAGAGCTTACAACTCTGCAACAATTAGAATTGCAGAATTGACTGGTATGAAACCAACTAAGTTAGAAGCTGTTGCAATTAGTCAAGCATTTTCAACTGGAATGGTTGAAAGTATGATTACATCACCAACAACTGGTAAAAACAGTAAAATTTGGGAAAATGGCGTAAAATATTTTTATGATATTGCAGCATGGTTTCCAAAAAATATGGTTGTTGTAAACAAGAATGCTTGGAACAAACTTGATAGCGCTACTCAGAAATTGGTTATGAAACAGGCAGCTGTAGCTGAAAGAAAAGGCTGGCAGTTATCTAAAATGGGTAATGTTGCAGATAAAAAAGCATTAGCAGATGCTGGTATGGTAGTTGGAAAAGTAAATGCAGCTTTACAAAGTCATTTTGAAAAAACTGGAGCTACTATGGCCAAAGAATGGGCAAGTAGAGCAGGCTCAAGAGGTCAAGCTGTTTTATCATCATATAAATAAATTTTATTTAGGCAAAAAGGCCGTATAATAGTATACGGCCTTTATGCTTTGCAAATTAGACAGATTTTTAAATTCTCTTTATAGATATTCAGGATATGTTGCATCCTTTTTTTTAATCCTAATATTAGTTTTTATAGTTACAGGAATAGCATCCAGAATTTTTGGATTTTATATTCGTGGTTTAGCAGAGTATTCCGGTTATAGTTTAGCTACAGCTTCTTTTTTAGCTCTTGCCTATACATTTAATGAAAATGCTCACATCAGAATAACTTTGTTTCTTGAGCGAGCCAAAGGAAAGTTATTGAAGTTTTTAACTATTTGGTCTTTATCTGTTTCAACATTTTTTTCAGGTTTTTTAGCTTTTTATTTTATCAAAATGTGGTTTGTTTCCATTCAGCTTGCAGAAGTCAGCCAAGGTGCTGATGAAATTTTACTTTGGATACCGCAAACTGGAGTTGCTATAGGCTCCATAATATTTTTTGTCTGCATTTTGCACAATTTTTTAAAACTATTTATTAAAAAACAAAATGATTGAAGTTTATTTAACAGTATTTTTTATAAGTGTTTTGTTAATATTTCTTGGAACAGGTGTATGGGTTGGAATCAGTATGATTGGAGTTTCAACTATAGGAATGCTGATGTTTACATCAAGACCTGTTGGAGATGCTATGGCCACAACAATGTGGAGCATGGGTTCATCTTGGTCATTAACGGCTTTACCTTTATTCGTTTGGATGGGTGAAATTTTATTTAGAACAAAATTATCCGAAAACTTGTTCAAAGGACTCTCTCCTTGGTTGGCTAGATTACCTGGAGGTTTGATACATGTTAATGTTTTAGGTTGTGCAATTTTTGCAGCTATTTCTGGATCTTCTGCAGCTACTGTTGCTACAGTTGGAAAAATGTCCATACCAGAACTTAGAAAAAGAAATTATCCTGAAAATTTTCTTTTAGGAACTTTAGCTGGATCAGGAACTTTAGGTCTTTTAATTCCTCCATCTATTATTTTAATTATTTATGGTGTTACTGTTGAGGAATCCATAGCAAAACTCTTTATCGCTGGAATTATTCCAGGAATAGGATTAGCTATTTTATTTATGACTTATGTTGTTGGTTGGTCTCTCAGAAACAAAAAAATTATGCCTATTATAAGCGAGGATTTTTCTTTTTTAGAAAAAATAAAACAATCCGGTCAACTGCTACCTGTTATTTTTTTAATATTTGCAGTAATCGGATCTATCTATGCAGGTATAGCAACAGCTACTGAAGCAGCTTCTCTTGGAGTTTTAGGTGCATTAGTTTTATCTTATTTTCAAAAAAGTTTAACAAAAGAATCTTTCAGCAAATCATTATTAGGCGCAACAAAAACATCTTGTATGATAGCTTTTATTCTTGCAGGATCTTCTTTTTTAACCTTAGCTATGGCTTTTACTGGTCTTCCAAAAAATTTAGCAGTCTTTATTGATACATTGCAGCTATCTCCATATATGCTGCTTTTGGTTCTAACTTTGTTTTATATAATTCTTGGGATGTTTTTAGATGGAATATCGGCTGTTGTTTTAACTATGGCAATAATTGAACCAATGATACGTCAAGCAGGATTTGATATGATTTGGTTTGGTATTTACCTAGTTATAGTTGTTGAAATGGCGCAGATCACCCCACCAGTTGGATTTAATCTATTTGTCCTTCAAGGGATGGCAAAAAAAGACATGGGGTTTATAGCAAGAAGTGCTTTTCCTCTCTTTCTTTTAATGATTCTAGCTGTAATTATAATTATAGCTTTCCCGCAACTCGCTCTTTGGTTACCAGAGCAAATGATTCAATCTCTCAAATAAAAGGATCGTAAGCCCATTGAAGTATTGCTTGTCTCTGTCTTCTTCTACAAAATAAATCACCCTCTTCACAATTTTTTTTTATAGCTTTTACGTGTCGTGTAAAGTTTAACCATCTTTGTATTTGAATTTCATCAATATTTTGAATTCGTCTTCCATTTGTGTACCTGCAATACCATTGAAACCATCCAAGGGGGTCTTCTTTAAAAATCCATCCTTTTTTTATCCATTCTTCTCTAGACAAACCTGATTTAACTTTAAATCGATTCAATTTTACATCAAACTTTTCACTTAATTTTGCTTTTTTAAACCAAAGTTTAGGAAATTCTTTTATCTGCTCTTTATTAAAATAAGAACCTCCAAATACACCAAGTTCAAGCATTTTTTTGGGGGCAACCTGAGGTTTGAACAGTTTGTAAATTTGATTTTTATTTTGTGGCAAAATTAATTACCTTTTTTTTGACTCCAAATAATAATCTATACTACAAATTTGAGGCTTATTTGCAATCACAACTAACAATCCACCCATTATAGCAATATTTTTTAATATTGTTGTTAACTGAGAACCGTCCATCATTAAATGGTGAGCGTGAAATATTAAAGTAACTACAAGTACGAATAATGCTAAAATTGAAGCAACAATTCTTGTTTTATAACCCACTATTAATAAAAGAGGAAAAATTAATTCAAAAAAAACAGAAGGATAAAAAAGTAATTCAGGCACACCATGGTCAGACATATAAATCATGCTCATATCAGGATTTAAAAACTTTCTTACAGCTTCAACCATAAATAGAGCAGATATAAAAACTCTTCCAAATACATCTACAATATGCATTTAATTTTTTTCGATAACCTCTTTTAGTTCTTCGTATTCTTCACAATTACAATTTTTTAGCACAGCTAATCTTTCCTTAGCTAATTCTAGTCGATCCGTTTTGACGTACAGCTCACCTAAATATTCATTTATACCATTGTGTTTTGGATTAATTTTTAAACCAGCTAAATAATATTTTTCTGCTTCTTTTAACTTTCCAGTTTTTCTAAGTGTGAAACCAAGATAATTTAATATGTCAGGATTTTTTTTATCTGATTTGTAAGCTTTTTGTAATTTTTCCAAAGCTTTGGAGTATAACTTTTTCGCTCTTTCTGTTTTATTTTTTTTCTCCAATTTTTTTGCTCTTAAAACAAATTTTTCTGCATCTTTATATTCTTGTAAATAACTATCAGAACTACCGCTATCTGTACCGGCGCTGTAGGAAGTGCCTGTATATTGAGCAAAGATAAACAAGGCTATCAAGATAATAAAAATTTTTTTAAACATTGTTCTTATTAAACAAATTTTTTTAATTTATCTAAAGGTCTAAGAGTCACACCACTTTTAACTAAACCTTCTTTTATTTCTTTGGCAGTTAATACTGCACTTTTTCCATCTCCATGAACACAAACTGAATCAATGTCGCAGGGAATTTCTTTTCCAGAAAAACAGTTAAGAGCTTGATTCTTAACCATCTTAATCACATGCTTTTTTGCTACTTCTGGATCTGTAATTAACGCATGAGGTTTTGATCTAGAAACTAAATTACCATCATCTTCGTAATTCCTATCAGCAAATATTTCAGTAGCAACTTTCATGTTGAGTTTTTTTCCAGCCTTTTCCATTTGAGAACCAGCGGGAACTAAAAAAATTAAATTTTGGTTTGTTTCAATAATTGATTTAGCAATAACGTTGGCTATTTCAAAATTCTCACAAGCCATGTTATTTAATGCGCCATGAGGCTTAACATGAGTTACTTTCATAGAATTGTTTTCAGCAATTTCAGCCAAAATATTAATTTGATCAATAATTAGTTTGCGAATATCTTTTGGCGGCAATTTTAATCTTTTACGTCCAAAGTTTTCTGGGTCGTTAAAAGAAGGGTGAGCTCCTATACTCACACCATTTTTTTTAGAAATCTCTACCGTTTTCTTCATAGTAGGTTCGTCACCAGCATGATAACCGCAAGCAATATTTGCTGAGTTAACTATACCCAACAATAAAGGGTCATTTTCTGTAGAGCAGAACTTTGAAGTTTCTCCAAGATCGCAATTAATATTAATTTCCATGTTTTAAACCTTTATGTAATATCTATTATAGCAACTTATGTTAAAAAAAATAAGCAATATCGGAGACTGCGGCATCACTTGCGATTTTGGTGATGAGGTTGATAAAAAAACCAATAAAGAAGTAATTAAGCTTTTTAACTTTATACAGCTGTCAGTAAAAGACAAAAAAATTAAAGGTATTTTAAATTACACACCTTCTTACAACAAATTAATTATTAATTTTGATTTAGGGGAAGTAAAATCTAAAGAAGTAATAGAATTTATTAAAAGCAACGATTATTCCAAGACAATTCTATCTGCGAAAAATAAACTTGTAGAAATTCCTATATGCTATGATGAGGAATTTGCTTTAGATATAAAAAGATTAGAAGAAAAAACCAAATTAAATTTTGATGAAATAGTTAAGGAGCATCTTAATACAGAGTTCTTTGTTTACATGATCGGTTTTGTTCCTGGCCAGCCCTTTCTTGGAGATTTAAAGAAAAATTTATATCACGATCGATTAGATACCCCTCGTGTAAAGATTAATAAAGGATCAGTAGGCATTGTAGAAAAATTTTGTACTATTTATACTTTTGAAAGTCCTGGTGGTTGGAATATTATAGGAAAAACTCCACTAAATTTATTTGATATTAAAAAAAACCAACCAAGCATACTTTCGCCTGGAGATTCTGTAAAATTTAAATCTATAACTAAAAAAGATTTATTAGCTTTCAAAAATGAGTAATTTCTTTAAAATATTAAGACCTGGTATTAATTCTACCTTTCAAGATTTAGGGAGATTTGGCTTACAGCATCTAGGAATAGTTCCAAGTGGATGTATGGATAAATCGCTATTTTATCTTTCAAATAAATTAGTTGGAAACAAAGTCTCAGAAGGCGCTTTAGAATTTGCTTATCAAGGTCCACTACTCGAACTTGTAGGTGAGTCTGCATTTGTAGCTGTATCAGGAAAAGTTAATTTTAATATCATTAATAAAAATGGTGAAATAAAAAAAGGAGTTTCCAACGAAAGCTTTATTTTATTTAGTGGAGACAAGATAGATATTATTTCAACAATAAATTCAGTTTATGGTTACTTTTCAATTTTTGGAGGTTTTAGATTAGATAAAACAAAAGAAAGCGTTTCTACTCTCGTAAGAGCGAAAATTGGCTCAAATAATGGACAAAAATTAAAACTAGATGAAAAAATATTTTTTAATAAATCTATTAGGAAAGAAAAAAAAAATAAGTTTGAATTTTATTTTGATGAAAACAACACTATTAGGGTTATGCAAGGACTGCAATTTGATTATTTTTCAAAGAAAAGCCAAGAAGATTTTTTTTCAAGAGATTATAAAGTTACAAGGTTAACAGATCGAATGGGAATGAGATTAGAAGGTGAAAAACTTGAAAATATAAAAAACAAGAATATAAAATCAGAAGGCATTACAAAAGGGTCAATTCAGGTGCCAGGTAATGGTCAGCCCATAGTCCTTTTGTCTGATCACCCTACCATAGGAGGTTATCCTAAAATAGCAAACGTTATCACTGCTGATTATGATAAATTAGTTCAAAAAACTCCTGAGTCTAGGTTAAAATTCAAACTGGTCGATCTATCTATGGCAGAAAGTGCATTTCAACTTTATACTAAAAAACTTAATTCTTTTTAAATGCAATCTATTTATAAAATACCAGGCTATATACTTATACTATTTGGCGGATTTTGCTTAAGCTGGGGAGGTTTTATTGTAAGGTTATTTGAAACTTCAAACGCTTGGGATATTTTATTATTAAGATCTATTTTCTTTTTTCTAGGAGTTTCTATCTTTTTATTTCTAATTTACAAAAAAAATACTATTAATATTATAAAAAAAGCTGGATTTCTTGGGTTACTAGGCGGTTTTGTAATGTCTTTTAGTTATGTTGCCTTTGTATTTGCTATGTTGAACACAACTGTAGCTAACGTTGTTTTTATAATAAGTACCCAGACAATTTTTTTAGCTATATTTGGTTTTTTTTATCTTAAAGAAAAGGTTTCATTAATAGGTTTTTTTTCAATCGTTTTAGCTATGTCGGGTATCGGAGTAATGATTGGAGACTCAATATTCACAGGCACTCTGTTTGGTAATCTTGTAGCTTTAATTATACCAATTAGTTTTTCAACACTAATTATGATAATTAGAAAAAATCCCAATTTAGATATGGTTCCAGCTATTTGGTATGCCTCTATTTTTTCAATCATTTACGGAGCAGCAATGTCTCATTCTTTTAATTTTTCAAATAATGATATCTTAATGGGATTTTTTTTAGGAGTTCCTCAATTGGCCCTTGGGTTTATTTGTATAACTATTGGCTCAAGAACTACTCGATCAGTTACAGTTGGTTTATTAATGTTGACAGAAACAACATTTGGACCTCTTTGGGTATGGATTTTTCTAAATGAAATTCCACCTTTGAGTGTGTTTATTGGAGGTTTTGTTATAATAGCAGCTTTAATTTTAAAAAGTTTTGATAAAATTAAAGCTCAGCAAAACTAATTAGGTTTGACTTTTAATTGCATTTAGAAGAAACTCCATAATGTAACGGGAGAGACTACTTGAATGTAGCGCCGAAGGAGCAACGTTAACCCCGGAAACTCTCAGGCAAAAGGACCGTTACCGTAATAACTCTGGAAAGCAGGCTTTGCCTC
>MDTG01114039.1_pt1 | contig 11744 bp, 14 predicted proteins | sample 811421 | NCBI WGS metagenome assembly MDTG01 (sample SAMN05326645, study PRJNA326480) | marine metagenome | isolation source: seawater | place: Pacific Ocean: South East | collected 2011 | reverse complement strand
TATGTCTGCCTGTGTAACTTCGCCATCTTTGTTAAGGTCAGGGAATTTTGATGTTTTACCCCCCATAGCGTAGCCTTTCTTCTTCATCATGCCACCCATAGCGTAGCCTTTTTTAGTCATTTTTTTCTTGTTCATCACTACCCTCACTATATAGGTTATTAAATACCCTAGCGGTATCCCACACATAACCTACATCTTCTTTTGAATTATAAGTATGTTGGTTTGGTTTAAAGTCAGGAGCACCTTCTCCCATCTCAAACCACGCTGGGTGAGTTACTCTTACCCTATTGTTAGGTAAGGCTACTATGTTCCCCGTATACTCCCCTGCGTCAAGCAGTTCTAATACGTGGCTTTGTTTATGTTGTGCAGGGTCATCTGCCACTTCACTGTCCGTATAATCTACGGTGAAATAGTACTTTGCAGGGTAAAACTCACCATCTACTTTAGCTATCCAAGGAGCGGGAGAAGCTCTTTCTATTTTATAGACTGAGTGATGGTGAGACATACAATCCCAAGGCTGTGCTAGATACGTAGGTAACGGTTGAGGCCACTCTTCATAAGGAGTATCTGCTACTAAAGCTGTAATAGGTAATCTAGCCCACATAGCTCCACCGTGTACATTTTGATCGCCCTCATCATCAGACTCACAACCTGTAAAAATTACTTGAAAGCTCAAGCACCTACTAGGCATACAAGTTACAGCAACCACCATAGCGTGAAGAAACTCGCCATGATACATTTCCATATTCTTAGTATACTCTCTACGAACCCACGCTTTAAAATAAGGTATGTTCGACTGCAAGTACGCCACTTAACAATTCCACTTACGTAGACTTTTATTAATTCTACTGTTTGGATCGTTTGCTGTTTTTGCGCTAGTGTTACGTTTCTTCATACCGGACATACGGGCACAAAAGGACTTGCGGCGTTTAGCTGCTTTAGACCCTTTTTTCAGTTTGCTAGGCTTAGTGGTAACAGCGGTTTTTAACTTGCTGCCGGGATTTGCTTTACGATAACTAGCAACACCTTTTTTATTAAGCCCACCAGACTTACTTTTACCTTCCTTACGTGTCCAAGCGGGAGACTTTGAAACACTACCTCCAGACTTATAATACGTTCTCATAGTACTAAGAGAAGAAGCTAGTCATTGCGGTTAAGTCTGTAACAGCCGTAAACGTAACAAACCCTCCACCTACAAACAAAAGACCGTCATCTGGTACATCAGGGTAAGAGTTAGTACTAGCCCCTGCAACAGTTGCAAACTGCATCTTTATCGTACCTGTGCTAGACCCTTCTCTAAAGACTATTGTTGCTGCCCCGCTACCATTAACTACATAAATACCGCGTAAACGACATCGAGCTAAAGATATAACGCCACAACAACTAGTACCCGACCCCGCGCTCACATTGCCAGCAGGATTACCTACCGCCGTGATAGAGGTGATCGTAGTAAAGATTTGTGTACCTGTAGCTGTATCAGCATTTGCACCCGTAATAGACTCTGAAGCCGCAGCACCTGTTTCATCTGTACCAACAGCGGTAAAAGATATACCGCTATCGTTCCCTGCACTAAGAATAGTAATATTCCTTGGCGCATCAAAAGTAACAGCGCCTCCAGAAGCTAAAGCACCTCCTATTACAAGCGCAGCATTATTGCCTACAGCAGCGGCGGTAGATATCCCATTTGGGTCTGCGGCAGCGGCGGTTATAAAGCTGGATGTTACATCACTACCTGAACCTTTTAAGGCCATAGTAATTTACCTCCAATTAAGACGCTACATCATAACCGACAACTTCGATTAAAAACCGTCCAGCAGTATATGTCGCATCACCAGTGCCTTGACTGACCAAATACAAATACTGATCCGCTGTTATGTCTCCACCAGCGACCATAGTGCCAGCAGAAGCAGCACCAGCATTAATAATTTGTGTTTCAGTTAGATCACCAATAGCAGTGTCATTTACGCCAGTACCCTCTGTAGCAGAATACAGATCAATATCTGTACTACCACCAGCAGGAGTCTCTAAACAAGTCATTGTTACACCAAAGACAGTGCCTTGGTTAGCGGTAGTTACTCGACCTATAAATGCTACACCAGAACCATCTTTACCTATGATGTCTCCAGCAGTTCCACCATCTTTCAATCCAGTTAAATCAATCATAATAGATGACTTAACTATGTTGACGTTGGTAGTAACATCGCTTTTTAGTCGATCAACTTGCGTGACATAAACGGCAGCAGTGCCCTCTATACCCGCACTACCTGTAGCTTCAGTTCCCCATTTATCTCCACTAGTGACTGTAATAGTGCCAGTAGTAGCATTCTTGGAAACCATTTGAAACCCATTTTCTGAACGAACTGGGCCGTCGAAAGTAGTAGTACCCATGTTTATCTCCTGTCGTGGGTAATGTCAGTCCTAAGACTGTCAGGAATAAATAGGGGGCTTTTACACCCCCTTTTCTATTACGCTCCGGGTGAACCGTAGATACCAAGCGGATCAGATACACCAAAGGAGTACCTTTCTCTCGCCTTGTACCGGCTGTTACCCGTATCAAAGTCAGCATCCATAGACGTTGACATCGGGGTTCGCACAAAGTGCTTCAACCCGTTCGGTACATCAGTCATTAAGAACCACGCATCTGTATCAGTAAGATAGTGATTGACTGTGTATCCGCCCGGAATTGCACCGTTATTGCGAATCGCGTTGATGTCATTGTCTGCGGTACCTACTCGACCTTCTGTTTCTAACAGTCGTGTTGCCACAAACTGTAGGTCAGAGGGAATTACGAGCTTAGTAGGTCTAGCAGCGATCAATAAACCACGCTCATCAGTCCAACCCCCAATTTGAATAATAGCGGCTTCAAGAGAAGTCTCATTCAAATCAGCGGCTGTAGTTGGGCGGTTTGAGTTGGTGCCACCAGAGACTAACGGGTGAGCAGTAGAACAAAGAGTCTGTCCGTCACCGTAAGTCGTACCTGCTGCAAAAGCGTTATTAAGGATAGCTGCACCCTTAACTTGCTTTGTATAAGCCATAGCACGAGCCAATGCTTTGGTATATCTGGCTGATAGAGAGTCATAAAGATTATCTTCAATCGCCTCCTCAGTAACAGAGAATCCCATTGCAATGGTTTCGTGAGTGTACCGAGCCGTGAAAGTTTCTTGGGCATTGTCATATTCGATGGCAGAGCCTTCGTCTTTAACAGGTGCCGCAGAAAAACCTGACAGCTTGGTTTCTTCTTCAAAAGAACGGTCAGAAGTTTCTTTTTCAAAAATATCTGCCGTCTCTTCGCCATATTTGGCGTACTCCAATCCGAACAAAGCGTTCAGTCCGGGGAGGAGTTCTTTTAGTAATTGGGCGCGTGAAATTGCCATTTTACACTACTCCTATATTCCGGTTGTGTTATTGAACGCATGTCCAGCATTCCACTTCACATACGCTTCAGTGAAACCGCCAGAACTGTTCTTGGTTTCCTCTACCAACGCTACAATGCGGAAAGGCAATGTATTTGTTGTTGCAGAGGTGTCGGAGATTGCGCTCTTGGAATTACCAGTAATAGTGCTACCAGTGTTATCCACACCAGCTACATTAGCACCAATATCAGTAATGGCAAGATCGCCAATCGTTTCGCCCGAAGATACAACCGCAACCTTAAAAAGGATGTCAGTTCCATCAGCGACGTAAGCCTTAATATCAGAAGCAGCGGTACTAGCAGGAAAATACTGCTTAAAAGTAACTTGCTCTGTACTAGGGTCTGTAAAAGTACAACCTAAAAAGACACCAATTGGTGTCATGGCAGCATCGAACGTATCACGCTCAACAGTGCCCCCGGTAACGAGTTTTACTGCATCCCCATAAAAAATACTAGTTCCATAAGCACTAGCAATAGAGTATTGCCGAGTAGTACCGACAAAAGGGACACCGCTTAACAGTTTTACCGGAGCTAGCCCGTAAGGGGCATCAATAGTAGGATAAGCCATTGCTTATTCACTCCTTATTTAAGTTCCATTACCGAAAGAAACCTTCGTCTTCCTATCGTTAAATATAGGCATACGAGGATCGCTTTCTCTCATAAGGTTGTTATCCACTGATTGCATCTGCGAGCTTGTCTGTGTTTCGTAATATTCATTACGTTCCTCAACTAACTCAATAGGTGCTTTGCAAAGCAACAAACCGCCAATAACTACGTTATCCCTGAACTTTTCTTGCTCAATGTCAACGAGTGTTATTTCGGGATGGTCTTCAGCTTTCACTGGTTCCCAACCTTCTCGTAATTTAGAGGAGACATTAGTAGCATCAACATTCCCACGAGAACTTACACGTATCCAACGAAATGCGTACCCTGCTTCAGGCTCTGGCGATGGAAGTGTTTCCGGTCGCTGCCAATGCCTTTTACGAGTACTCTTCTGTCGAGTCGTTTGCTCACGGTCAATTCTATTGTTAGCCATTATTGTTTCCTCATGTCTATAGCAACCTGTTGGGCGTATTGTTTTGGTGTAAGTCCAAGTCGTTTAGAGACGGATAATTGTGATTGCGTTAACCTAATCTTTTTAGGTGCTGTGCTCCGCGTTGCGGGGGCAACCACATTTGTTCGTTTCTTACGTTGCTCAACTTCTACCTCAACCTCCCCAAACTCGTCGGGGAATATCTGGCGCATACGAGCATCAATCTTCTCGTAGTATTCATCGGTCTGGGGGTTAGCCCCTTCCTTGACAAGTTTATTATGCAACCCCAGCGCGAAACTTGTCATTTCGTCGTCTTGTCCAAACCACTTGTTGGATGCTGCCCAACTGCTGGCTTTTTCATCTATAATAGGTGCTGGGGTGAAAGATTCCTGTGTTTCTTCCATTTTTACAGGAGTTTCTGGAGATTGTAAAGCCTCTGGATATATGCCAGACAATTTATCTGCCTTAAACTTGGCATTAGTCATCTTTTCCTGTGCTTCAACTAACTTATCTGAATCTCCCTCCTCATAAGCCGCTTTATACGCACGTTTGGCTAGGATCATCTCTCCTGCCGCTGTACGTTTAGCTTGCTCTAGAAGTGCCTCTTGGTTTTTGCTTACAGTCCCTTTAAGGCTTTTATTCTCTTCAATAAGACGTTGCGCCACTTGTTCAAGCTCTTGCCGCTCTCGTTCAGCAGCTTCTTTAGCTCGGCGTTCATCGTGGTAACCCTTACTGAAATGTTTAATTCGTTTACGAACTTTGTCACTGTAGTCTTCAAGTTCTTCATCAGTGACATCCTCTGGAGGTTCAGTTGCTTTACGACCTCGATCAGCTTGTGGCGTATCATCAACCACTTCGATCTCGATCTCTTCCTCAACTCCTTCGTCTTCTTCGATATCCAAACCATCATCTTCTGTTTCATCTACAGCCTCCTCAAATGGACTAGTGGCGCTAGACCCCTCTATTTCGATCTCTGTACTAGTTTCTTCCTCGTCAGGAAACGTAAACTCTACTTTTTCAAATCCCATGATTAGCTCCTATGCTCGAATTATGCCGTGTGGATCAGCTACTACAGCCTCAATAGAGTCATCATTCATCAAACGATACTCCACCCCACTTACCTTGAATCTTGTACCCGTATTCATACGAAACATCACATAATCCCCTGCTTTACACCACGGGCCTGACGGAAATCGTTCTTTATCAGAATAAGCTAAATCTCCCATATCCAGCACCAACCCTATTATAGACATAATATGCTCTTGCTGTTTCGTTGTAGTAGATTTAACAAGCCCAGTATCACCGTACGTATCCTCAACCTGCGGTAAAGCTATAAGTACTCTGTAGCCCACAGGTATAGGTAGTTGAGCTTCAATTTCTTCTTCATTCACTGCTACTACTGCTTCAGTCATCATCATCATCCATATTACGCGAGAGGTCTTCTACATAGTTCATACAGGTTTCGAGACCCCGAACCATACCTGTAACTTCTTTGTAAGAGGCGAAGTCTTTAGCTCCTCCTGATCCAAGGAATTGTAGTGCAGAGGCTCTATCTGCCTCGATTCTATCTTTAAGCACGTCTAAGACGGTTTTAGCCATTACTCACTTTTTCCTTGTTGCTCCATGAGCCTTAACAACTCTAAACTGAGTTTATCTTGCTCTTGGGTTGTCTGCGTAGCCAGACGTAGCCCCTCTTTCTGCGCGTCAAGCTCCAGTTCTTGGGTATCTAGTCCTAGCTGTTTTGTCTTAATTGCGGCATCAATCGCCTCTTTCTGCGCGATGCGGTCTTGTTCTACCACTCGTATCTGCAACTCACCCGCGTCTTTCGCGGCTTTGCGTTGTACTTCTTGCTCCTTAATCGCCACTTCTTTCTGCTGAAGCTGGAATACAGGGTCTTGTGCTTGCTGCTGGGCTTGTTGTTGCGCTTGTTTCTGTTGGTTAGCTTGACTTAACTGCGCCCCAGCTTTAGCTAGCAGTTTTGAAAGCGTCATCTCTATTTCTTCAGGTAACTCTTTATCAGGTGGAGGTAACTGTGTTCCAAGTTGTTCCTCTATCTGCGTACGGTACTGGAACCCCAAATGTTCAAATAAGTGAGCTTGCAGAGCCGCCATAATAGGCTGTCCTTGGGGATTTTGCCCAATCATCTGCGCTACCATTGGGTCTTGCATAAATGATTGGTGGGTGGCGATATGCGCGGTGTGGTCCTGATGAATAAACGCTTTGATAGGCGTACCTGTTAACGCGTTCATATTCTCACTCACTGGGTCAATCGGTTTCAAATCATCCTCTACAGGGACTAACTTATCAGCGTTTTTAACCCCTAATACCTCGATCATCTGCCTGTGTAACTGCGGAAGATCGTAGATTTGTGGGGCCGACTGTGCCATTTGAAGCACTGCTTGGTACTGCACAACCCGTTGCGCCATTGTCGAGCTATTCGGATCGCTGACGGGAATAACTTCTACCATCATATAATCCGCTACACGGGCACTTATTTCCCCCCGAGCCGGGATATAATCGTAATCAGTCGCCGCATACTCTGACATGATCTGTTTGAGCAGTTTAAATTCCTGCTTCATAGCGTAATGAACACGTGCCTGTACCGCAGCCATAGGCTTCAGAGTACGTTCCAACAAGGCCAGCGTTGTACCTACAGGAGCATTAGCCGACATATCACTAATGTTCATGTCACTAATGGCCCCTAACCGCTTACCCTCAGTAGTTATCTGGTTCAATAACGCCAACAACGTCTGGCTTGGCTCCTTGTATGGGAGCGGCATGATGTTATCTCGTATAGCACCAGAGGGTACATCAACGTCTTTCCATTCCCCCGGTTCAATAGGAGTATCATCTCCCTTGATACGTAGCCCACGAGACTTCAAGCCCCCCGGAAGATTAGATAACGTACCCGCGTCTACAAGCTGCCGTATGATGCTTGTACCCGCTTGGGCATAGCCCCCAATAATATGAATCAAACCAAGTCCGTAGAACCCAAACCCCGGTACGTATACGTAATGCACGAAGTGATTTCGCTTAAGGAATAAGGAGTCTTCTTCTGCCCAATTCCTACGGATGGCTAAGACATTGTTCGTGCCTCGCTCAATGGTCACTACGTAAGGCTTGGCAATCTCTTCTTCTTCGCCCCCGTCAATACCGGGGATAACAATATCTGCGTGTATTTCAAAGATGGTATACCGATCATCATCTGTTATTGAATAACCGCCTTCTTCAGCTTTACGCTTCTCAATATCCGTGTGATACGGTTCTGGGTCACCTAAATCAATATCCCGATAAAACCCCATCGCTTGGAGTTTCTTCAACTCGTTCTTGGTCTTTCGCATGACGTGGGTAACACGTTCAGCCGTTTCGATGTGTGACGCGCCATAAGGCACAATGACATCTTCCGCCGGTATATAGATCGCTACCTGTCGCCCTAAACTCGGGTCGTAATACACCTTCTTGAACGCAGACCCCGCCAGCCCTAGGCTGTAGAGCATCCGTTCATGCTCGGGGCGGTACTCAACCATCCGCTCCGTCAACTCGTAGTTCATGTCAGACTTTACTCGCTCGGCAGCTTCAGCTTTGTCTGTTGTCTCTTCTCCTAACACTTTTACCCGTACTGGGCCAGCCGCCGGGAATGTCTCACTCATTGTCTCTGCTTGGAATCGTATAGCGGCTTCAGCAAGTACCGTCGAGTACACACCGCAAGCACCTTCCCAAGGGTCAGTACGTTCCTCATACTTAAACCCAAGAACATCCAGCCCTTTAACAAATGTATCTGCCCAATCTTTTCTACTATCTGTATCCGCGTCTATATACCCTACAAGGTCTTCTGCTAACCCCTGCAACTCACCATCATCTAGAGCTTCAGCAAGGTTTGCGTCAAACTCCATCATGTCAACGGTATCAATTTCAGCGATGAGGGTGATCTCCATACCGCCATCAGGTAAAAGTACTTCGTCTGCCGCTGTTAGTTCTTCGCTATCCATGATCTCCATGCCTAGCTCTTCTTGTTCTTCTCGCTCCAGTTCCTCATCTATCCCTTTCGGTGCAGCGTATAATCCTTTCTCGATTGCCATAGTTTATGCTCTCAGTAATATCGTTTTGTTCGGTTGCCTTTGAAATACCTAACCTCTTCCGGTTCATCATTGGGGAGCCGTATAAAGCCGCCGTTCCTGAATCTCATCAGGGCCATTACAGTACTATCAACTAAATCATCATTACTTGAAAAAGGGAAGCCCGCTATCTCTTCAATCACTTCCTCGGCCCAACGTGTTTCAGGCATCCAACAAAGTCCTGACGCTACAATATCGGCAACAGCGTTCAATCGTGCCAGCTTATCACCACTACCCCTATGAGGGGTAAATTCTTGTACAGGTAGCCCCATACGCCGCATTTCCTGATACAAGGCGACACCCGAACTCTTTTTCTCCACAATAAACGCATCAGGCTCCCACTCAGCATACTCCTCCATCGCTAGCTCTTTCAACTCAGGAAACTCTAGCCGCTGCTTAATGCTGTTAAGTAAAATAATGTGATGTGCATCTACGGTCTCATTGAAGAAGACCCCCCATGTGGTAAGCGCCGTAAAGTCTGCTCGGTTATGCTTCTCGGCTGCGGAGTCAAGCGACATGATAATGTATTCACAGTTAGGAGGTTCTTCCTCCTCCCACACCTGCCACCACTCTCGCTTAATGAGTGCGGCTTCCTCGGCGGTTGGCTCCTGCTGATACTGGGCATTCCACTGGAATACCGGCATTGACGCTTTCGTTCGTAAAAGAGCTTCCAAATCAAAGAACTCAGGCCATAGCGGTTTCTGTACGGGTTTGCCTGTCTCCTTATCGTCTATCTCAAGTATGGCGGGGAACTCAACTACCTCAAACTCGTCAGCACGTTCGTTCTGCGCCATATCTTTCACAACTCGGCCTGTAAGATCGTCCATGTGCCAACGTGTTTGTATGATGGCTACTCTTCCCCCCGGCATAAGTCGAGTACGAGCACCAAACGTGTACCAATCATAGGCTCGGGCAAACGTAATAAAGTTACCATTAATCACGTCCTGCTCAGAATGAGGGTCATCAATTAACAAGAGATCAGCGCCACGACCCGCCAGTGCAGAGCCTACGCCCGTTGCGTAGTACTCACCACCGACATTCGTGTTCCATCTACCGGCTGATTTAGAGTCAACGGCAAGTTTTACAGAAGGGAAAATAGCGCGATACCCCTCTGTAGCGATAAGGTTTCGTACCTTTCTACCAAAATCTACAGCTAAATCAGTGGTATGCGACACCATCATGACTTTTTTATCAGGATTACGTCCTAAGAACCACGCTGGGTAGAAAATAGAAACTAATTGTGACTTACCATGACGTGGTGGGATGTTAACGCATACCCTGTCTTTATCCCCTCGCTCAATCGCCATGAGCATGTCGGCAAGAATCCGGTGATGTTTCCCGACAATAAAGTCAGACATCATGGCCTTACAGAACTCTATCAGGTCATCATAAGCAAGTTGGTTTGCCCGTCTGTCCCCCAGTTCATTAACCATCTTCTCAATCTCGACCACCTCATCAGAAGTGTATGTGTCAAGATTGTCCAACATCAGGGTAATTTCTTCCTCCGAGAAGTCAAACTCAGTCTGGAGGGAGGCTTCACTCACGCATCAGCCCCTTTTGACTCCCCATACATCTCAGCATCAACATCCAGTAGGGTTCCCTCAAACTCAATGGGCACTTCGGGGGCATCAGCGGGGTTTTCCCACTCGGCATCGGTAACATTATCGGATATAAGGTCTGGTTCTACCTCTTTAACGAGCTTCTCCAGCTTCTTACGTAGGTTTGCCCGTAGGTCAGCGGTGCTCTGATGCGTTATGGTCACCTCACTCTTCTCTGAGAACAACCCAACGTCTGATATCTTACCTAATAACTCCAAAGCCCGCAGTCTAACCTTCGCATCGGGGCTATCTGCTTCTAAAATGAGCTTATTAGTGACTAAATGCCGTATCTGAGTGGCAGATTCCGCTACTGAGGTGCCAAATTCCTTCAAAATTGAGTTAGTGAGCACTAACGAAGCTGGGGTCATCTTCGCTATTCGCTTTCGAGACACTTTTTTCGAGGTTTTTTCCGGGTCTTGCGCGTACTCCTGCGCTAATTCAACGGCTAGATCAGCATCATCAGCGGAGGCTTTGGTTTCTATGTGGGGGTGGACGCTATCATCAACAGCAGCGAGGTAATTAACTGTTTCACAGGCGGCAGCAACCCGAACTTTCAGATCACAAAAGGGTTCATCGTCTAAAAGAGGTACTCCTCGATCTACTTGAAGCTCTATCGTCATCTTACTTAAACCCTATGGTGCTTGCAGGAGGTTAACCGAAGTGGCAAATGTAACTCAAAGTTGGTAAAGGTTCAAGTGAACCACGGTTCTCGCTTACCACCGTCATAAAGACGTAGATGTCCCTCTTTAAGGAGCACATCAAATAAATTATTACGCCCATCATAGAGAATTCCCAATACTCGCCCGTACTTACCCACGCCAAAACTTTGTATATGCAGGTCTGCGCCATCAAGTAGCTCTATGAGTCGTGCTTTTGCAAGTAGCCCCGCTTCCTTTTCTCGTTTGTCCCTAGTGCGTGATTCAGCACTATTGACTCCATAGAAGCGAATCTTCTTCCATGTCTGTATGTGGAAACCTAGGTCTAGGTTACAAGTAATGGTATCTCCATCAATAACCCTATCTAGTGTCGCAGGGTAGAAGTAGGGAGCGGCATTTGTCTTCATTACTTATAAGCCTCATTCTCAGGATATCAGGGGCATTATAGTAAAGAGAAATAAAAAAGAAAGGGCTAAAAGGAAACAGAGGGTAATAAAAAAATTTTTAGGGGGCTGTTTATAAAGAAGGGGGGTGGTCCCCTAGGGAGCGCAAAATGAAAAAACAGGTATTTATTAGTCTGAATTAGTAATAGTAACGATAGTAGGAGTCCCAAACTGTAGACGCGGGTATGGGGGTAGGGTGGGTCTTGCCTAGGTTTGTTTTTGCCTTGCCGCCCCTCAGTCAACCTGTTAGTCCCCTCGGTCAACCTGTTAGAATAGGTGATCTCGTTTTCTTATAAGTCACTTATAAGTTTTTCAATTCATACCCAACGATGCCCAACGATACCCAACAATACTCAACGGTTAACGCCCATGTATAAACGTGTTTGACATAGACATGTAATGGTGTATACTTGTTAACAAGTCGGGGCAACAAGGCCTCGCAATCGGGCGCTAATGCCCACCATTAAAAAGAGAACTTAAACATGAG
>MDTG01193327.1_pt1 | contig 11745 bp, 9 predicted proteins | sample 811421 | NCBI WGS metagenome assembly MDTG01 (sample SAMN05326645, study PRJNA326480) | marine metagenome | isolation source: seawater | place: Pacific Ocean: South East | collected 2011 | reverse complement strand
GGCGCCGCCTACCTCCGCGAAGCGGCCCGCGTTCCCTCGACGCGCCGCGCCGGCGCCGCCTACCTCCGCGAAGCGGCCGCCCGCGCTCCCTCGGCGCCCCGCGTCGGCGCCGCCTACCTCCGCGAAGCGGCCGCCTGCCCTCCCGCGACGCGCCGCCCCGGCGCCGCCTTCCTCCGCGAAGCGGCCGCCCGCGCCCCCTCGATGCCCCGCGACGGACAGCGGACGGCGGAGAGCGGACGGCAGCGAGCGCAGCGAGCAGCAGTGAGCGGCAGCGAGTCAGCCGAGCGCGGCGATCACGTCGTCGGGCGCCTGCACCAGCTCCAGGAGCACGCCCTCCGCGCCGATGGGTGCGTCCTCGTTGCCTTTCGGGTGGATGAAGCAGACGTCGTGCCCGGCCGCGCCCTTCCGGATGCCGCCGGGGGTGAAGCGCACGCCCTGCTCCTCGAGCCAGCTCACGCACGCCTTCAGGTCGTCCACCCAGAGCCCGATGTGGTTCAGCGGCGGCGCGTGCACCTTCGGCCGCTTCTCCGGATCGATCGGCTGCATCAGGTCGATCTCCACCGCGTGCGGGCCCTCGCCGAGGCGCAGGATGTCCTCGTCGACGTTCTCCTTCTCGGCGCGGTAGGTCCCGTGGGCCGCCACGCCCAGCAGGTCCACCCAGAAGTGGCGGAGCTTCGCCTTGTCGAGGCCCCCGACGGCGATCTGCTGCACGCCGAGGATGCGGAAGGGTCGTTCGCTCATCGCCCGCGTCATAGCCCGCCGGCCCGCCCCGCGCACGGGCCCCGGCGTCGACCCCCAGGGGACACGAAGAGTCGAGCTCGACGTCGAGCTCGGCTCTTCGCGGGCCACCCTCGACGCCCCCCGGGGAGCTCCCCGCATCCACGCAAGCACACGATATCACCACGTATTCCGCCACCTCCCGAGCCCTCCCCCCGATCCACCGAGCGCCCCCGAGCCCCCCCGGCGTCGCAGGACTCTCTGCGGGACGGGCCGGCGCGAGCGAGCGACCTCGGCGCGTCGACGGGTGACGAATCCGGGCTAGCCCGGAGGCCGTATCTCGGCGAAGCGCGAATCTGCTGCGGGCCCGAAGGATTGTGCGAGGGCGCGTCGACGGGTGACGAATCCGGGCTAGCATCGGCCCCGTGAAGACCTCGCTCACCGGCATCAAGCCCACCGCGACCCCGCACCTCGGCAACTACCTCGGCGCCATCCGACCGGCGCTGAAGCTCGCCGAGCGCTTCCACACCTTCTACTTCATCGCGGACTACCACGCGCTCACCACGGTCCGGGATCCGGCCGACATGCAGCGCTACGTCTACGACGTCGCGGCCACCTGGATCGCCGCCGGCCTCGACCCGGACAAGACGGTCCTCTTCCGCCAGTCCGCCGTGCCCGAGGTCTTCGAGCTCGCCTGGGTCCTCGGCTGCCTCATCAACACCGGCCAGCTCGAGCGCGGGCACGCCTACAAGGACTTCCTCGCCAAGAACGAGGGTCACAAGCCCAACGCCGGGGTCACCTACTACCCGGTGCTCATGGCCGCCGACATCCTCCTCTACGACACCGACGTCGTCCCCATCGGCAAGGACCAGAAGCAGCACCTCGAGCTCACCCGCGACGTCGCCGAGCGCGTCAACCACGTCTTCGGCGGCGGCGACCCGATCCTCGTCGTGCCCGAGGCGATCATCGGTGACGCGCCGCTCGTGCCCGGCCTCGACGGCGAGAAGATGTCGAAGAGCCGCGGCAACGCCATCCCGCTCTTCGCCCCCGCCAAGAAGCTCCGCAAGACCATCATGCGCATCGAGACCGGCTCCGAGCCCCTCGAGGCGCCGAAGGATCCGGAGAGCTCCACGGTCTGGCAGCTCTGCCGCCAGCTCACGCCCGCGGTCGCCGACGAGATGGCCGACAAGCTCCGCGCCGGCGGCTACGGCTGGGGCCACGCCAAGCAGGACTTCTTCGAGGCCCTCGACCACGAGCTCGGCCCCATGCGCGAGACCTACCAGGAGCTCCGCGCCGACGAGGAGCAGCTCGACCTCTTCCTCGCGTCCGGCGCCGAGCGCGCCCGCAACCGCGCGCGCAACACGATGATGCGCGTGCGCGAGGCGACGGGGATCCGGCGGCCGCTCAGCGATCTGAGGCGCACGGTCGAGATCAAGAAGTAGCCGCCCCCGCGCGGCCTCCTTTCGAGAGAACGCACGCCATCGACGTCACGCCTCGGGGGGCGGCGCCGACGTACCCGTGACCCCCTGATGTCGTCCCCGCCCCCGAGCCTGCTCCGCGCCCTGCTCCCCGCCGGCCAAGCCCCCGGCGTGACGGCCGTGCGGGCGCGGCTCGAGGCGGCCGGGGCCGAGGTCACGCTCCGCGGCACGGACTGCTGCGCCGAGGGGCGCTGGGCGCTGGACGTGCGCTTCGAGGAGCAGGCCTTCGAGCTCTGGATGGCGCCGAGCCCGGGAGGCCTCGAGGGGCACCTGCAGACCGCGGCCGGCGTGTCGCTCCCGGAGGCGACGATCGAGGCCGCCGAGGCGAGCGACTTCTGCCTCGCCCTCGCGACGCGTTTCGAGGCCCACCCGCTCCGCGAGCTCCACCGGCAGCTCCGCCTCCTCGCCGCCGCCGCGCCGGACGCCGTGCTGCTCCTGGACGAGAGCGCCTGCACCGCGCGGAGCGGCGCCTGGCTCCGTGAGGTGGCCGCCGCGAGCACGCCGCCCTCGCCGCGCGCGCTCTACGCGGTGCACTGCGTCTACGACGAGCACGGGGTCTGGGTGCACACGCACGGCCTCGGTCGTTGCGGCACGCTCGAGGTCGAGATGCTCGACGTGCCCCGGGAGCGCCTGCCCTGCCTCGGGCCGCTCGTGCACGCCGTCGCCGCGCAGTGGATCGAGCAGGGCCCGCCGCCGCCCTGCGCGCCCTTCTCCGCCGGCCGCGACATCGAGCTCGTCTGGGTGCCCGCCGAGCGCGCCGTCGCCAAGCGCAAGCCCCGCGGCCCCGGCGGCGCGGCCGATCGCGACGAGGCGCACGCGCGCCCCTCGGGCGTGCTCCTCGTGCCGGAGGGCTGGAGCGTGAAGCGCTACCGCTGCCCCTCGAGCCTCGCGCCGATCCTCGAGGGGAACCCGATGCTCTACCTCTCGCGCATGGAGACCGAGCGCATGGCGCTCCTCGCCGCCGAGCGCCTCGGGCGCTTCGCCGCGCTCCAGGCGCGCTTCGGCGAGCGGGAGGGCTGGCGCTTCCTCGTGAAGCTCGGCTACCCGATCACCGACGCCGATGCCGGTGCGAACCTGCGCGCAGGGGGCTGCGGCGCGAGGGCGAGCGAGGAGGCCGCCGGCCAGGACGCAGCCGACGCGGAGGCGGCCGGCGAGGCGCGCGAGCATCTCTGGTTCGACGTGCACGCCGTCGAGGGCGACCGGGTCGAGGCGACGCTGCTGAACGCGCCCTACCACGTGCCCACGCTCGCTTGCGGCGACCGGGGCTGGCACGATCTCGCCCTCCTCAGCGATTGGGTGGTGCTCGGGCCCCACGGCCAGTACGGCCCGGACGCGATCCACGCGCTCGAGGACGCGGTCGCCGAGCGCCCGGACGCCTGAGCGGACGCCCGCCCTCCGCCCGGCCGGCCCGAACGACTCCCCGCCGAGCGCCGCCGCCCAAGCGCTGCCGCCCAAACGCCGCCGCCGCCCGAGCGCTGCCCGCGCACCCTCACCGCCAGCCCGAAGAGAGCCGATGGACTTCGTCGAGACCCCCGCCACCCGCTTCGCCGACCTCCCCGACTTCCCCTGGGAGCCCCAGTTCATGGAGGTCGACCCCGCGGGCCTCCGCATGGCCTGGGTCGAGGCCGGCCCCGAGGACGGCCCGGTCGTGCTCATGCTCCACGGCGAGCCGTCCTGGTCGTTCCTCTACCGCTTCATGATCCGCGACGTCGCCGCGGCCGGCTACCGCGTCGTCGCCCCGGACCTGATCGGCTTCGGGCGCTCGTCGAAGCCGACCGCCGTGCGCGCCTACAGCTACGCGCGTCACTGCCGCTGGGTGCGCCGCTTCATCGAGCAGCGCGACCTCCGGGACATCACCCTCTTCGGCCAGGACTGGGGCTCGCTCATCGGCCTCCGCCTCGCCGCCGAGATGGAGCCGCGCTTCGCCCGCGTCTGCATCGGCAACGGCTTCCTCCCGACCGGCGATCCGCCCGGCAGCCTCCGGAAGGCGCTCCCGAACATGGCGGCCTTCCTGGCCTGGCGCACCATCGCGCTCTACAGCCCGGTCTTCGTCGCCTCGAAGGTGCTCGACCTCGGCACCGGGCGCACGCTCTCTGAGGCCGAGCGCCGCGCCTACGACGCGCCCTTCCCGAGCCGCCGCCACCTCGCCGGCGCGCGCTCCTTCCCGGCGCTCGTGCCGACGACGCCGCGCGACCCGGCGCGGGAGGCGAACGTCGACGCCTGGCGCGTGCTCGAGCGCTGGGAGAAGCCCTTCCTCACGCTCTTCAGCACCGGCGACCCGATCATGCGCGGCTTCGACCGGGTGCTGCAGCGGCGCATCCCGGGCGCCGAGGGACAGCCGCACGCGCGCGTCCGCGGCGGGCACTTCCTCCAGGAGGACTCGGGCCCGGAGCTCGCCGAGAAGCTCGTCGCCTGGATGCGCGCGGACGCCTAGCACTGGGTGCGTAGGAGTGCGTAGCGCGTAGGCGCCAGACGGCCCGAGGGCGGGACGAGCCCCTCACGCCCCAGCCCCTCACGCTCGAAACGGCGCTGCCACTCCTCGGTTCGCGGACGGACGATCTGAACCCGTCGCGCTTCGCCCAGCGCCTACACGCGACCCACTCCTGGTCCGCCGCTCGCCGATGTCGACGCGCGTGGCTGCTCTCGGGCGAAACGATTGCGTCGCGCGACGTCTGCCACGAATCCGCTTCGTGGGCCTCTCGACCCGGATGGATGGCGGAGCGCCCCGTTCCACGAGTCTCGGGCCTGCGCTCGCTGGCATTCCGGTTGCAGCCTGCATGGCCTCGAGGCGGAGAAGCAGATGCAGAGGGTGAGCTTCGTGTGCGCGTGTCTGGTGCTCGGCGTCGCGTGCGGCAGCGGGGAGGACGCAGGGACGCCGAGCAGCTTCGTGGAACCAGGCCCGGCCGACGCCGAGCTCCAGGAGCACCTCCACGCGTTGCTCGACGAGTTCGAGCCGCGCGTCTCGGCCGCGGCCCGCGCCGAGTTCGAGGAGCACGTGGCGACCGCGACAGCTGACGCCGACGCGGGCGTCGACGCCCCGGGCGAGCTGGCCTCGACGAACACCGTCTCGGCGTTCCTCGACCTCGGCGAGCTGGCGTTCCTGAGCGGAAGCGCATCGGGCGCGACCTGGGCGTTCCTGCGCGCGGTCGAGGAGGACCCGGACGACATCGCCGCGCTGGCGCAGCTCGGGTTCGTGCTCACCTACGAAGAGCGACACGCCGACGCGAGACCCTTTCTGCTGCACGCCTACGCGCTCGGGCCCGACCAGCTCTACACGGTGCTCGTCACGCTGGCGCTGAGCTACGCGGCCGAAGGCGACTACGAACGCTGCATCTACTTCCTCGAGCGCGCGGTCTCGAACGAGCCGAACGACGCGCACCTCCAGCACGAGCTGGCGAAGTGCTACTTCCGGGCAGGCGCCACCGGCGCCGGCGAGAACGCGCTCGACATCGCTCGAAGGCTCTCGCCGGATGATCCGGACATCGCCGCCACGGAGGCCAACCCACCGCCCGCTGGGCCGGACGAGGAGCCGAACATCGCCTCCGCCGAGAGCGACCCCGGGGCTCTCTCGACCGCCCACGCGCTCTGCCTGGAACAGGCGCAGCAGCGGCTGGCCGACGACGTGTCGCCTCCGTTGGGAGAGATCTACGACGCCGACGCCGAGTTCACCGCGGAGCTCGTACGCGCGGCGTCGGTGCGATCCGAGTGTGAGCTGCAATGTCATCGCGACCTGCCGCCAGGCGGCGCCCAGCAGATGTGCGACGCGCTGTGCAAGTCGGCGGAGTGCGGCGCCGCGAAGAGCGCGTTTCCCTTGGCGCGCGCGCGCATCCTGCTCGAACGGACGAGGTGGCATGGCGCGAGCGCGACCATGCGCGGCTCGTACGCTCAGTGCTCCTGGAGCGCGTACTTCCGGCTGCGCGGGCGGGTCGCCCGGTACGAGCGCGAGCTCGTGTGGGACATGATCTTCCAGAACCTCGGACAGTGGCTCGAGCTCCAGGTCGAGAACTGGAGCTCGATCGATGAGAACGTCGAGCTCCTGGCCGAGGAGGTGGAGCAGATCTGCACGGCGGCGGAGGAGGAGTGGGAGCACGTGGACTGGGCGCACCCCACCGCGTTCGATCCGTTCCGCGACCTGGACCTCAGAGCGTGTGCTCCGCTCATGCCGTCGCTCTGCTTCCACATCACGAACCACTCCGTGAGCGTCACGACACCGCTCTGGCCCGGCTCACCACTCACCTCCGAGCTCTCCTACGACGCGCGCGGCGGCGGGTTCAACATGACGCTCGAAGCCCAGGTCTGGAGCCGGAGCGCCGGCGGTGGGCTCGTCGAGGGGGCGGCGACCGTGAAGTTCGATCTGCAGCGAGGCCTCGGTGTGAAGACGGAGGCGAAGGTCGCCGGTCAGGTCAGCGAGCCCTTGTCGCGAGAGCGGTACCTCTTCACCCCTCGCTCGGACTGAGCGGGTGTCCGCGCGAGAGCTCGCCTCTGGGCCGAGCGCTCGACCGACGGTCGACACGGGGACACCGGACGGCCGAGACCGAAGGTCGAGCGAGCGGAGAGCGGACGGCCGAAAGCGCAGGTCGAGCGCTGCCGCCGCGCGCGCACGCCTCTGACCGCTCCCTCCGCGGACGCGTCCCCTCCGCGCGTGGATGACCCCGCCCCACGGACGGCGGACAGCGGAGAGCGGACGGCCGACCGAGACCGAAGGTCGAGACAGCGGACAGCACACCGTCTTCCGAGCCCCCGTTCGTCCGCGGTTTCGACCGGGGCTGGAGCGGCGCACCTCCGAGGGGCCGCCGTACGCGTGTCCGCGGCGGGCGCTTCCTCGGGACACGGGCCCGGAGTTGGCCGAGGATCCGTCGCCTCGATGCGTGCGGACGCCGGAGGGCGACTCGCGAACCGGGCGGGGGCCGGACCCCGGGATCGGGATCGGGATCCGGCGATCGTCAGCGCCCGAAGAGGAGCGTGTCGCACATCAGGTTGCCGTGCCGGGCCACGCGCTCGCCCTGGATGTCGAAGGGCCCGACCTCCCCGAAGGTCGCCGCGCCCAGGAAGGGCACGCCGCCCACGGCCTCGCGGTAGATCCGCGCGACCTCCCCCGTGCCGTCTCCGATCGCACCCACGCAGCCCCCGCAGTAGATGAGCACGCCCCCGCCGAGCGGCGGCCGCTGCCCCCGCCCGATGGCCCGGTCGACCACCTGCTGCGTCCGGTCGAGGAGCGAGCCTCGCGTGCCCATCATCAGCTCGATCTCGTCGCCCTCCTCGAGCTCCGTGAAGAACGAGACGGCCTGCGTGTCCGCGTGCAGCTCGTGCGGGTGCGAGAGGAGGTAGCGCGGCACCCGATGCGTCCGGTCGACCACCCGGCCGATCGGCGAGAGCGTCGTCTCCGCCAGCACCGAGCCACCGGTCTTCCGCGCCTCGGCGAGCGCGCCGCTCATCCACTCGTCGAGGACCTCCGCCGCGGGCCGGCCGTCGATCGTGTGCACCGTGCGTCCCGTGCAGCGGGTGACCCGCCCGCGCCGCTTCGTGCCGAAGTAGCCGCTCACGAAGCCCGCGTGCACGGTCGCGTCGGCGCGGAAGGCGACGACGAGCGCGCCCTCGCTCAGCGAGCGCTCGGCGTCGAAGACCCGCCAGGCGCCGCTCAGGTCGTCGTCCGCCGCGCTCCCGCCCGCGACCGAGATGGGTGAGCCCCAGCCGCCGCTCGCGAGGCCCTCGAGCACCCGCTCCTCGAAGCCCGGTGTCGCGTGCACGAGCACCGCGTCCGGCTTGCCGCCGAGCTCCGCCTCGAGGCGCGCCACCGCCTGCTCGACGTCCCGCCGGGCGCGCGGCGCGCTCGTGTCGATCAGGGCGTGGGCGAGGGTGACGCGGTCGGCGGGCTCGAAGGCGAGGCCGAAGGCGCCGCGCTCGAAGCCGCGTGGCGTGAAGACGCCCTGGAAGGAGGTCGCGCCGAAGAGCGGCACGCCCTTGGCGCGGGCCTCGCGCTGGAACCCCTCGATGTCGCCGTCCACCGTCGCGTAGCAGAGCACCCCGCGCGCGCCCCCGAGGGCGCGCGGCGCATCCATGAACTCCATCCCGAACCTTTCCCGCTGGAGAGCACCACCTGCTCCAAACGCGAGAAAAGGGTCGCACGCCGCGTGACGATTGCGAAGGCAGGGTGTCCATCCCGTGACGGGCCGCGGGCCGGGGACGCGAGGTCGCGGATGGTCGTCGCGGCTCAGCCGGGGAGCGCGACGCCCGTGACCTCGTCGGGCGGGAAGGGCAGGTCGAGGCGGGGGCGGCGCGTCGCCGGGCGTCGGTAGAGCGGCGGGTGGGCGTCGAAGGCCGTGTAGTTGAAGAAGCGCCAGTAGAGCAGGGCGTAGGCGCGCTCCTCGAGACCCTCGAGCGCCTCGAGCTCGGCGCGGCGCTCCGGGTGCAGGCAGGCGGCGATCGAGGCGTCGATGGCGTCCGCGTCCCACTCCGTCGGCGCCCAGCCGGGCTCGTCGGGGTCCGGGCGCGCGGGCCCGGGATCGGCGCCGCCGCGCCAGAGCGAGGGCTGGCCTCCCGCGGGGAAGGGGTCGACCGGCTCGCCGTTCAGGAGCGCCGTGAAGTGCACGTGGGGCGGGACCCAGGGGAAGGTCAGGAGGCCGTCGACGGAGGAGAAGCCGCTCAGGCCGAGGGGCTCGCCGCGGAGGACGCGCTGGCCGGGCTCGACCTCGGCGCGCGCGAGGTGGTTGCAGAGCGTCACCAGCCCCTCGCCGTGGTCGAGCACCACCTTGAGCCCGCCGCGCTGCATCAGGTTCTCGACGCGCATCACCTTCGCCGGCGCCGGCGCGACGACGCGCGTACCGACGGGGACGACGAAGTCGACGCCCATGTGGCCGTTGTAGGTGAGGCGGCCGCCGCGGAAGTCGCGGGCGAAGGTGACGCGCACGTCGTAGCCGGCGTCGCGCGGGGCCGGCTCGACGTTGAAGAGGTTGAGGATGGGGGCGCGGCGGTCGGGGCGGCGCCAGCCGAGCCAGGTGAGGGGGCCGAGGCGCGGGCGGAAGATGCGCAGCGAGCTGAGGTCCCATTGGGTGGGCGGCGTGTGGGGATCGCCGGCGAGGGCGAGCCAGCACTGGCGGAGGCCGCGGCCGAGGGGCCGCAGGCCGACGGCCTCGAGCGGGCCGATGCGGTGGCGGATCATGGCGCGCATGGTGGGGTCCCCCGGGGGTCGAGCATCGCCCGGGAGCATGGCAGGGGATGCAAACTGGCACAAGCTGCCATTTGACACCCGGGGTCATGAGTGCTGGGATCGGAGGGTGCCGGAGGAGCGACCGAGCCGCCGCGAGCGGAACAAGCGACGCACGCGCCGGGCCATCGCGGAGGCGGCGCTCGCGCTCTTCGAGCGGGACGGCTTCGAGGCGGTGACCGTCGACCAGATCGTGGAGCGTGCGGACGTCTCGCCGCGGACCTTCTTCCGCTACTTCGCGACGAAGGAGGACGCGGCCTTCCCGCACTGGGCCGAGCGGCAGGCGGCCTTCGAGGCGCGGCTGGCGGAGGCGGGGCGCGGGGGCTCGCCGATGGCGGGGGGGCGGGAGGCGCTCGGGGCGATGACCGAGCCGATCGAGGCGGACCCGGCGGCGGAGCTGCGGCAGCAGCGGGTGGTGGATGCGTCGCCGGCGCTCCGGGCGAAGGAGGCCGAGCTCTTCGAGGCGTGGGGGGAGGCCATCGGGGCGCACCTGCGGAAGGGGCGGAGTCAGCGGGCCGCGCGCGACGCGGCGGTGGTGGCGGCGGCGATCCTCGGCGCCGTGCGGGCGTCCTTCCGGGCGTGGGTCCGGAGCGACGGCAAGCTCCGCTTCGCCCGCCTCGAGGAGGAGGCCTTCGAGGCGCTCCGCGTCGCCTTCGGCGACTGAGGGGGGCCGCGTCGCCCGTCGGCCGGGCCGCTCCGCTCGGGTGAGCGCGCGCCGCGCGTCCCCGCCGTTCGCCGAGCTCCTCCGTCGCCTCGTTTCGGGGGGCGGCGGCCTCCGGCCGTCGCGAAGCGGTCCGCCGTCCGCCGTCCGTGCTGTCGCTCGAGGGGGCGGTCCATGCTCGCGGAGAAGGCGGCGCGTCGGCTGCCACGCGATCGCGTGCGGCCTCGGTCCGTCGCGCCGTCGTCGGTGGTTCGCGAGCTGGGGCAGCGGCTCCGGGGCGCCCCCGCGGTTCAGCGCTTTTTCTTTTTCTTCTTCTTCTTCGGCACCCGCAGCCGGTCGGGGCGCCGGGGCAGGTGGCGGAGCCCCATCCAGCTCAGCGCGGCGAGGTGCTCGGCCACCTTGTCCGCCGGGAGCTCGGGGTGGTCCACCCACCAGCGGCCCACGTAGGTCACCATGCCGATGAGCGCCTGCGCATAGATCGCCGCGTACTTCGGGTCGAAGCCCGCGTCCTGGAAGCTCGCGGCGAAGACCTTCTCCACCCGGGAGGCCACCGTCGAGAGCAGGCTCGCCAGCCGGCCCCCGCTCACCGCCGTCGGGGCGTCGTGGCAGAGCACGGCGAAGCCCGCCGGCTCGTTCCGCACGTACTCGAGGAACGCGACGATGGCGGCCTCGGCGCGCTCCCGCGGGGAGCCCTCGACGATGGCCTCCGAGATGGTCGCGACCACCCGCTCCATCTCGCGATCCACGACCACCGCGTAGAGCCCCTCCTTGCCGCCGAAGTGCTCGTACACGACCGGCTTGGACACGCCGGCGGCGCTGGCGATCTCCTCGACCGATACGGGCTCGTAGCCCCGCTCGGCGAAGACCTCGCGGCCCACTTCGATCAGCTGGGCGCGGCGCTCGGCGGCGGACATGCGTTTGCGACGGCGGGTGCTCATCTCGGCGAACCTACTTGCGCGTAACTTACGAATCTGTAACCTACGGTCATGTAACTTACGTATTGGTAGGTTGCTGAACCGTAGGTCCACGTTAGCGCGCGGGCCGACTCACCACCAGGACGCCGATGACCTCTCCCCTCCCGCGGCTCCCCCGACTCCCCCCACTGCCCTGGCTCTCGGCCCGCGATCGCCTCGCCGACGCGGCCCGGCGCCTCTTCCTCGACCGGCAGGCCCGCTTCTGGCTGCGCGCCCTCGACCCGCTCCTCGACCCGAGCGGTCTCCGCGCGCGGGTGCGCCGGGTGGTCGAGGAGACCGCCGACGTCCGCACCTTCGTCCTCGAGCCCGGTCCGGGCTGGCGGGGCCACCGCGCCGGGCAGCACACGACGATCGAGGTGCCCATCGACGGCGTCCTCACGCGGCGCTGCTACTCGATCTCTCGCGCGCCCGGCGCCCTCGCCATCACGGTCAAGCGGGTGCCGGGGGGGCGGGTCTCCGGCTGGCTCCACGACCACCTCCACGCCGGCGCGGTCATCGGCCTCTCGCCGGCCGCGGGCGACTTCGTGCTGCCCGAGCCGCTGCCCCCGCGCCCGCTCTTTCTGACCGCGGGGAGCGGCATCACGCCCGCGCTGGCGATGCTCGAAGAGCTCGCCCGGCGGGACGCGCTCGGGGGCGCCACGCTCGTGCACCACGCCCGTTCGCGGGAGGACGTGATCGCCCGGGGCTGGCTCGAGGGGCTCGCGCGCGAGC
>MDTG01152149.1_pt1 | contig 11745 bp, 14 predicted proteins | sample 811421 | NCBI WGS metagenome assembly MDTG01 (sample SAMN05326645, study PRJNA326480) | marine metagenome | isolation source: seawater | place: Pacific Ocean: South East | collected 2011 | reverse complement strand
TACAGACTCTTTTGTAGTTGCAGCTTGACTTGCTTCACCTCGGAAAATTTCCCAGATAATTACAGCCCAACCGATCATACCTATTATGAAACCAAGTAATACAGATATATAACCAGCTTCTCCTAGATATCCACCTACAACCATTACAAGCGTACCAACTAGAAGTCTCCAGAAAGCTCCGCTTGAAACAGCTGCACCAGCAGCTACAAGAATTAAAAAGAATTCGACCATTTGAAGTGGTACAGTTAATACCCAATCAATATATCTATATACTGTTGGTGATTCTCCTGTAGCAACCCAAAAGTCTCTCATATACATGTAGTGTACAGCGGCTATAAAAGTTATAAGTCCTGCAACTACCATTGAAGTTCTCCATTTTGCAGAAACTCTCATACCTTCATAAAAGAAGAATATAGTTGATGCCCACATTCCAATTGAAACAATCCAAAATGTGATACCTACAAAATCAGAACCAGCTAAAAAAGTATCGGCAGCAAATGCTGGAACTGCAATAAAAGCTATAGTTGCAGCAATAATGCCAAGTAGACTAGTCTTATTTAACATAAAAACTCCTTATAGTTTGTTTCCTTACTAATAAGATGAGCATCATATATTTTAAAAGAGTTAATAATAAAACATTAAAAATAGAATTTTTAACATTATTTTAGGTATAAAAAAAAAGTTTAAGTAATTGAAATATAACAATTATTTTTTTTACAAAAATTAATATTCACTTTATTTAACAATTTTTCTCATATTTTGGAGAATCACTCTTATTTTTTTTGAATTTTTATCAACTTCAAAATTTGTATTACTTTCACTTTTAAAATTGTTTAAATTATTTTTTTTGTCTTTCATTATAATATTGTTCGCAATTTTTAGTGAGTTATTTTGATTACCATTTTCATATAGTACATTTTTTATTTTTTGCAGTTTTGCTATATTATTTTTATCAAAATAACGAGTACCACTTTTACTTTTTGTTGAAATTCCTGATATTTTTGAGTCCCAATATCTAATCATGTGTTGTTTTATTGACAATAATTCAGAAACTTCTCTAATATTTATGAATTTTTTCATACCATTTTAGCATTTAAAAATTTTAAAATATTTTTACTAGCTTTAAATGTTATTACTTTTCTTGAAGAAATCATTACTTCTTCTTTAGTTTTTGGGTTTCTACCTAATCTACTTTTCTTTGTTTTTAACTTAAAAGTCCCAAAATTATGAATTTTAACAATTTCATTTTTAATTAAACCATCAATAATTATATCTATTATATCATTAACAATATCCAAACAGTCTTTTTTTGAAAATCCGAATTCGCCATGTATGCTTTCAGCAATTTCATCTCTTGATATATTCTTTTTAATCATAATTTTTAATTGAACTTATAATCTTATCATTTAAATTATTGGATATAAATTCATAACATTTATTAAGTGCGCAGCTAAAAGCAAATTCATTAGCATTTCCATGACTTTTTACCGAAATACCATTTAGACCTATTAACAAAGCACCGTTATAAATATCAGGATTTACTTGATCTTTAAATTTTATTAAATCTTTCTCAAGAATTTTGTATGCCAACTTATTGATTAAAGATTTCATAAAAATACTTTTAAGATTTGTTGTAATATATTTAGAAATTCCTTCTGCAGATTTAAGCATAATATTTCCTGTATATCCATCAGAAATAATAATGTCACATATACCCGAAGTAATATTATTTGGTTCTATAAAACCAATATAATTGTTTTTTAAAAAACTTTTTGTAATTATTTCATCTGCTTCTTGTAAAAATTCTAGTCCTTTGTTATTTTCAGTACCAATATTCAATATACCTATTGTTGGAGATTTATTTTTATTTATTAATGAAAAATAACAGTATCCCATCAAAGCAAATTGAAAAAGATTATTGGCATTAACATGTACGTTTGCTCCTAAATCTAACATTAATGAATAATTATTAATACTAGGAATTAGTGAACATATTGCAGGTCTATCAATTCCCGCTATCATTCCATATTGTAACCTGGAAAGTATCATAATAGCCGCTGTATTTCCTGCAGAAACAAAAGCAGAATTTTTATTTATTTTTGCATATTCTATACCTTTAAACATACTACTATTCTTTCTGGATCTTATAATTGTATTTGCTTTATCACTATCTTTAACATCATCAGTTGTATGAAGGATATTATAGTTTTTAAGAATAATTTTATTTTTATTTATTAATGAGTTTATTAAGTTTTTATCTCCAAAAAAAATAATTTCTGTTTTATCATTGTTTTTTAAAAATATTTCTGTCCCTTTTAAAACTTTAAGCGGGCTGTTTTCACCGCCCATTGCATCAACTGCAATAGTAATTTGTCTACTAGACATAAGAATTAATCTGAATTAGTATTCTTCTTTTTTAAGATTTGTCTTCCATTGTACATGCCAGTTGATAAATCTATCCTATGAGAAAGTCTAGGTTCTCCAGAGTCTTTATCTTCAATCAAATTCAATTTTTTTATTGAGAGGTGTGATCTTCTCATGTTTTTTTTTGAAACACTGGTTTTTCTTTTTGGTACAGCCATAAATTACCAAATATTTGAATTTATATTAATTTCAAGAATTTTTTTAATATTTCTTGGTTTTATCATTAAGATAATTTTTCAAATATAATTTTTTCAATAATTTCATACATTTTTTGGGTTTTATTAGAAATAATTGATGAATTGTTATTTGAGTTATCTATCACATTAAAATAGTTAAGATATTCGATAGTGGTCTCAAATTTATCTAGATCAACTATTTGTTCAAATTTAGTAATTCTAAAATAAAATTTTTTAACATATTTTTTTACATATTTACCTATAGATATATCACCAATACCTTCTGTCCGTAAGGACTCATCTATATCTAATATAAAATTATCAATCAAATATTGATTTATTATTTTATGATTTTTAAAATTATTTTTTATATTAATTTTTAAAGTTATGATTAAAAATAATGAAATAATTTCAAATGAAGTCTTGAAATTAATAGCTTTAAATAAATTGACGTCAGATAAATATTGATTACTTGACTTTAGAATAATTAAGTACAATGATTTAGCTAATATTTTGTCATTGTTTTCTTTTTTAAAAAAGTATTGTAATATCATACTAGAATTATGAATAAGTTTCTTTGCATTTTAATAATATCTATTTTTATATGTAATTGTTCAAATGAAACTATTTATTCAGGAAAAATATTAAATCAAGAAAAATTCAAAAATATAAATTTTGAAAATAAGCAAAAATTAGTTAATTCACTTGGTGAGCCAAGTTTCATAGATCCTATAGAAAAAAAGTATTTTTACTATTCTGAAAAAAAACAAAAAAGTAGTTTTTCTAAAGAAAAAATTGAATATAGTTTAATTTTTGTTTTTGAATTTGATAAAAATAATCAGATTATCAGTTCAAAAGTTTATGACTTACAAAACAAAAAATCTATAAACATTATTGAAAATGAGATAACTAGCCAAATAGTTAAGAAGGGCTTAATAGAAAAAATATTTGGAGGGGTTGGAGCACAACAAGAGTTGCCTACAACCCCTTAATTAATTATAGAGATATCGCAGCAAGTAACAATAGCGCTACAATGTTAGTTATTTTAATCATTGGATTTACAGCTGGTCCAGCAGTATCTTTATATGGATCTCCTACAGTATCTCCAGTTACAGCAGCCTTATGAGCTTCACTTCCTTTACCACCATGATTTCCATCTTCTATATATTTTTTTGCATTATCCCAAGCTCCGCCGCCAGCAGTCATACTTATTGCTACGAATAAACCAGTAATAATAACACCTAACAAAAGAGCTCCTAGACAAGAAAGTGCTGCAGCTTGTCCAGCTATAAATAAAATTACAAAATATACTATAATAGGTGACAATACTGGCAACATAGATGGAATTATCATTTCTTTAATTGCTGATTTTGTGAGTATATCAACACAAGTACCATATTCAGGCTTACCCTTACCTTCCATTATTCCAGGAATCTCTTTAAATTGTCTTCGAACTTCTAATACTACAGAACCAGCTGCTCTTCCAACTGCTGTCATACTTAAAGCTCCAAAAAGAAATGGAAGTAAACCACCTAGTAACAAACCAACTACAACATAGGGATTTGATAAATCAAATGATACCTCAATTCCATAGAGAGGGCCATTTGGATCTTTGGCAAAGTGTTCTAAATCTTCTGTATACGCAGCAAACAAAACTAAAGCACCTAATCCTGCTGATCCGATTGCGTAACCTTTTGTAACAGCTTTAGTTGTGTTTCCGACTGCATCTAGTGCATCAGTAGTTTTTCTAACATTTTCATCAAGATTTGACATTTCTGCTATTCCACCAGCATTATCAGTTACAGGTCCATAAGCATCTAAAGCTACTACCATACCCGCAAGTGCTAACATAGTAGTCACAGCTATTGCAATTCCAAATAAACCAGCAAGAGAATAAGTTGAGATGATACCAGCTACAATTATTAGCGCAGGCAATGCTGTTGCTTCCAGACTTATTGCTAATCCTTGTATAACATTAGTTCCATGACCGGTTGTAGATGATTGTGCAATACTTTGAACAGGTCTGTAGTTTGTACCAGTATAATATTCGGTGACCCAAATAATAAGGGCTGTAATTAGTAAACCAAGAATTCCACATATAAAAAGTGAAATACCAGTAAATTCGGTATTTGTTCCCTCAACCTTAAGCACACTATCTAAACCTACAACATAATCTGTAACAAAATATAAAAGTATTCCAGACAGTATTGCAGACACCCCAAATCCTCTATAGAGAGCGGCCATAATGTTATTATTTTTGCCTAATCTTACAAAATAAGTTCCAATAATACTTGTTAGGGCACATACACCAGCAATTGCCAAAGGATAAAACATCATTGTATAAGAATTTTCGACAAAGAAAATAGAGGCTAAAACCATTGTAGCAACAACAGTCACAACATACGTCTCGAAAAGATCTGCTGCCATACCAGCACAATCACCAACATTATCTCCAACGTTATCAGCTATAACTGCGGGATTCCGTGGATCATCTTCAGGAATACCTGCCTCTACTTTACCAACTAAGTCAGCACCAACATCTGCACCTTTAGTAAATATTCCTCCACCTAATCTTGCAAAAATTGAAATTAGTGAGGCTCCAAAGCCAAGTGAAACAAGTGGAGCTACAATTTCTCTTCCTGGAAACCCACCTGAATTGTGGAGTATAAAATAAAATACTGAAATTGAAAGAAGTGCAAAACCAGCAACTAACATTCCAGTTACTGCTCCAGCTTTAAATGAAACTGATAAACCATCTGCAAGACTTTTACTTGCTGCTTGAGTAGTTCTTACATTTGATCTTACAGATATATTCATACCAACATATCCCGCAGCTCCTGAAAAAAAAGCTCCAATTAAAAATCCAATCCCTGAAGCAAGATCAAAAACAAACCAAATTAATATGAAAATAATTACCCCTACAATAGCTATAGTCATATACTGCCTATTTAAATATGCTCTAGCACCCTCCTGAATTGCACTAGCAATTTCTTTCATTTTATCATTACCAGTATCAAGTGATAAAATTTGCCTAGAAGTTACTAAGCCATAAAGCACTGCGGCAAGACCGCATATAACAATTAATATTTGCATTGTAGTCATTAAATACTCCTTAAAAATTCGGTGATATGTCAGAAAGTAAGAAAAAAATCAAGAAATTAGCGAAAATGATCAAATTCTCTAGGTATATTTAATGGATTATTTGAATCGTCAATAATTTGTAATTTTTTTACCACTTTTCCAATTCTTGATATTTTGATTTTATTTTTTTTGGCAATCCGAATTATATTATTTCTATATTTAAAATTAGAGAAAAAAATTAATTCATAATCATCACCAGAATTAAGTAAACTATTAAAAGTAAATAATTTTTTACTTAATAAATATTTTGCATGATTACTAAATGGTATTTTTTTTAAAAATAATTTTACACCATATTTTCCATCTAACATTTTAGTTAAATCGCCTACAAACCCATCAGATATATCTCTTGAAGAATTTATATATTTTGTAAATTTATAACCAAAGATGCAAGCTTTGGGATAATAATATTTTTTTAAGAAATAATTTTTCTGTTTGAGATTTAAATTATAATTTCTTTTTAATAATTGCAGGCCAATAAATGAGTCTCCTATATTTCCAGTTACCCAAACATCATCATTCAAGAACATAGTATTTTGCTTTATGATTTTATTACTTTTAGAAAAACCAAAAAATGTTGATGATACAGATAATTTATTAGACTTTGATATATCACCACCTAGTAAATAAAAATTAAATTTATTCTGTATTTTCATCAGCTCATCTGTAAAAATTTTAAGCCAATAATTATCTATGTATTTTGGTAAAAAAAGGTTTAGTGTATATGAATGCGGATAAACGCCCATAGCAGATAAATCAGAGAGATTAATATTTATAATTTTAGTTGCAATTGATTTAGGATTATCATCTTTAAAGAAATCAATATTCTCTGAAATAGAATCCGATGTAACTACTAATTTTTTATTTTTCTTTAAATGAATATATGCTGCATCATTTTTGAAATTAAAAGTACCTTTTTTGTCAAAATTTAATTTTTTTAAGTATTTATCAATAATTAAATTTTCAGAAAGTATATTATTATTTAATGACTTTATCATCTAGGTATTTTTGTATTATAGCATTCATTAATTTTGTCTCTTTTAATGTCAATAAGCTTTTAGAAATATTTATGTAATCATTTAAAATTACTTTAAATTTTTCTTTATCACTTATTTGAAGTTCAGATATAATCGCAAATATTATTGATTTTAAAACTCTATCCCAATTTTCGAATTTACGATTTAAATTTATATAAGTATTTAAGGTTCTTATAATAATATCTTTGGAAAAATTATTTAAATAATTTTCAGATAATTTTTTTAAGAAATTTTTATTAAATTGTAATTTGAATTCTTTATTTTCACCAATAATTGCAATATTTGATTTGTAAAAATACTTTTGAAATTCTTCAATTCCTTCAGCAGATTTGACATCAGAAAACTCTAACTGAAATATATATTGAATGAATGCAAGTCTAGTTTGCGACTTGATAAAATTTTGCATTTATTTAATTAATTTAATACAAGCTAAAGCAGCCTCACGGCCTTTGTTTTTTTGTTCTATATCGCTCCTTACTATAGCTTGTTTAAAATTGTAACAAGTTATTACCCCTAATCCAATAGGTACTAAATGTTCAACAGACAGATCCATTATTTTACGTGAAGTTTCATTTGAAATTATCTCAAAATGATAAGTTTCACCCTTAATAATACAACCTAAAGCAATAAATCCTAAATATTTATTAATATGTTTTTTTATTAAATATGGAATTTCAAAACAGCCAGGTGAATGAATTAAGTCATATTGAAATCCATACTCTTTTAGTGAATTAATGGCTCCTTTCTCAAGATTATTTGAAATATCAGAATAATAATTTGATGATACGATTAATATTTTTTTTGTCATATTTTATGCTGATCTATAATTTCTAAATTAAAACCATCTAATGCAATAATCCGTTTCTTGGAATTTGTTAATAATATAATTTTTTTTATATTTAAAAGAGATAATATTTGAGCGCCAACACCATATTCTCTCAATTCTAATTTATTTTTAGTTTTACTACGTTTATTAAATGTTTTTAGAATATTTGGTGCCATATCACTATTTATTAATACAATAGCACCTGAACCAGATTTTTCAATTAATTGAAATGCGCTTTTAATTTCACTACCAAATATATTTTTTTCTTCAAAAATATCCTTTGTTATATTTAGTTTATGCATTCTAACTAAAAATGGTTCTTCAATATTATTTAAATTCTTTACTAATGCATAATGGTTCTCTCCTGAAATTGTATTCTGAAATATTTTTAATGAAAATCCCGATCCCATTTCACTTTCAAATGGTCTTTCAGAAATCAATTTAACTATTTTGGTTTTTTTTAACTTAAATTTGATTAAATCACTAACCGTACCAACTTTAAGATTATGTTTTTTTGCAAAAGTAATAATTTCTGGTAATCTAGCCATTGACCCATCATCATTCATAATTTCACATATTACTCCTGATGGATTTAAATTAGCTAGCTTGGAAATGTCAACGGCAGCTTCTGTATGACCTGCTCTCTCTAGCACACCTCCATCCCATGCCATTAAAGGAAATACGTGTCCAGGGTAAACAAGATCATATTTATTTTTACTATTATTTATTGCTACAGAAATAGTATGTGCTCTATCAGCTGCTGAAATTCCTGTGGTTACACCTTCCTTTGCTTCTATTGAAACAGTAAATGCTGTTAAATCATTTTTCTGATTATTAGGATTCATAAGAGGTAAGTTGAGTTCTTCAATTCGATTTTTAGTCATAGCAAGACATATTAAGCCTCTACCATATTTTGCCATAAAGTTTATTGCATCAGAATTCGCATATTGTCCTGGTATAATTAAATCTCCCTCATTTTCTCTGTCCGGATCATCAACTAAAATGTACATCTTGCCATTTTTTGCATCATCAATTATCTCTTCAGTTGTAGATAAATTAAATTTATTTTTACTTTCAGTCATTTTATAGAACAAATCTCGCTAGATAATCAAATTCAATGTTAACTTTATCTCCAAATTTTAAAAATTGAAGGTTAGTTTTTTTATATGTATGTTCAATAACTGATATTTTAAAAGTTTCCTCATACACATTAGCAATTGTTAGTGAAATTCCATTTATAGAAATAGAAGCTTTTTCGACTATAAATCTATTATCATTACCAAAATTTTTTTTAAAATGATACTCCCAACTATTTTCTAAATTAATTATTTCGACCAAAGAGGTAGTAGCATCAACATGTCCGTAGACAAAGTGACCACCAATCTCATCACCTATAGTGAGTGATTTTTCAATATTTATTATATTTTTATTTTCTACACATTGATGAATATTAGTTCTTTTCAGTGTTTCTTCACCAATATTAACTTCAAAACTATATTTATCTTTATTTTTATAAATATTTTTAGCAGTTAAACACACGCCATTACAAGAAAATGAAGAACCCTCTGAACAATTACTAAGGTTTAAATTTGTTTTAACTTTAAATAAACCCTTATCAAGTCTAACCAAAGTTCCCATATCTTGTATAATTCCAGTAAACATTATTCTATATTATATTTAAAATAAGTATCAGTTTTAAAATTTCTTTTTTTATCAAGAGATAATTTTAAATCTTTTATTTTTTTACCCCAAATAGCAGGTTTACCATTTTGTCCAATAACTATTTTTGATTTAAATATGTGTAATTCATCAACTAAATTATTTTTAACTAAATCGGTAAATAAAATTCCACCAGCTTCTACTAAAATATCTGAAATTTTTAATAAATAAATTTTTTTAAAAATGCTTCTTAAATTAAATTTATTAGATTTATTTAATTTACAGTAAATAATTTCACATCCAAGTTTAGCCAAATTTTTAGATTTTTTATTTTTTTTGGTTGTAAATATTATTACTCTTTTTTTTGAAATATTTTTAATAATATTAGATGTTAAAGGTGTATTAAGTTTTTTATCAAGAATTATAACTGGTAAATGAGCTTCTTTTCTTTTCTTCAGCCTTATAGTTAGTTTTGGATTATCTTTTATGATTGTTTTTGAAGTTGTTAAAATAGCTTGACTAAAGTACCTCAATTTATGAGCATACTCTCTGCTATATTCATTTGATATCCATTTACTTTTATAATTTTTCCATGCAATCTTTTCATCACTAGAAATTGCTAGTTTTACTTTTGTAAATGGTTGTTTTTTTTTTAAACTTTTGAAAAAAAATTTATTTAATATTTGAGTTTTATCATTTTCTAAACCAACATTAACTATAACATTATTTTTTTTTAACTTTTTAATACTTTTTTGATTAGTTCTAAAATCTGGATCAGCAGTTGATATAAATATTTCTCTAATACCCGAACGTAATATTTGATCAGTACATGAACCATTTTTAGAACTATGAAAACATGGCTCTAAAGTAACATACATTGTAGCACCTTTAGACTTGTTTCCAGCTCTTTCTAATGCAATTTCTTCAGCATGAGGTCTTCCAGATTGATTAGTAACCGCTTTTGAAATTATTTTTGAATTTTTAGCTATTACGCAACCCACAGTTGGGTTTGGGAAGGTTTGGCCATATTTTTTTTTTGCAATGTCATGTGCAAGTCCAATCATTTTAAGCTTATTTTGTGACACTAAAAACTATTTGTCTTCTAAATTTCCTAAAAAATCCTCAAAATCTTTTGCTTCTCTAAAATTTTTGTATACTGAAGCAAATCTCACATAAGCAACTTGATCTAAATGCAACAGAGCTTCCATAATATATTGACCGATAATATTAGATCTTATTTCAGTTTCTCCTGAATTTTCAAGTTTTCTTACAATCGCATTAACTATTTTTTCAATCTTTTCATTTTCTATATTTCTCTTTCTAAGAGCTAAAGATAAAGATCTAAACATTTTATCTCTATCAAAATTTTCTTTTTGACCTTTGCTTTTTATCACAACTAAATCTCGAAGTTGAATTCTTTCAAAAGTTGTAAATCTTGAACCACATTGCTCACAAATTCTTCTCCTTCTAATAGCTGTGTTGTCTTCAGTAGGTCTTGAATCTTTTACTTGTGAGTCTTCATTGCTACAGAAGGGACATCTCATTAAAAAGCCTCATCATAGATAGGGTATTTACTACACAAAGAAATTACATTTTTTCTTGTTTTATTAAAAACATCTTCTCTTTCTTTTTCGTCTAATAATAGACTATCTAAAGTATCAGCGATCATATCACCCACATACTTAAAGTCTTCTTGATTAAAACCCCTTGTTGTTGCTGCTGCAGTTCCAAATCTTAAACCACTTGTTACTTTAGGTGGGTTTGGATCATAAGGAATTGCATTCTTGTTACAAGCAAGACCTACATCCTCTAATATTTTTTCTGCTTTATCTCCTGTTAAACCTTTCGGGGTAAGATCTAACCAAACGATATGTGAATCAGTTCCTCCAGTTACAATTCTAAAACCTCTATCGACTAGAGTTTGAGCCATAACTTTTGCACTTGATATTACATTTTTAATATAATCTTGAAATTCTGGCTTAAGGGCTTCTCCAAAGCATACAGCTCTAGCAGCAATTATGTGCATAAGAGGACCACCTTGTAAACCAGGAAAAACGGCAGAATTTATTTTTTTATATAAATCTTCATGATTAGTTAAAATCATTGCACTTCTAGCACCTCTTAATGTTTTGTGTGTTGTAGAAGTAACAATATGTGCATGTTCAATTGGGTTTGGGTATTGTTTTCCAGCTACAAGTCCAGAATAATGTGCCATATCCACAAGAAAATATGCACCAACTTTATCTGCTATTTCTCTGAAACGTTTCCAATCAATTACTCTTGGATATGCTGATGCACCAGCTATTAGCATTTTAGGTTTATGTTTTAAGGCTAAATATTCAACTTCATCATAATCTATTAAATCTTTGTCATTTCCATCTTTTTTCACACCGTACTGAATAGCATTAAACCATTTACCAGATAAATTTGGTTTAGCTCCATGAGTTAAATGTCCTCCTGATGCAAGTGACATACCTAGAAT
>MDTG01046122.1_pt1 | contig 11745 bp, 6 predicted proteins | sample 811421 | NCBI WGS metagenome assembly MDTG01 (sample SAMN05326645, study PRJNA326480) | marine metagenome | isolation source: seawater | place: Pacific Ocean: South East | collected 2011 | reverse complement strand
GATGTGTAAAAGGTTTCTTATATCCATCTATCATACAAAGCTGTCTATCTTTATGAATCATAGTTTCAAATAACTGATTTCTAAAATACTTTTTATCTAATACAGAATATGTTTCATAAATTGGATTCGGATTTCCAACAATATTCGGTAATTCAGAATTCATCAATGATAAATAATCAATGTTTCCATAAAAAATTACATTCCCTTGATTATCTTTTCCACGCCTCCCAGCTCTCCCTGACATTTGAAGATATTCATCTTTTGAAAAATTAGCATCATTCATCCCTAAAAATACAGAAGTTCGGATTGGCAAATCAATCCCCAAACATAATACTTTCCCAGAAATAACAATCCCTATCTGTTTTTTTGAGAGTAGTTTTTGAATAATCCAATTATATTCATCAGGCATCGTTTCAATATAAATACCAATTCCTCGTTTCAACATTTGAAAGATAATATGTTCATACGGTATCTTAATATTTAATGTTTTATAGATTTCACGCCTTACTTCACGAATCGTCTCAGCAGACATCGGTTCATTTCCAATTGTAAAAACATATTCTGGATGTTTCTTAAATATGTCTTGAAAATTAAAATCTGGATATTTCTCAAATGCTTCTTTTTCTCGTATGAGATTTTTTTTCTGTATTTGCTTACATTCTTTTGAAACATCGGATCTATCTATATCTTTTAATTTTTGTTCATAATATAATATCATAGACCGAATATATGATTGTGTTTCTTGAATACAAAATCGATTCATCTTTTCTTCTTTTTCAAGTCTTGAATTATCAGACTTTTTGACAGATATATTTTCGGAAAATTGTTCTTGTTTCTTTTGAAACGATAGATATAATTCTTGCTTCTTTTCTAAAATATCATAATGATAAGGATAATCCTCTAACTCCTTATTTTGTAAATATTCAAATAGTTTTTCATACAGATGATAACATATAGCATCATCTGTATGAAACATTATCATAGGAAACATATCTGAACGCTTACAATGTTTCATAAAATGTATCATATCATCAACACCCTTTTCTTCTTTCGAAGGAGATACTTGAAAGGTATCCACTATCTCTTGAACATTTTTTGAATGTAATGTATTCCACGATACAAGTTTGTTCTTTAAAAATAACTCATATCTATAACAATCATCCAAGGTTGGTAATACATCTTCTACAAAATAATCATCCGGAGAACATCCTTCAACTATATCCTCATCCATCGTATCTTCTATACATCCCCATAATGTAGAACAATCATTTGGTGTGAAAGATATACAAGAAGAAGTAAATGTTTCATCTATTTTTGAAAACGCACACAAAGGATGTAATTTTGTTAATGTATTTTCCTTCCATACCCATCTTTGTTGATTAATAAATCTTTTTGTAAATTCAACATAATCAATTTGTTTCAAAGGATGTATCCTTCGAAATATCTCTTGTAAATACTCTATATTCTTAATTGTAGCCGATAATGCTAAAAAATTACAATCAAGTAATTTTATAATATTTTCATAAATATCTCCTTGTTTATCATCATTAACATTATGAATCTCATCAAAGACAGCATACTCAAAATGAGTTCCAATCTTTCCAATGTGATCTTCAACACCTTGTGGAGTCCCTATAAATATATTTGTTTTTGAATCATATGAATTATGTGCGAAATTATCAACCAAGAAATGAACCTTATATCCCATATAAATAAAATGAGCCCCAACTTGATAAACAACTGGATTTGCTGGACATATATACACTATCTTTTTATGGAGGATACCCGCAGCCATTGCAATAAATGATTTACCCGATGATGTGGGTGCCTTCACAAGAACACTTTTTTTCTCTTTTACTTTTTGTATTACATTCACCTGCCAATCATCTAATGTATGATGTGTAAAATCCCAAAAATTAAGAGGTTCTAATAAATGACCTGCTTTCTGTAATAGATAGTCTTTTGTTTCTTTGTCTTCAAACTTTTTAGTAACTTTATCCATTATTTTTTGAAAACACTGAAAGTCATCATCTAATGATATTGTTTTTAGTTGATAATATAATAAGATGATAAAGGTCAGATATTTTTTTTTATCTGTTTTCCATAGTTTTTCTAAAAGTGAAAACTTATAATAAAGTTTTCCTACATCTGTTTTGAAATTCATTACGGTAATAAATGGATTTGTAGCCATATTTTGTAAATAAAAAGGTACTTTTTTCTTATCATCTAAAATGTCTTGTTTTTCACGTTTGAGTGTTTGTTCACGAATAATGATCTCTTTTTTTTTCATAGGAACATTTTTCTTTTTAGAATAAGATTTCTTTTTTTCTTGAAAAGAGTCTTTTTGTATATCAACACAATCTTCAATCATATGTTTCAAATTAACATTTTGATGGATTGCTAGGTCTCTTAAAAATATAGATAGTTGTTGTTTATCTATATCTTGTTTAAAAATCATGGAGTGACTCATAATAACATATTATATATTACAATTATCTGTTTAAATAATTAACCACCTGTTGTATCATCAGTAGATGTATTATCAGTAGATGTATTATCAGTAGATGTATTATCAGTAGATGTATTATCAGTAGATGTATCATTCCCAGAATTTTCTTCAATGACATACATAGGCATTTTACAACCATAATAATTTAAAGGAAAACTATTCATTTCTAATTGAGTATTCGCATTACTGATAGGGTTTAGAGATTTTAAATATAAAGGAGAATTACATTTTAAGATAGGTGTTTCACACACGGTTGATGTTTGGTCAACTTCATCTTCTTCATTTAAAAAGCCCATATTTTTGGCAATTTCAATTTCACGGCGAGTATTAATTGTCATGGCATTAATTTGTTGATTACATATTTCTTGTCCTTCATTACATTCCAAGGAACCTCCATATCCGCAATTTATTTTATCGGCATCACAGAATTGATTACTCCCTACAATTCCAAAATTAGAACGAATATCATTTGTGATTAAACATTGTATAGGATGACACTCTCCATTGAATTCAGGCTTCCCACCACGGTGCTCTCCTCTATGTATTTCGTGACCAGGAGTACCATCATTATCATCCTCCCCTATTTCTGTGACCTTTATTTTATTACCAGGATAATGATCAATTTCTTCGCAATTAATCAGCCTTAATTCTGTTTCCCCATCACGAACATTAGTATTTGTTCCTGGGTCAGGAACTCTATTGTGATCATCATTTGGTAAGAATGCGTATCCTGGTTTACATTGGAACGAATCATAACATTCATTTAATAAACCTGCTTTAGTTATTGATTCAGCATCGGGATCACCATAGGTTGGTACTGGTATAGAATTGAAACATTGATAATCACTACCCGATTTTTGTTCGATATTCATATCGTCTAAATAACTTGTAAAGTCTTTACACATTAAGGGAACACACTCTCTAACAAAAGGTAATGGATTACCGGTATCCCCTTCAGAATTGGGCTGATCCCCGAGAATATTTTCATCTGTTATTTCAAGTGGTCTAAGTTTCGCTTCAAGCTGATTTAAAGTTATACTCCCATCTTCAACTTTTCCTACAACACCATTTATAACGTCTGTTTCCGTGAAGGTGGTACCTCCGGCATTGAATCCTGCCTCTATTAATGGTTTATTTACATTATCTTCATTTAAATCAACAATTAAACGGTGACCGTGAGAACAACTACCACAATCATCATATTCACTTTCACTCGGATTTAAATAATAACCTGCAGTAGTATTTTTAATAGTTAGTGGAAATGCAGTCCTCCTATAATTATTATTTACTGCTCCACCTTCAGTATATCCAACGATACAATTTTTACTGTCATCACTTTCATCACATAGTTTAAAATTGTCATCATCTGTATACTGTAAAGTAGAACCAGCACACATTGCAGTATAGGGGATTGTTAAATTAAACTGTTCATTGTCATTTTCTAATATATTTGAATCATTTCTAAGTAAATCATCATAAGAGTTATGTATACCTTTAAAACTCCCTATTTCTTCCCCAGTGTTCCCCACTAAAGGATTATTAGTTACATAACCTTTGTTATCTCCACTCTCGTCATCATCATAATCAAACTTAAATGAAGGATGTTTTGTCCATCGTCTTCCAATACCATTACGACACTTACAATGTTCATGAAATGTTTTATTAACATAGTTTTCTTCTTCCAAATCCGCACCATCACTAGCAGTATATTGTGGTAGTGTTTTACATATATTTGAAGGAAATGGTCTTACTTGGCAATCACTTCTATTTTCGCACATACTCCTATTAGTTTCAAGGTCTGTGTCTTTTAATACAGAAAATATATTACACTCTTCTTCTGGTACTTCTCCAGTCGTTAATTCTTCAAAATTGCTTTCACAATAAAATCGACTATCATCTGCTGATAACTGATAATCATCATTACACTCAGAACAATCCGGATTTTCATTCAAAATACATGTGTTTTTATTCACTCCCACAGAATTTACTGAAGTTGTCGTAGGATCACTCCCTTTATTACAAATACATTCCCTTTGCTCACACTTTCCTTCAGGTGTAGCACTATATCCCTGAGGACAAATACAATTATCATCATTATTTATCATAGAACAGTTAACATATTCCCCTATCATTTCATTTTCTAAATCACATTTACATAAGTTTTGTGATACACCACATCTTTCTTTTGAATCTTCTCCATAACAATAATCATATTCGACAGTCCCATCTGGATATTTACAAGGTTGCCCTCCTTCTGTTTCAACACTCGTAATTGTATATGTTCTACGTTTCAAAGCACATCTATTTTCAAGAGTATTACAAAATCCAGTATTCCAAGAACCCCACGAGCCTTCACAAGGTTTTCCTGGAGTTCCATCTCCAGGTTCATAAATAGGGAGATCATCTCTTTCTTTTTTTTCAAGCATATCTGTATCATCCAAAGGAGGTTTCTCTTCTAATGCTCCATAAACTTGATATTCTTTAGGTAAGATTTCTTCATAAGGATAATAATCAGTTGAACGAAGCATTAATTTAGATTTTCTTTCTTTTAATAAATTTTCGGCTTTAATATCTTGTTCAGGAATAATCTTTTCTATATCATCCCTATAATATCCAAGTCCTTTATCACCCGTCTTAAATACCATATTTTGAACGGGTCCCTCAAATGTATCCGAACGACTAAAAATAGGTGGTAATTCATCTGTTATAGAATGTTTTAAGAAATGTAACGTTTCTTTATGAGTTACAAGATTTTCTTCAAATGGTAATTGATCTCCATATAATTCTTCTTGTGGAGAAATTATATTTAAATCGTGTAATCTTGAATTATAATTCATCACTTTATCAAGTGTATCATAATAAGGTTCTTCAACTTTTAACAAAGGAATCCCTGTATCTTTGTATTCTGTGTAATTTGCGTATTCTTCTACAAATTTATTTTTTTGAGAAAGTTTCGATATAGCTAAAGAGATAATAAATAATACTATTATATATTTAAACGAACATTCCATATAATATATAATCTATATTATTCACATATATAAAATATTGATGATAAAAAAAATATACAAACATAATGGAATACTCATACAAGATTCAAATATGGTTTCAGATGATGTTCAAAAACATAAACTATATATTTATATTTTGAATCATTATAAACAAACTGTAAATAAACAACAATATACAAAAGAATACTATATAAAAGAATACTATAAATCACTTGGATTTATATATGACTAATTATCTAATTATTTATCACCATTAATCGTATATTTGATTGTAAAAAGTCCAATCAGTTTAGATAAGATAAAAGCAATAAACATTAATAATATTACTTTCGTAATAATATTTTTTTGGAAACTATCAAAGAAATCTTTGATTCCTAAATTAGGCATATCCATCCCGCTATATTTATTTTTCTCAATCAAACTTTGATACATTTCTTTTAATAATAATGTATTTTTATGAGGTTCGCCATTACACTTATATTTTTCATACATTTCTGATATGTCTATCATTTTATAAATTAAATTTGGAATGTATTTAGATAATCTACGTGATATATTTTTCAAATTACTTTTATAAGCTTCATTATCAATATCAGAAACATTCATATTAAATAAAGCACCAATAATCTGAACAGATGAATCAGAGATTCCTGTTTGACAAATCTGGTCCGTGACATGAATGATATCTAAACATTCAATAATATCCGCATTTTTTGTTAATATAAATTTTATTATTTTTGCTTCAATATAATTTAATTCATTAATATTCATAGGATCTCCCAAGTTTGTAAAATGTGACATATTCCCTATAGTTGTTAAATGAACTGTATCATCATGAGTCGTTGACATAATATCATTGATACAAGATTCAAACTCGGGGTTTGTTACATCTGAAACACCAAAAAAAGACGATAAACTTAATGGAGGACTCGCTGTTGAACTCGTGACTGTTTCAGGGGTAATATTATTGTCTTGAATTGTATTGTTATTAATAGGAGCAACTTGTGATGGTAATGGATTTACATCTAAATTACGTTTTTGAAGCCAATCCATAACTTGTTGAGAAACCATATTTTCAACTGTATGGGTTGGAAATACATTTTGTAATGTAAATCCTGTTTCTTGGTGAATATCTTCTAATTCGATATATGTTCTGATGCTTTCTGGCATAATACTACGTAAATCATCTTCTGAATATGTATCATTCCACCATTCAAGTTCAATTCCATTATTTGACAAGGGAATAATATTTCCATCAATAATAACTGTATTATCTGTTATGAATTGTTCATATTGTTGAATTAACATTGGAGTTTGTTTGATTTTATCCCATTGAATCCCTATCATATTTATGTCATTAATGAATTCGATTGAATTTGTTAAAGCAGTAATATTAGGAGTTGATGGAAATTGCATATCAGTCACACCATTCGCTACATCAGTTGGAACGAGTTCTCCACATTTTAAATCAAGTTCAGGGATATTTGTTAATTGATAGGTGGTTATATCAGGATTTAATTTTTCAGGATTAATTGCAAACGTTAAATAATTGTCCATATCTGTTGATCCCGATTCTAAAGTTGGAAATTGATTTGTTCCTTCATACCATATACTATCATTTAACTCATCTTCTACATAAGCCCCTTTCGGATAAGGATACTGACAATGAGCAGGACAAGACATTTTTATACAATCAGGACCTTCATCTCCATATTCACCATCGGCTGGATTACATAATACGGTTAAATCATCACTTGTAACCCATCTTTTACAACTCTGGAGACTATTTTCAGGGGCATCTGGAATCACTTCATCTGTTTCAGCATTATCTCGTCTATATTTACAACCGATACACGATTCTTCCATTATATACTATATTGATTTTTTTATTTTCCAAATTCTTTATCTATCTTCTTTTTCATTGTATCCATAAATTTGGAACTCTCTATTAACTCTGTTGCTTTTTTAAATTGTTTATCTTTCATTAAATGATAATTAAAAATCATAATAGAGTCTGTCATACGTTTCCCTTTTTTTCTAAAATCATTTTCACGAATTAATTTACCAACATCATTTTTAAAGGATGTTCCTTGAATTGTTCCGCACGTTGTTTTAAAAGATTTGTAATTTATATTTCCCGTTTCCAAGTATAAATTATATGCTAAATTTTGCTTCCACGGAGCAGTTTGATACCAAATGGTTTTATCTGGACAACACGTTAATGTATCAACAAGACTCTCATTCCCTGTTAGTAAAATATCATTGACAGACCCCTTCATTAACCCTACAAAATCATCACGAGGTTTAGGGAGAATATCTCCTCGTATGATCAATGTCTTAAAAGATTTTGAAGGACGCGAACGTACAGATCTTTTACTTCTCCTAGGGACACGGTTTGTCCTCCTAGAGACTCGTTTCGTTCTTCGTCTATTTCCACCGGTTTGTTTATCTTTAATAAAATCAATTTCTCCATCAGGTGTTATAAATGTTACTTCTTTGAAATATTGAGACATTATCTTTTTTGATTTACTTATAAGTTGAGGATTATATTGTAATCCTTCAGTAATCCATGTTGGAATGACCAATTCAAACACATTATGTTTTTTAGAATATTTCTTAGAAATCATTTCTAAAAATGATAGATAACAATAGTTTGAATGTGGTCCCCAATTTGGTGATTCTTGAATATATATTAAGGCGTATGGATTTTTTATGATTTTTTGCTTGTTATATTTGAAATTATATTCAAAAAATAATCCTAAATTTTCTTTTCCTATACCAACAGGTAAATCATAAGGTCCATTTTCAACATCATTATATTCGCTCATAACATAGGTGTTCCATCGTGTAGCATAAGGAATTAATTTCTTAAAATCATTTATATCAAATGATACATTAATAATCGGGATAACCAATAATAAATCAAATTGCGTTTTATAATTCAAAGTTAATTGAGAAAATTTTCTACATTCATTGGCTTCATAACCAATCAAACCAGAAGTTAGTTCAATAATAGGATCTTTTATTTTCAAATTACGAAATTTTTCTTTTGATGTTGAACATACTTTGATAGAAGCATTCGGATACCATTTTTTAAAATAATCAAAGACTTTTTTACATTGAATTACATCACCATATCCCGCACAAGGAATATTAATAAATCCTATTTTAACTTTATCATAATTCACTTTCTGTATCTTCTGATCTAAGAATAAATTAGTTCGTAATGCATAAATATCTTCAAATGTTTTAGATGAACGTATACCCTTTAAAAAAGAATCCATAATATAATATAGTATAATATTATATTATACTCTAATTATGAAAGGTGGAAAACTAATTGGGACTGGAAGTATGAGTTGCTTTTTTGATAAAGAGTTTCTTTGTTCTGATGAAACAAAATCCATACGAGTCATTAATTCATCAAATGTGGGGACAAAAATAGTTTTTAGTAAAAATGCCAAAGAAAAAACTATAGGTGAAGAAAAAATGAATACAATGATTAAAAAAATAAAGGGTTATGATAGTTGGGCGATTGTATTTGATACTTTTTGTGAGCCACCTTCTTTTAAAGAACTACAACGTGTAGAAAATAGAAATGATTTGTTAAAGTGTATTCAATTACTAATGAAAGAAAAAAAAATGAATGATATGGATCTTGCAATAAGTTTATTTGATGAAAATAGTTATATGATGAAAGGGAAACTAGGAGGAGTCACATTCAATGTTATATTTGGTGCGTTTGTATATTCTTTAGGTGATATCCCTCGTGGTATTCAAAAAACACCTGAAGACATAGAAACTCTTATGAATGAATATAAGATTTTCCAGATTATTAAAGGAAGAAACCCTTTATCTATCTTTACACATAATTTTATAGAACTTATGAAAATGATGAAACCCTTATTTGAAGGAATCTTAGCTTTGAATAAAAATAAGATATGTCATAACGATATAAAATATGAAAATATTGTATATGATGTAAATGATAAATGCTTTAAATTTATTGATTTTGGATTATCTTGTGAATTCACAGAAACAGATAAATTTATAGAAAGATCTAAAAAAGAATTTAGAACAGGACGTATTTATACTCCCTATCCTTTAGATTACCTTTACTTATCTAAAATGGAGAAAATATCCGCTTTAGAAACTAGAAGAAATTATGAATTGTTTGATAAGATTCAATTTGATAATCAATCAAAGGGAAATCTTTCACTATTCCAAAGAAAAGATTGTAATATAGAGAGTGTTCACACTAATATATTAAAAAATAGAAAAAACTATGTTGAAGAAGTATATGTTGAAGAAGTAATTGAAAAAATAGATGTATATAGTTTAGGGATTCTAATTCCAGAATTATTCTTGGAGTATTTTAAGGATACCGAGGATATTATACTTTTATTAAGGAAAAATCCAATTGTAGAATCTTTTATTTTATTATTTGGAGATATGTGTCATCCACATCTAAAAGAAAGAATTACTATTCAAGAAGCTAATAAGAGATTTACATCATTAGTAAAACAACATTCTTAATCAGGTCCACGAGTTATTAAATAACTTCCTAAAACCATTGATGTTAATCCAGTCAGTTTATAAACGTCTGGTTTCCCTTTTTTTAATAATAAGAAACTAATCAGTATCAAGAATATTGAATTTAGATTAACGAGAGCTTTTACATATCCTGGATTTGAACAATACTTGATAGAATAATAAATACAAGGTTCAATAATTAATAATAATAATAACACACGTAAAATAATAATTAATATATCGTGATTTTCAGGTTGTTTTAATTCCCTTTTTGAAGAAAAAATATACATCAATGTAAATACAAAAACGATTATATTTGTGTATATTATATAATCTATATACGAATATTTTTGAAAAATATCGAAAGAAATATAATCTCTAACAGCAATAAATATAGCTGCAATAACTGCCAACATTATCCATAATTCCATATACTATATATAATATTTTTGTGTTTAAAAAATATTATATTATTCTTACTCATTAATATCTCATGAAATTAAATGATATAGATTTCAACCGTTTATCAGATACAGAATTGGTTTCATTATGTTTGAAATATAAAATAATTCAAAAAGAAGATATTAAATCTTTAACACGTAAAAAAATATTAGATCTTATCAAGAACTATGTCGCACAAAAATTAAAAGTTTACGGACAAAAAAAAGACAACACTATAAAATCTGTTCCTATTCAACGAAGAAATTCTGTTCAAGGTAATCTTCAAAAAAACATTATTCATAATCAAAAACAATCTCTTCCACGAGCAAATGTAAAACGTAGAATGTCACAACCAATTACGAAGATTGAGAAAGTTGAAGCCAAAAAATCCCATGAACGCGTTGAAGTAAAACAAGAATCACAACAACAAGTTACAGAACAAATAAAGTCACAAAATCCAAAATATGATGTAGTAGGTATGTATCCTCCTGCCAAAAAATTAGTTGCCATTGGAGATTTACACGGAGATATGAGAGTTACAATTCAATCATTACAACTCGCAGAAGTTATTCCACAAAATGTATCCATAGACAATTTATCAGATATTCATTGGTGTGGTAAAGATACGTGGGTAATTCAATTGGGTGATCAAATTGACCGATGTCGTCCCAATGATTGGGTTCAAAACTGTATTAAAGATTTTGATGATGTTTATGAAGATGAAGGTAATAATGTTGCCATAATTAAATTATTATTACGTCTTGATGCCGAAGCAAAACAATTCGGTGGAAGAATTTTAGGATTATTGGGTAATCACGAATTAATGAATGTTGATAAAGACTTTAGATATGTGTCTCCCCAAGAGTTTTTAGAATTCGTTCCACAAAAAGATAGAACATCTAAACTTACCCAAGATGGATATCCCTTGGGATATTATCATAGGAAAAAAGCATTTGAAAGGGGGAGCCAATTATCAACTATGTATGCTACAAAGAAGAAATCAATTATGACTGTTGGAAGTTTCTTATTCGTTCACGGAGGATTAAGTCGGGATTTAGTTAGAAAATACACTATTTCTGAAATTAATAATGTTGTTTCAAAATGGTTAACATCAGAAGCAAATGATACCGAAGATGATATTTTTGATGAAATCTTTAGAGACGATGATGATATGTCTCCATTTTGGTGCCGTATTTATGCCGAAGAAGATAATGAAGGTGAAAATACAGAAGAAAGTTTTAATGAATTAAT
>MDTG01333438.1_pt1 | contig 11746 bp, 11 predicted proteins | sample 811421 | NCBI WGS metagenome assembly MDTG01 (sample SAMN05326645, study PRJNA326480) | marine metagenome | isolation source: seawater | place: Pacific Ocean: South East | collected 2011 | reverse complement strand
GAAAAAAGAGATTATCAAAGAGCAACCACATCACAAAAATGTGTGAGAGCAGGTGGAAAACATAATGATTTAGAAAATGTTGGTTACACCCCAAGACATCACACATTTTTTGAAATGTTAGGAAATTTTTCTTTTGGAGATTATTTTAAAGAAAAAGCTATTCATTATGCTTGGGATTTAATTACAAAAGATTTTAGTATAGATAAAAACAGACTTTACGTGACTGTATTTCATGAAGATGATGAAGCTTTTAATTTTTGGAAGAAAATAGCCGGTCTAAGTAATGATAGAATAATTAGAATCTCCACATCAGATAATTTTTGGTCCATGGGAGAAACCGGCCCTTGTGGTCCTTGTTCAGAAATTTTTTATGATCATGGAGACCATTTAAAAGGTGGTTTACCTGGAAGCAAAGATGAAGATGGAGATAGATTTATTGAAATTTGGAACTTAGTCTTCATGCAATATGAACAAGTAGAAAAAGAAAAAAGAATAAACCTTCCAAAGCCATCTGTAGATACCGGCATGGGCCTTGAAAGAATAGCAGCTTTACTTCAAAGCACACATGACAATTATGAAACAGACCATTTTAAAAAGCTAATTCAATCTACATCAGAAATTGTTAAAAAAAAACCAGATCAAAATAATTTATCAAGCTTTAGAGTTATTGCAGACCATTTAAGAGCGAGCTCATTTTTAATTGCAGAAGGAGTTTTGCCATCTAATGAAGGACGGGGTTATGTGTTAAGAAGAATTATGAGAAGAGGAATGAGACACTCACATTTACTTGGATCAAAAGAACCAGTTTTTTTCAATTTATTTGAAACTCTAAAAAATGAAATGTCAGATAATTATCCAGAATTGAATAGAGCAGAGTCTTTAATTAAAGAAACTTTAAAAATGGAAGAAGAAAAATTTTTAGTTTTATTAGACCGAGGTATAAAAATACTTAATGATGAAATATCCAGAATAGATAAAGTTCTACCTGGTGATGTAGCATTTAAACTTTATGACACTTATGGTTTTCCATTAGATCTTACAGAAGATATTTTAAAAAATAAATCTCTATCAATTGATACAAAAAAATTTCAATCTTTAATGAAGGAAAGCAGAGAACTTGCAAAGAAAAATTGGAAAGGCTCTGGAGATTCTGCAGTTGAGGATGTTTGGTATGGTATAAGAGAAAAATTAGGTGCTACTGAATTTTTAGGCTATGAGACAAATCAGGCTGAAGGAATGATTTTATCTTTATTAAAAAATAATAAAGAAGTTAAAGAACTTAAGTTAAATGATGAGGGAATGATTATCACAAATCAAACACCATTTTATGGGGAATCTGGTGGCCAAGTTGGAGATACTGGTGAAATTGTTAGTGAAGATTTTAAATTTGAAGTTATTGATGTTCAAAAGAAACTAGGAGATCTAGTAGTTCATTATGGAAAAGTAATCAGTGGTTCTATTAATATAAATAAAAATGTTGAGATGAAAATCGATGAAATGAGAAGAAATCACACTAGAGCATATCATTCTGCTACACATTTATTGCACGAGTCTTTAAGAAGAGTTTTGGGCACACATGTTACTCAAAAAGGTTCTTTAGTAGAGCCGAGTAGATTAAGATTTGATTTTAGTCACATGAAACCAATTACAGACAATGAAATAGATAAAATTGAGCTATTTGTAAATTCAATGGTATCAAAAAAATCTGATGTTAAAACAAGAATAATGACACCAGAAAAAGCAGTTGAAAATGGAGCTCTAGCTCTATTTGGGGAAAAATATGGCGATGAGGTACGAGTATTATCAATGGGCGATGATAATGGAAAATATTTTTCAACAGAACTTTGTGGTGGAACTCACGTTAAAAACACAAGTGATATCGGTAAATTTAAAATTATAAGCCAATCATCAATAGCAGCCGGTGTAAGAAGAATAGAGGCTTTAAGAGACGAACAGTTAGAAGATTATTTAAAAAATAAAGAAAAATTATCTAATTTATCATCTGAGAAAAATGATAAATTTATAAAAGATTTAACTAAACAAATAATTAATTATGGAGGAAAACCAGCTTTAGATCAAACAGATCAAAAGTCTTTAATTAAAAATTTAACAAAACAATTGAATACTTTATCAGTGAAATCAGTTCTGAATGATAAAACAAAAAATAAAATTAAGGATGAAGAAATAAAAGGCATTAAAATAAGATTTCAAAGTGTTGATGGCTTGTCATCAAAAGAATTAAGAAAACTTGTTGATAATGGTAAAAAAGATTTGGGCGATGGAATAGTTGTAGTTTTTACAAGTAAAGATGATAAAGTTGGAGTTGCTGTTGGAATTACAGAAAAATTAACAAATAAGTTTGATGCTGTAAAATTTGTAAAATTAAGCTCTGAAATTATAGGTGGTCAAGGCGGAGGAGGAAGAAAAGATTTTGCTCAAGCAGGTGGACAGGATCAAAGTAAGATTAATGAAGCCTTTGAAAAAATTAAGTCTTTAATTTAGTTTCTTTTTAAGATTTTGGTCTATTACATCTAAAAATTGATTAGTTGTTAAGTATTTGCTTGATGGACCAATCAATATTGCAAGATCTTTTGTCATATACCCACTTTCCACACACTTGATGCAGACTTGTTCAATTGTTTTTGAGAATTTGATAAGTTCATTATTTTCATCTAATTTTCCTCTGTGAGCCAATCCCCTTGTCCATGCAAAAATTGAAGCAATAGGGTTAGTTGATGTTTCTTTTCCTTGTTGGTGCATTCTATAATGTCTTGTTACAGTTCCATGCGCGGCCTCTGCTTCCATTACCTTTCCATCGGGCGTTAGAAGTGTACTTGTCATTAAGCCTAATGATCCATACCCTTGTGCCATTGTATCTGATTGAACATCGCCATCATAATTTTTACATGCCCAAATATATTTACCACTCCACTTCATTGCACAAGCTACCATGTCATCAATTAATCTATGTTCATAAATAATTTTAGCATCCTCAAATTTTTTCTTAAACTCATTGTTGAAAACTTCCTCAAAAATATCTTTAAATCTTCCATCATATTTTTTTAGAATTGTATTTTTTGTAGAAAGATAGACTGGCCATTTTTTAATCAATCCATAACTAAAACAAGATCTTGCAAAGTCCTCAATTGATTTATCTAAATTGTACATCGAAAGAGCTACACCTGGGCCTGTAAAATTAAATACCTCATGTTTAATTTCATTTTTTCCATCTTCAGAGGTCCATTTAATTTCCATTTTTCCTTTACCAGGAACTTTAAAATCAGTTGCTCTATATTGATCACCAAAGGCGTGCCTTCCAATAACAACAGGATCTGACCATGAGGGAACTAATTTTGGAATATTAGAACAAAGAATTGGTTCTCTAAAAACTGTTCCTCCAATAATATTCCTTATAGTCCCATTAGGAGATCTCCACATTTTTTTAAGCTTAAATTCTTCTACACGAGCTTCATCTGGAGTAATAGTTGCACATTTAATACCGACACCATTTTTTTTAATTGCATTAGCGGAGTCCACTGTAATTTGGTCATTACTACCATCTCTGCTTTTCATTCCTAAATCATAGTATTCAATGCCCAGGTCAAGATATGGAAGTATTAATTTCTTTTTAATGAATTCCCAGATTATTCTGGTCATTTCATCTCCATCTAACTCAACAATTGGGTTTTTTACGGTAATTTTACTCACTTATATATTTATCTTAATAATTGAATTTCGCAATTTTATATACATATTAATGAAAAATTATCAAATAGAAGAATATGTTTAGCAAATTATTTCCTAAAATTCACGCTGAAGGTTATAAATTTTTAATTATAGCCGGAATTATTACCATTGTGTTTTATAGTTTTAGTGATTTTTTTGGTTTAATTGGCTTCGTTCTAACTATTTGGGTTTATTATTTTTTTAGAGATCCAGAGAGAGTTATAATTGGAGATGATAATTATCTTGTAAGTCCTGCAGACGGAGAAATTATAAAAGTTGAAGAAGTTGATGGTCCTAAAGAACTCGGTTTAGATAATAAAAAATTTCAAAAGATAAGTGTCTTCATGAATGTCTTTGATTGTCATGTAAATAGATCACCATGTGGAGGAAAAATAGAAGAAATTTTGTATAAACCAGGAAAATTTTTAAACGCATCTTTTGATAAAGCAAGTGAGGATAATGAGAGAAATTATTTTAAAATTAAAGATAATCAAAATAATGATGTTATTGTCGTCCAAATAGCTGGTCTAGTAGCCCGTAGAATTGTTTGTGAGTCTAGTAAAGATCAGCAACTCAATCAAGGTGACAGAATAGGCATGATAAGATTTGGAAGTAGAGCAGATGTATTTTATGAAAACTATCAACCATTAGTTAAAATAGGTCAAAAAGCTATTTCTGGAGAAACATTATTAGCTAAGAAGTAATATGGAACCACAGAAAAACAATTTAAAGATAGTAGCAGATAAAAAAACTGCCAGAATGATTTTGCCTAATATGCTAACCTTGATAGGTGTATGTATTGGATTAACATCGATCCGTTTTGCATTAGATGATAAATTTGAACTGGCGATTATTGCAGTAATTTTTGCAGCATTAATTGATGGTTTAGACGGAAGAATAGCAAGATTAATTAAGGGAACTTCTAAGGTGGGCAAGGAGCTAGACTCGCTTACTGATATGATTAGTTTTGGAGTGGCTCCTGCATTTATTATGTATTTTTGGAAACTAAATACTTTAGGTAGATTTGGTTGGTTATTATGTTTAGTTTATGTCATCTGTGTTGCTTTAAGATTGGCTAGATTTAATATAAATTCTACACAAGAGCCTTCATGGAGAGATAATTTTTTTGAGGGAGTTCCATCACCAGCAGGAGGTATATTAGTGCTAACTCCTTTAATAATTAGTTTAAGTGGTTTTGATTTTATTCAATTAAATTATGAAATCATTACACCAGCATTTTTTATTTTAACCTCACTTTTATTAATAAGTAAGTTTCCAACTTATTCTTTTAAAAAAATAGTCATACCTAGAAAAACAACTATTTTCCTTCTTTTTGGAATCGTTTTATTTTTTGGACTTTTATTAATTTATACTTTTAATGTTATTGCTATAAGCACAATTGTATATTTATTTTTGTTGCCAATAAGTTTCTTTCATTTTCAAAATTTAAAAAAACAACACGAAAATGACAAAATACAAGAAGATGATGATCTTGAAGATGTACTTTAATGAAAAAAAATGTAATTGTCTCATTAGCTGATGCTAATTATTTTCCTCTTTTAGAAGAGTTAGTTGACTCTATTAAAAGATTTAAAGAAAGTGAAAAAGTTGCCATATGTATTTTAGATGCTGGATTGACTTCAGAACAAAAAGAAAAATTATTAAAAAAAGTAGATGAAATAAAATCTGCTGAATGGGACATAGAAGTTTCAGAATTTAAAGTTAGAGGAAAAGAATGGCTTAAAAGTCAAGTATCGAGAGCATTTTTACCAAAATATTTTCCAGATTATGAAAAATATTTATGGATAGACTGTGATGCATGGGTAAATGACTGGTATTGTGTTGAGTTATATTTTAAAGCATGTGAAAATGGAAAGCTTGGCATTACTCAAACTTTGGGACCAGGATACAAAATTACTTCAAAAGTAAATTGGTTAATTGGAAAATTAGCTATTATAAAGTCACAAAATTTTAAACACGCTGTAAAATCAAAAATAGGATATGAAAAAGCTAGAAAACTAGCTTTTGCACCTCATATTAATATTGGAGTTTTTTCATTAGAAAAAAATTCTAAAGGTTGGACTTCTTGGCAAAATAATTTGTCAAAAACTTTGAAAGCTGGCAATATTTTTGGATCTGAAGGTTTGGCAATAAATATGTCAGTATACATAGACAATTTAGAAACTGAATTTTTACCTTTAAATTGTAATTGGATTACAAGTAATTTGCTCCCAAAATATGATGAACATCAAAAAACATTCGTAGAGCCTTATTTGCCAAATTATAAAATAGGAATTATGCATCTCGCAGCAGGGATTTGGAAAGATGGCAAAGATATGAGGATAGATAAAAATATAGAAATTGATATAGAAAATTTAGATAATAAAAAAATTAAGAAAAGTCTTAGATTTATAAATAATTGAAAAAAAATAAAATTTCAAAAAATTGGGTTAATAAACAAAGAAGAGACACATATGTTCGTCAGTCTAAAGTAGATGGATATAGAGCTAGATCAGCTTATAAATTAATCGAAATTAATGAAAAATTTAAAATATTTAAGGGAGGAATGTACGTTTTAGATATAGGTGCAGCCCCAGGTAGTTGGTCACAATACGTTTCAAGAATTGTCAAAAATGGAAAAATAGTTTCAGTTGATTTAGAAGAAATGGAAAAAATTGATAATACTTTTCAAATAAAAGGAGATTTTACGAATAAAGATACTCAAGACCAGATTATAAATTTCTTAGGTAAAGAATTGGATATTGTAATGTCAGATATGGCTGTAAATACTACTGGAATTAAAAATGTAGATTCAATTCAAACAGGTGAATTGTGTAAAGAAGCTTTGATTTTCTCAAAAAATGTAATATCTAAAAAAGGCATTTTTATTTCAAAAATATTTATGGGAAGTACATTTAATGAAATTGTCGCACTTGGAAAAAAAATTTTTAGAGAAGTGAAGGTTTTTAAACCAAAGTCCAGTCGAAAGGACTCTAAAGAAAGTTTTATTATTTGCAAAAATCTTAGATAGTCTCTTTTATTTCAAAAGGAATCATATATAAATGATTATGGTTTCTATAAAAGAAGCACTTACCTTTGATGATGTAACATTAATGCCTGAGTACTCTGAGATACTACCCTCAGAAGTTGATACCAGCATAAAATTAACTCAATTTTTAAAATTAAAAATCCCACTTCTGTCTTCTGCTATGGATACAGTTACTGAAAGTAAAATGGCTATTGCTATCGCTAAAGCTGGAGGCCTAGGTATTATTCATAGAAATTTAGAAGTTAAAAACCAAATTCAAGAGGTCAGAAAAGTTAAAAAAAAAAAAATTATTAGTAGGTGCTGCTGTAGGTGCTGGCCCTAAAGAATTTAAAAGAGCAGAACTAATTTTAAAAGAAAATATAGACATGATTGTTGTTGATACAGCCCACGGTCATACAAAAAAAGTATCAGAAATTATTAAGTTTATAAAAAAGAAAAAAAATAAAAAGACTGCACTCTGTGCCGGTAATATAGCTACACCAGAAGCAGCCAAATTTCTGTTAAAATTAGGCGTAGATATTATTAAAGTTGGCATTGGTCCTGGCTCAATATGCACAACAAGATTGGTTGCTGGTATAGGAGTACCCCAACTAAGTGCAATACTTAATGTCAGAAATGGAATAAAAAAAAAGAATGTAAAAATTATTTCGGATGGAGGAATTAAGTATTCTGGAGATTTAGCAAAGGCTTTTGCAGCAGGAGCTGACGCTGTAATGATAGGATCATTATTTGCTGGATCAGACGAAGCACCTGGAAAACTTATAAAAAGAAATGGTAAATTTTTTAAGAGCTTTAGGGGAATGGGTTCAGTTGGAGCAATGAACAAAGGATCTGCGGATCGATACTTTCAATTTAAACAAAAAGATTCGTCTAAATATGTTCCCGAAGGTGTAGAAGGATATGTAAAATATAAGGGAAATGTTGATAGTATTATTTATAAATTAATAGGAGGTCTTAAATCTTCCATGGGGTATTTAGGATCTAAGCAAATAAAATATTTGAGAGACAAACCAAAATTTGTAAAAATTACTAAAGCAGGTTTCTATGAAAGTATGGTACATAACGTAGATATTATTAAAAACGATAATAAATACTAATGTTTAAATTATTTAAAATTTTTTTAGTTATAACTTTCTTAATTAATGTTTTAAATTTTTCTTATAGCAAAGAAGACTTTTATAAAGAAGGTGTTAAGCTTTTTAAAAAAAAAAAAATATGATGAAGCAAAATTTTTATTTGAGAGAAATATAGTATTTAATCCAAAACATTCTGAATCTTATTTATACTTAGCAAAAATTTACAATAATAAAGAAGATCAAAAAAGTGAAAAAAAAAATTTAGAAACAACGTTGTTAATTGATCCTACAAATGAACAAGCAATTTTAATGTTAATGAAAATTGGTTTAAAAAAAACAAATTATTCACAAGTTAAAAAATTATCTGAAAAATTTTTCAAAGTTTGTGTAGAATTATGTGATGAAAATAAAAAGATTTTGGAAGAACTTGAAAACTTAGAACCAAAAGATAATGAATCTTGATTTTAATTTAGACAAAATTTTAATTATAGATTTTGGTTCACAATTTACACAATTAATTGTTAGAAGAATAAGAGAGCTAGGGGTTTATTCAGAACTAGTTAGTCATAAAAAAATAAAAAGCTTTCAAATCAAATATAATACAAAAGGGATAATTCTATCAGGAGGACCTTTAAATGTTTTTCAGTTAAATAATAATTTGTTTGATAAGAAAATACTAAAACTTGGCATTCCAATTCTTGGTATATGTTTTGGACATCAAATCTTATCAAAATTTAATGGTGGAAAAGTAAAGCAATCTAAACACAGAGAATTTGGTTTAGCAAATATTTATAAAAGAAATAATAGTTTATTGTTTAACAACTTCTTTAATAAAAAATTTAAAAAAGTTTGGATGAGTCATGCAGATCAAGTTTTTAAATTACCAAAGACATTTAAAGTTATCGCTTCGAGTGAAAATTCAAAGTATGCAGCAGTAGAAAGCAAAAAAGAAAATTTTTTTGGTGTTCAATTTCACCCAGAGGTAACCCATTCCGAAAATGGAAAAAAAATTTTTAGTAATTTTATATCTAAAATTTGTAAAGTTAAAAAAAATTGGTCTTCCAAAGACCAAAAAATAAAGTTAATTAAAGAAGTAAGACAACAAGTTGGAAATAATAAAGTTATTTGTGCTTTATCAGGTGGAGTAGATAGTAGTGTTGTTGCTCAATTGCTAAATAAAGCGATTGGAAAAAAATTATATTGTATCTTTGTAAATACAGGTCTTTTAAGAAAAAATGAGGAAAAGCAAGTTGTTCAAACATTTAAAAAAAGACTGAAAATTAATTTAATTTATGTAAATGCTGAAAAAGAATTTCTGAAAAAATTAAAAAATACGTCTGAACCTGAAAAAAAGAGGAAAATTATAGGAAATTTATTTATTAAAATATTTGAGCGATATTCTAAGAAAATTAAAAATGTCAAATTTTTAGCACAAGGGACTCTTTATCCAGATTTGATAGAAAGTAAATCAGTGACTGGTAGTCAAACTTCAAAAATTAAATCTCATCATAACGTGGGTGGACTACCTAAAAGAATGAAATTAAAATTAGTTGAGCCATTGAAATTTTTATTTAAAGATGAAGTTAGAAAACTAGGATTAGAATTAAATTTAAATAAAGAAATAATCTCCAGACATCCATTTCCAGGCCCTGGTTTAGCAATTCGTATGCCTGGTTTGATCACTCCAGAAAAAATAAAGATACTAAAAGAGGCAGATTATTATTTTATTCAATCTTTAAAGGATCATGGTCTTTATCATAAAATTTGGCAAGCTTATGCTGCACTGTTGCCAGTAAAAACAGTAGGAGTAATGGGAGACAATAGAACTTATGATTATTTATGTTTATTGAGAGCCATAACATCTGAAGACGGCATGACTGCAGATTATTATGATTTTAAAAAATCATTTATACAACAAGTTTCAAATAAAATAGTTAATAGTATAAGAGGTATTAACAGGGTTGTTTATGATATTACCTCAAAACCACCTAGCACTATTGAATTAGAGTAGTTTTGAATTATAAATTAATTATATGAAATATTTACATACAATGATCAGAGTTAAAGATATTGATGAGTCTCTAAGATTTTTTTGCGATGGATTAGGTTTAAAGGAAACAAGACGAATGGAAAATGAAAAGGGTAGGTTCACTCTAGTCTTTCTTGCTGCTCCAAATGATGAAAAAGCAGAAATTGAATTAACATATAATTGGGATGGGGACGAACTTGGGGAAGGTTCAAGAAATTTTGGCCACCTAGCTTATAGAGTTGATAATATTTATGAAACATGTCAAAGATTAATGGACATGGGGTATACCATTAATAGACCACCACGAGATGGTCATATGGCATTTGTCAGATCTCCAGACAAAATTTCAATTGAAATACTTCAAGAAGGAAATTTAAATCCTAAAGACCCTTGGGTTTCAATGAAGAACACAGGTACTTGGTAATATTTTTCTGATTTAGAATGAATACAATTAAAAAATTTATAGCAAAAAAAAACAAATCTAAAATAATTTGTTTAACAGCTTATTCAAAAAAAATAGCTTCAATTTTAGATAAATATTGTGATTTAATATTAGTTGGAGATTCTCTAGGCTCGGTACTTTATAATTATAAATCCACTAAAGAAGTTACTTTGAAGACTATGATAAATCACTCAAAAAGTGTCAGACTTGGAGTACAAAAATCAATTATGATTGTCGACATGCCTTATAATACATATCGAAACCCAAGAGAGGCCTTAAAAAATGCAAAATTAGTAATGAAAAAAACCAGATGTGATGGAGTTAAACTAGAGGGTGGCAAAAAGATAATACCTATAGTAAAAAATTTAGTAAAAAACAGAATTCCTGTAATGGGACATGTGGGTATTTTGCCTCAATCAGATAAAAAATTTTCTTTTAAGGGAAAAAAACAAAAAGAGATTAAAAGAATTTTAAACGAAACTGAACTATTAGAAAAAGCAGGTGCATTTTCAATCGTATTAGAATGTATCGAAACAAAACTTTCAAAACAAATAACTGAGAATATAAAAATTCCTACAATAGGTATTGGATCCTCGAATAATTGCGACGGTCAAGTATTAGTTATTGATGACATAATTGGTATGAGTGATAGTAAATTTAAATTTGTCAAAAAATATGCTGATGTTAGTAAAATTATTGATGAAGCAGTTAAAAAATATAAATATGAGGTGCAGAAAAAACTATTTCCAAAAGCAAAACACTCTTTTAAGAATTAGATAAATTAACCCATTGTAAATGGATCAGACATTGGTTTTTCAGAGGAATTATACCAAATAGTTTTTATTCTAGTGTAGTCTTTTATTGACTCTATTCCTGCCTCTTTACCGTATCCACTATCTTTTATTCCACCAAAAGGAGCCATTGGAGAAATTAGTCTATAAGTGTTTATAAATACAATACCTGCTCTTATAGCTCTTGAAATTCTAATTCCTCTTGCAAAATTTGACGTGTATACACCAGATGATAATCCATATTTATTATCATTCATTTTTTCTATAACTTCATCTTCATTATTAAATTTCATCACAGATAAAATTGGACCAAACAATTCATTTTCTGCCACTGGAAGGTTATGATTTTCACATTCTATAATTGTTGCTGGAAAGTAATACCCTTTGCTTGAAACAGATGATCTTTTTCCACCACATTTGACTTTTCCACCTTGTTCAATAGTAGCTTTAATATTTTTTTCTATATTCTCTAACTGTTTAAAACTATTTAATGGCCCCATCTGAGTATCTTTTTCCATTGGGCCGCCTAATTTAATTTTTTCAGCTTTAGAAATTAATTTTTTTAAAAATTCATCATAAATACTAGATTGTAAATAAAGTCTAGATCCCGCAATGCAACTTTGACCACTTGCT
>MDTG01206442.1_pt1 | contig 11746 bp, 6 predicted proteins | sample 811421 | NCBI WGS metagenome assembly MDTG01 (sample SAMN05326645, study PRJNA326480) | marine metagenome | isolation source: seawater | place: Pacific Ocean: South East | collected 2011 | reverse complement strand
TGTCGGTAGCAGAAATTACATGAGAAGATTCTGTTAATAAGGCTGATAATCCTCTACCTAAAGCTTGTTTCTTGGTCGCTTTTGCCATTTTACGAATTCTTTTTTAATAATTCTTGGGCCAAATTTAAGTAATTTACAGCACCTTTGCATGTTGCATCGTACTCAATAATACTTTCTCCATAACTTGGCGCTTCTCCTAAACGTGTATTTCTTCTAATAATGGTATCAAAAACCATACTAGAAAAATGTTTTCTCACTTCATCAACTACTTGATTAGAGAGGCGAAGGCGAGAATCGAACATGGTTAATAATAGCCCTTCGATATCTAGTTCTGAATTATGAATATTTTGAATACTTTTAATTGTATTTAATAATTTACCCAATCCTTCTAAAGCAAAATATTCACATTGAATAGGAATGATTACTGAATCAGCGGCTACCAGTGTATTTATTGTAATCAAACCCAATGATGGAGCACAGTCAATTAAAATATAATCGTAGTCATTTTTTAGGTTTTTCAACGATTTTTTTAGCATATATTCTCGCTCTTGCTGATCTACCAATTCAATTTCTATTGCCACTAAATCAATATGTGCAGGAATCATATCTACATTTGGAGAGGCTGTTTTTACAACAGCATCTTTTGCCGCGATAGTATGTTCTAATACTTGATAGGTTCCTTTTTCTACTCTCTCAACATGAATGCCTAATCCAGATGATGCATTTGCTTGAGGATCAGCATCAATCAATAAAACGCGCTTTTCTAGGACTCCCAAAGAAGCAGCTAAATTAACGCTAGTTGTTGTTTTACCTACACCACCCTTCTGATTTGCAATAGCAATTACTTTACCCATTATAAAAATTTTCCTTACAAGTAGTAAATTTACATTTTTTTCTGTTTTTATCGAGTGAAAGATGTTAACAAAAATTTAAATCTTCAAATATCTTTGATTCAGTGTTTTAAGACTGTTTTTATCAAGCTTTTAAACAAATTTACATACAAAAAAAGGAGTATTTAGTCCGGTTTACTATATGAATTAATAGCTTATTTTTTTGGGATATTTTTTAGAATCTCTTGTAAAAATTTCCAAAATTTTTGAGTAGAAGAGATACTGACTTTTTCATCTGGTGAATGGGCTCCTAAGATGGTGGGACCAAAAGAAACCATGTCTATTGTTGGGTAATTCTGACTTAAAATACCACATTCTAATCCTGCATGACAGGCAGCAACATGTGCTTTTTTCCCATGTAATTCCTCATAAATATTAGAAACTATCTCTAAAATTTTTGAATTTATATTTGGTTGCCATCCTGGGTACTCTCCAGAGAAATCAATATCAAATCCAGCTAATTCAAAACAAGATTTTAATGAATTTGCTAAATCTTGTTTGCTACTTTCAGAGGAAGAACGTGCTAAACATTCAATTTTAATTAGACCCTTTTTTACAAGTATTCTTGCAATATTGTTAGAAGTTTCTACTAGTCCTGAAATATCAGGACTCATCCTATACACTCCGTTTAAAGCGGTATAGGTAGCTTTTATGAGATCTTCTTGAACACATAACTCCATTATTTTTTCAGGGGGTGTTGTTTTTTCTATCTCAATAGTTAGGTTAGGCTCTAATGTTAAAAACTCATTTTTTATATGCTCAATAAGTGCTTTCATTTTAATAAGAAAAGCCTCTCTGTAAATAACGTCAATAGTAACAATAGAGTTGCTTTCACGAGGAATTGCATTCCGTAAACTACCTCCATTTATTTCTGAAACACGCAGACCAAAATTTGTAAAACCATCAAATAATAAGCGATTCATTATTTTATTAGCATTCGCTAGTCCTTTATGGATGTCCATTCCAGAATGCCCACCGTTTAACCCTTTAACGGTAATTAAAAAACCAGTGGCGGTGTTAGGAGTTTGTTTTTCGGCGTATCTTCCAGTTGCTGTAATATCAATACCACCCGCACAGCCCATTCCTATTTCATCATCATCTTCTGTATCTAAATTCAAAAGAATTTCTCCTTTTAAAATGCCTGCCTCTAGTCCCATAGCTCCTGTCATCCCTGTTTCTTCGTCAATGGTAAAAAGAGCTTCAATATTTGGGTGTTGTATGTTTTTTGAAGATAAAATTGACATCATTGCCGCAACCCCCATGCCATTATCAGCACCTAAAGTAGTTCCCTCTGCAGTAACCCAATCTCCCTCAATTAACATTTTAATTCCGTCGTTATTAAAATCAAAAATAGTAGTATAATTTTTTTGATGAACCATGTCTAGATGACTTTGCAAGACTATTGTTTTTCGATCTTCAAAATTTTTTGTTGCTGGTTTTTTAATAATTACATTACCCACTGAATCTATATGAGTCTCTAGATTCAACTTTTTTCCAAAATTCACCATGAATTCAATTACTCGCTCTTCTTTTTTTGAAGGACGAGGAATTGCATTTAAATCTGCAAAGTGATTCCAAATAATTTTAGGGTCTAAATTTCTTATAAGTGCACTCATAGGATTATATTGTTAGACGATAAATTTAGTTGATATGTATTACTGTTTCTCGAGTGTCTTTTCTAACTTTGGCTAGATTTTTCATATAACAATCTTCTGCTCTAAAACCTACAGGCAACACCAAAACCGATTGTAAATTTTGTTTTTTAAGATCTAGAATTTCGTCATATTTTTCAGAAATAAAACCTTCCATAGGACACGCATCAATTTTTTCGACTGCGCATACTGTCATAAGGTTTCCTAATGCGATGTATGCTTGATTTTTATTCCAAATGGAGAGTTCCTTTTGTGTTTTGTTTTCGATTTCAGCAGTTAAAAACTCTTTAAAAGGATTTGTAGTTGAATCAGATGTTTTTCTGATTTTTTTTGCCAAATCAAAATAATTTTTTACTTCTTCAGCTGTATAGTGGTTAGGTATGCAGATTACTAAAACATGAGAGGCGTCAACTATTTGAGGTTGGTTCCACGAATGAACTAGTAAATTTTTTTGAATTTCTTTATTTTGAATTATGATAAGCTTTAGTGGTTGTAAGCCATAAGAAGTTGCGGTTAAATTAAAAGCTTCTTTTAAGGTGTTTATTTGAATAGCGGATAACTGTTTTTCTGAATCAAATTTTTTAACGGCATAACGCCATTTTAAATTTTGTATAATATTCATTTTTTTATTTTGTTACAAAAATAAAATTTATCATAGATGTTTAATGTTAAGGCTATTATAAATTTTATACAAAGGTTTATCTATATATTTTCCTAATTGTAGTTATTTCAAACGAACATTTTTGATTTTGTATGTGTAGGTAACAGTGATTTTAAGAGGTGTTATCGATGTTTAATCAAAATTAAAAGTAGTTAAATGACTTGTATTATAAGTTGCTGTAAGAAGTTATATTGTTAACTTTTATATCGATTTAATATAGACTTTTATATTTAACGGGGTTTACTTCATGCATTATCTCATATATTTTTTCAAAAATATCTTCGGCTGAGGGTTTTGAAAAATAATCACCATCTGTTCCATATGCTGTTCTATGAGCTTTAGCGGTTAAAGTAGCAGGTTTACTGTCTAGATAATTGTAACCATCTTGTCTCTCTAAAATTTCTTGAAGTATATATGCAGACGCACCACCAGGAACATCCTCGTCAACGATCAATAATTTATTAGTTTTTGCTAAGCTTTTTGCACAATCGTGATTTAAATCAAAAGGGAGTAGACTTTGCGCGTCTATAATTTCGATATCAATAGCTACTTCTTGTAATTCTATGGCAACATCTTCAACAATTTTAAGGGTAGAGCCATAGGAAACTACTGTTAGATCTGTTCCAGTTTTAATTGTTTCAACCTGTCCAATAGGGGTTTTATATTCTCCTAAATTAATTGGTAACTCTTCTTTTAATCGGTATCCATTTAAACATTCAATAACCAATGCTGGTTCATCTCCTTCTAATAAAGTATTGTAGAATCCTGCTGCTTTTGTCATATTTCTTGGCAGTAAAACATGTATTCCTCTTACATTGTTTATGATTCCACCAATTGGTGATCCTGCATGCCAGATTCCTTCTAGTCTGTGTCCTCGAGTTCTAATAATTAGTGGGGCTTTCTGTTTTCCAAAAGTTCTATATTGAAGAGTTGCTAAATCATCACTTATAATTTGCAATGCATACAATAAATAATCTAAATATTGTATTTCTGCAATGGGTCTTAAGCCACGCAATGCTAAACCGATACCCTGACCAATAATTGTTGCTTCTCTGATCCCAGTATCAGAAACTCTTATTTCTCCATATTTTTCTTGAAGACCATCTAAACCTTGGTTTACATCGCCTATAAGACCTGTGTCTTCACCAAAAATAACGACTTCTGGATGTTTTTTTAATATTGCATCAAAATTATCTCTCATGATAATTCTTGCATCTACCAAAGTCTTCTTTTTGGAATAGGTAGGTTTTTTTTCTAAAACATTAGTCGCTTTAAAATCTGACTCACTATACAGGTGTGATGAGATTTTTTCTTCAGCATCTTTTAGGGAATTTTTGATGAAATTCTGAAGCAATATTTTTTCTGTAAAAGTTTCATCTTTTAAATAACGAAGTGACTTTCTGGCTGTTGATATAACGTCTTTTCTGACCGGTTCTATAATAGATATTAAATCTTTTTTTTGCTTAATGATAAAAGAACTGTTTTTGCTTTTAGCAGCAACTTTATCTAAAAGTTGACATGCGGCGTTTCGCTCAGTTTTCACATCATTCATAAAAGCATTCCAAGCGTTTCTTTTTGCGTTTATAACTTCTTTTTTTATCTCTTTTTCTAAAATAATCATTTCTTCCTCCGAATCTATAAAGCGTAAAACTTCTCCAGTTATAGTTTCTAATTCAAAGTCTAAAATCCATTTTCGCATTTTTGTAATGCAATCGTGTTCTTTTTCCCAATTTAATCTTTCTTTTGTTTTGTATCTTTGATGAGAACCAGAGGATGAATGGCCCTGGGGTTGTGTGAGTTCTTTAACATGAATTAAAACGGGTACATGCTCTTCTCTTGTAATTTTTGCGGCTTTGTTGTAAATATCTATTAGTTGAACATAGTCCCAACCATTAACTACAAAAATTTCATATCCTTTTTTGTTATTTTCCCTTTGGAAGCCTTTTAATATTTCTGAGATACTCTCTTTTGTTGTTTGGTGCTTTGCATGTACTGAAATACCGTATTCATCATCCCAAACACTCATCAAGATTGGAACTTGTAAAACTCCTGCAGCATTTATGGTTTCAAAAAATACTCCCTCGCTTGTACTTGCGTTCCCAATAGTACCCCATGCAATTTCATTTCCGTTTTTAGAAAAGTTAGTGGCGTGCTGAACACTTTTTTCTGTTCTATAAATTTTTGATGCTTGAGCCAAACCTAATAAACGTGGCATCTGAGACGCAGTTGGTGAAATGTCTGAGCTTGAGTTATATTGTTTTGTTAAGTCTTTCCAGGTTCCATCTTCATGCAAACTGTGGGTTGCAAAATGTGCTCCCATTTGTCTACCTGCAGACATTGGTTCTGCTTTTATATCTTTATGTGCATATAAGCCGGCAAAGAATTGTTGTGCGGTTAATTCGCCAATTGCCATCATAAATGTTTGATCTCTGTAATAGCCAGATCTGAAGTCTCCAATCTTAAAAGCTTTAGCCATTGCTAATTGTGGGACTTCTTTTCCATCTCCAAAAATTCCAAACTTAGCCTTCCCTGTCAATACTTCTCTTCTTCCGAGTAAACTACATTCTCTGCTGATTTTGGCAATTTTGTAGTCATTTAAAACTTCTGCTTTAAAATTTTCAAAAGAAAGTTTTCCTTTGTTCTCCATTGTTTTTTCCTTCAGCATCATTATGGTGATTTTTTAGAGTAGTGCAAATGTAGTTTTTTTAATTGATATTTAAAAATTTAAATATTTATTGATAATTTGATAATTTAAAACTACTTTATCGTATTTTTTTGAATATAATTCAATAAGATTTAAAACTATTAAAAATTTGGTTAGTTTATAAAAAACCACGTCTAAAGAAGTTATAAATTGAGTCAATATCTGCAGAAAGCGAAAATCGTATTTTTTGTGGATAAGCTGCTTGAGATAATTCCCAACCATTATTCGAATGTAAAGGAAGATAAATTTCAAATATTTGATGAACAAAATTAAAGCGTATTCCGTTTTCATGGGCAAAATAAATCGATTTATTTCGATTTTTTAAAAAAGCAACATCGGTATACAGTTCTATCCACCGCCACATACCAATACTTGAATTAGTTGCTATCATAAATTGATTAGCAAATCGAGTGGGTAATACAGATTTAAATCCTCCTTCACTGATGATATATTGTTGACTAAAAAAACCTTTACTTTCAGATCTTCCAAAATAATTAAGTTGAAATAGATAATCATTACTTCTGTCTAGACCAAAGCTAAAATAATCTCCTGTTGTTTTATTATTTAGAAATACCCCTGCAAAAAGTCTAAAATCTAATTGTGTATTAGATGAGGTTAGCCTTCTAAACCTGAGATCTACAATTGTTTTAGAAAAATCGTTTGCAAATTCTAGACCAAAACGATACCTAAATTCTTTAATTATATCTGGGTTTGTATAGTTGTAACTGAGGCTTAATACACTATAATTATCTTGTGAAGTTTTTATTAAGTTAGGGGCAACTTCTTTATCGATGTGGACTAATTTTGCTACTATAGATTCTGTAGTTGCATCTCTTAAAGTTTTTCTTTTAAAAAGAATATTTACGTAAGGTATAAACGATCTGTATGATAAGTTTGGTGCATAATCCGAGGTACTCCCTGTTAATCCATATACGATGTTATAGATCTTTGTTTTTTCAAAAAATTGATTGTAAAGTAAAGAAAATTGCCCCAGGACTGTTTTACTCTTTACTCCGTAATATGGAGACACTTTAAATTCAAAGTTTCTTTTTATAAGTGCTTTATTATGAAACTTCACCCCAAGAATTAACCCGTTATAATAATTATAATTCATATTTGGCTGATAGAAAACTTGGTTGAAATTCGGATCATTTACATCTTTAAAAAATGAGAATTTTACAGGTTTATTGAAAATTTTTTTGTCAATTTGTCTCCAATTATTTGAAACATTAAGTTCAGGATACAGATTTTTATAATTAAGAACAAAGGCGTCATAATCCCCTTTTTTAAATTTTATGGTTTTTGAGTTGGTCACTCCAGTAACCCATTTTTGTTTTTTAACTTCTTTGTCTTTAATTGCATAAACCGCGACAGGTGTTGTTATATTTCTTTTATTTTTTATAGATACGGAGATGCTGTCTTTTTCTATTTTTATATCCTCAATTGTATGATCTATTTTTTTATTCGTCTTTATAAAATCATTGAAAAACCAATCTAAATTTTTGGATGTTTTTGAAGAAAGTAAATTTTTAAATTTAGTACTTGTAATAATTTTTAATTGGTTCTTTTGATAGAACTCTTTGATTGTTTGATTTAATAGGGTATCTCCTATGTATCCTTTTAAAAATCTAAAACCTAGACCAGCTTTGTATTGATTAACTATTTTTCTATTAAAGTTTGATAAAGAGTCTGCGGAAGTATTCAGCGCTTGATCTAAAAATTGTCGCGCTGAAAATTGATATAAAATAGGGTATTTATCATTAAATTTTAATTTAGAGAAATTGAATTTTTTTAATAACCAAGAATTTGAGGCAGTTCCAAAAAGTCTAATCTCTGGATAATACTGATTTACATATTCAATCATTAAATAATTTTGAAGACCATCGATTAACCAGTAATCTTTTCTTTTGTTTAGGAGTATCGTGTTTTCAATATATCTTTTTGATATTGCTTTAAACATGGTTATATCCCAGGTAAAAGTATCAGAAAAAAGGTGTAAAAATTTTGGCAATTGGTCTAAGCCATAGATTGAGTTTTTACTCTGTGTAGCCTGATCGATATAGATTTCATAATGAGGATATTTTCCCAAGTGTTTTTGTAGAAAAAGGAGCTCTCTATTTAAGATACTTGTTGTTAAATTAAAGTCTAATTCTTTTGTAATGACATCCGTATGAATCGCATTCTCTTTTGTTAGAAATGTATTTAATTGTTTGTTCTTATTGATTCCTAAAATAATATCAGTTCTATTCTTTCCAACTAAATAGTAGTTATTATGTTCTTGTTTATTCTTATTATACTCCTGTAAATTACTTTCTACAATATATCCTTTGGGAACTTCAATTTCAATTTTAAAGTTAGTGCTACTTTCATATAAGTCATCCAAATTTAAGTTGCTCATTAATTGCCAACCATTATCGTACACTGCAGGAGTTAAATACCAATTTCTGAGATGGTAACCGGTTTTTGTTTTGCCGTATTTTGTAAAACGAGCACTTGGTATTTTTACAAGATAAGTAACAATTATTTTAGTTTTTGCATTTGGCAATAATGGTTTGTTTAAAGTTACTTCTAGAATATCTGCCTGATCATCTAATTCTTTAAAATTTGAATTTTCAAAATCAACAGAAAGATTTTTAATTGTTGAATAACCTAGTTGTCCCTCTTTTGCAAAGAATAACTCTTTTTTAAAGTCTTTGATAAATCTCTTCGATAGAGGAGTTTTTCTATCCCTGTAACTATTTGCCCAATTGTGAAGAAAAATACTTGTTAATGTTGAATCCGAGGTATTATAAAATATAATTTCTTGTTGAATTTTTAATTCGTCTTTTTCTGCGTCTAATTTGGATTGTATAGAAATAGAATTTTGTTGAGCAAATAGAAATTGAGAAGCAAAAAAGCAAAAAAGTAATATGTAAGAATATTTTTTCAACTAGTTTTTTTATAAATTATATTTATCGGAAATTTTTCTTTTACTAATGTTTTTTTTAATAAAAGCATTCACTAAATGTATATAAATGTGAAGACTCGTCTAAAAATTTGGCTTTAATTGATATTTGGAATAGAATTTATTTAAATGTTCTAAGGCTTCGTTAGCGGTGTCAACAACTCTAAATAATTTTAAGTCTTTTTCTGAGATGTTTCCTTGTTCTAAAAGAGTTTTTTTAATCCAATCCATAAGGCCTTCCCAAAATTCACTACCTACTAAAACTATTGGGAAACGCCCAATTTTGTTTGTTTGAATTAAAGTAATGGCTTCAAAAAGTTCGTCTAATGTACCAAATCCACCAGGCATGACAATAAAGCCCTGTGAGTATTTTACAAACATTACTTTTCTAACGAAAAAATAATCGAACTCTAAGTTTTTATCATTGTCTATCCATGGATTGTAATGTTGTTCAAAGGGCAATTCTATATTTAAGCCCACTGAGGTTCCTTTTCCTCTCTGGGCTCCTCTATTACCAGCCTCCATGATTCCAGGTCCTCCACCAGTGATTACTCCGTAGCCGTTTTGTGTTAATTTGAAAGCAATTTCTTCCGCTAATTTATAATATGGATCTTCTGGTTTGGTTCTCGCGGAACCAAAAATTGAAACAGATGGGCCAATTTTACTAAGCTTTTCATATCCTTCAACAAATTCTGCCATAATTTTAAAAATAGCCCAAGAATCGTTTGTTTTTATTTCATTCCATGTTTTGGGTTGAAATTTTTCTTTTATTTTCCTGTCGTCATTTACCATAAATGATCAATTTTGAATTATTTTTCCACAATTTAGTCTACGAATGTAATTCTTTTTTCAAAAACTTTGCAGTATAACTAGTTTTATGTTTTGCAATCTCTTCAGGGGTTCCTGTGCATAGAATTTCTCCACCGTTTTTTCCACCTTCCATACCAATATCAATAATGAAATCTGCCAGTTTTACAACATCTAGATTGTGTTCTATAATCAAAACCGTATTTCCCTTATTAACAAGTTTGTTTAAAACTTCCATTAATACTCTAATATCTTCAAAGTGAAGTCCTGTTGTAGGCTCGTCTAGAATATAGAAAGTATTTCCCGTATCTCTCTTTGATAATTCTGAAGCTAATTTGATTCTTTGAGCTTCACCACCAGAAAGTGTTGTTGATCTTTGTCCTAAGGTAATATATCCTAAACCAACATCTTTAATTGTTTTTAATTTTCTATGAATTTTAGGGATGTTTTCAAAGAAACCTGTAGCCTCTTCGATTGTCATATTTAAAACATCTGAAATGGATTTTCCTTTGTAACGTATTTCAAGAGTTTCTCTGTTAAAACGTTTTCCTTGGCAACTTTCACATGTTACATAAACATCAGGTAAGAAGTTCATCTCTATTACTTTCACTCCACTACCTTGGCAACTCTCACAGCGACCACCTTTAACATTGAAAGAGAATCTGCCAGGTTTATAACCCCGAATGGCTGCTTCAGGTGTTTTAGCAAATAGGTTTCTAATTTCACTAAAAGTTCCTGTATATGTTGCAGGATTAGAGCGTGGAGTTCTTCCAATAGGAGATTGGTCAATATCAATTACTTTGTCTATATATTCTAAACCTTCAACTTTATGATAAGGCATTGGTTTTTTTACCCCTCTGTATATATGAGCATTTAAAATTGGATATAAAGTTTCATTTATTAAAGTTGATTTACCACTTCCAGATACCCCTGTAACACAAATCATTTTACCCAGAGGAAAGTCTACAGAAACATTTTTTAAATTATTACCTTTTGCTCCTTTTAACTTGATGTATTTTCCATTTCCCTTTCGACGTTTTTTGGGAATAGAAATTTTTTTATTCCCAGTCAAATAATCTGCTGTTAGCGTGCTGTGTTTTTTTAATTCTTCAAAAGTTCCAGCACTAACAATTTTACCACCATATTTACCTGCACCTGGTCCAATATCGAAGACAAAATCTGCTTGTTCAATCATATCTTTATCATGTTCAACTACTAAAATAGAGTTTCCTATATCTCTTAATTTAACTAATGAGTTTATTAATTTTTTATTATCACGTTGATGTAAACCAATACTTGGTTCATCTAAAATATAAAGAACTCCTACTAATTGCGATCCAATTTGGGTTGCCAAACGTATTCTTTGGGCTTCACCTCCAGAAAGGGATTTTGAGGTTCTATCTAAGGTTAAATAATCCAAGCCAACATCCAATAAAAATTGAATTCTAGTTCTAATTTCTTTTAATATTTCTGCTGAGATTATGAGTTGCTTTTCTGATAGGTCTTTTTCAATGGTTTCAAACCATTTGGCTAATTCACTGATATCCATTTGCGTTAAATCACTGATGTTTTTGTTTGCAATTTTAAAATGGAGTGCTTCTTTTTTTAATCTTTTTCCATCACAACCACTACAGCAAATTTCATCCATAAAACCTTTGGCCCATCGTTTGATGGAGCTGCTTTCTGCATTTGCATATTGATTACTTATAAAAGCAATAATTCCCTCAAAATCAATGTTGTAATTTCTTGTAATCCCTATGGTTTTAGATTCAATTTTAAAAGATTCGTTTCCACCATTTAAAATAATATTTAATGCTTCTTTTGGAATCTTTTTTATAGGGTCTGATAGTTTAAATTTATAGCGTTCAGCAATATTTTGAAGTTGTTTAAAAATCCAACTATTTTTTTGTTCGCCCAAGGGAATAATTCCCCCATTTTGAATAGAAACAGTTTCATCTGGTATTACTTTTTTGATATTGATTTCATTGATAACCCCTAGACCATTACATTTAGTACACGCTCCTTTTGGTGAATTAAAAGAAAAGGTATTAGGTTCTGGATTTTGATAGGCAATCCCTGATGTAGGGC
>MDTG01449504.1_pt1 | contig 11748 bp, 13 predicted proteins | sample 811421 | NCBI WGS metagenome assembly MDTG01 (sample SAMN05326645, study PRJNA326480) | marine metagenome | isolation source: seawater | place: Pacific Ocean: South East | collected 2011 | reverse complement strand
TACGGAGTGATTTTGATTTTAGTAGCTTTTTTTAGAGAATTGTTTGGTTCAGGAAAATTATTTGGTTTTCAGGTGATTCCAGATGTGATTTATGAAATGGGATATGTAGACAATGGTCTTATGCTGCTGTCGCCTATGGCCTTGATTACTGTCGGAATTTTAATTTGGATTCAGCGTTCACGAAACAGAATTTTAATTGAAAAAAATTAAGAGCAAACTATGGAATCCTATTTTAACTTATTTGTAAAAAGTATCTTTATCGAGAACATGATTTTCGCCTACTTCTTGGGAATGTGTTCTTATTTGGCGGTATCTAAAACTGTAAAAACTGCGGTAGGACTAGGTTTTGCAGTAATTTTTGTTTTGGCTATCACAGTACCTATTAACTTTTTATTAAATACTTACTTGCTACAGTCTGGTGCCTTATCATGGCTGGGTCCTCAGTACGCCTATTTAGATTTGAGCTTTTTAAGCTTCATCATGTTTATAGCAGTTATTGCCTCTATGGTGCAGCTGGTAGAAATGATTGTGGAAAAATTTGCACCAGCATTATATGGTGCTTTGGGAATTTTTCTTCCTTTAATTGCTGTTAACTGTGCTATCCTAGGAGGATCATTATTTATGCAACAAAAAGATTTTTCAGGAGTTGCGGAATCTGCGATATATGGTTTAGGTTCAGGTATTGGATGGTTGTTGGCTATTCTTGCTATTGCAGCAATACGAGAAAAAATTACTTATTCCAATGTGCCTGCACCGCTTAGAGGATTAGGGATTACGTTTATCATTACAGGTTTAATGGCGTTGGGTTTTATGAGTTTTATGGGAATTAAATTATAGTTTGAGATGGATTATTCAGTAGTATTAGCAAGTATTATCGTTTTTTTAATCATAACATTCCTATTGGTTGGAATGCTTTTAGGTGCCAAGGCGAAGTTATTGCCTTCAGGCCCAGTAAATCTAATGATTAACGGAGACAATCAAGTAGAAGTTTCTTCAGGGAGTACCTTACTGAGCACCCTCGGAAATAATAAAATATTTTTACCTTCAGCATGTGGAGGTGGAGGAACCTGCATTCAATGTAAGTGTATGGTACTTGACGGAGGAGGTGAAATTTTACCTACTGAAGCTCCACACTTTTCAAGAAAAGAAGTTGCTGAAGGTTGGCGCTTGGGATGTCAAGTGAAGGTCAAACAAGACATGGTAATTCAAGTACCAGAGGAGGTTTTTGGTATTAAAAAGTATGAGGCAAAGGTTGCAAGAAACTGGAATGTAGCTTCTTTTATTAAAGAGTTTGTTATTGAAATTCCAGAAGCTATGGATTATAAAGCAGGGGGGTATATTCAAATTGAGATTCCCCCTTGTGAAATAAAATTCGAAGATATTGATATATCAGCTCATCCTGAAGAACACCCTGGAGAACCTGAAAAATTTAAGTTGGAGTGGGATAATTTTGATCTTTGGCCCTTGGTAATGAAAAACACTGATACCGTAGAACGTGCCTACTCCATGGCTTCTTATCCTGCTGAAGGCAAAGAAATAATGCTCAACGTACGCATTGCAACACCTCCTTTTGACCGTATCAAAAATGATTGGAGCGATGTAAATCCTGGAGTAGCATCATCTTACATATTTTCGAAAAAAGCTGGTGATTCAGTAACTATTTCAGGACCTTACGGTGAATTTTTCATCAATGAATCTGAATCTGAAATGTTATACGTAGGAGGAGGTGCAGGAATGGCACCAATGCGTTCACATCTTTATGAATTGTTTAGAACATTAAAGACAGGTAGAAAAGTAACATTTTGGTACGGAGGTCGATCAAAACGAGAATTATTCTACATTGATCACTTTAAAGCACTTGAAAAAGACTTCCCTAATTTCAAATTCTACATTGCTCTTTCTGAACCAATGAAGGAAGACAATTGGAATGTGAAAGATGGTCTGGACGGAGATGGGGACGGTTTTACCGGTTTTGTCCATCAAGTAGTTATTGATAATTACTTATCAACTCACGAAGCACCAGAAGATATTGAAGTTTATTTCTGTGGACCACCTTTAATGAACCAAGCGATTGAAAGAATGGCAGAAGATTTTGGTGTCCCACCAGAGAATGTTCGATTCGATGATTTTGGAGGCTAATTAATTTAAGAAAAAGAGGTTTTACACCTAATTTTTTATTCTCTTAAATTAATGATCTATTCACTAGACCTTATTTAACTTAATTTTGTTTTTAATGAGTCAATTAACACTAAAGGAAATTCATCAGCTTGCCATGAAAGAGGTAGGCGACCATCTGGAAGCTGAAGGTTATGAATTTTTGGCAGTAAATTCTCAACTTAAGCGGACCCCGCAGTTTGTCTGTGTCAAAGAGAAAAAACTTTACTTTGTTGTTGTCCAAGGAACTCTTTATCCACAAGCGCCAAAAAAGTTTGATCAAGACTTGATCGAGAAAGCACAAGATCACGCTACTAAAAATAACGCGCATTTGTTTCTTGCAGGTGTAGGATTTGCAAATGCTGAAAACTACGATTACCCATTAACTAAAAATGACCCATATGCTGTCAATTTTAAAGGACTTGAATCACTATAGAAGTTTTTTGATTTGTTTTTTATTACTGAATTGTAATAAAGAACAGCAGCAGCTTCAAAAAATAAAAGGCTATGCCTTGGGGACCTCCTATTCCATCTCTTATATTGCTAGTGAATTGAATCCAGAGGTTTTAATCCAAAGAGTGGATTCTATTTTTGAAGTTTTAAACAATTCTCTATCTACTTATATACCAGATTCTGATATATCTAAAATAAACAAGGGGGATAGTCTTTTGGTTGTGGATGAACATTTTGCAAAGGTATATCAAAAAGCATCGGAGGTTTGGGAGCAATCCGAAGGATTTTTTGACCCTACCGTAGGGGCATTGGTTAATGCTTATGGTTTTGGCCCAGGAAAGTCACTAAAAAAGGTAACTGATAAAAAGCGGGATAGTTTACTTATTTTGACGGGTTGGTCCAAAACTAAACTTACCCGCGAGCATACCATCAAAAAAGTTAATCCTGCAATTTATTTTGATTTCAATGCTCTGGCAAAGGGTTATGCTGTAGACGTATTGGCAAACTATTTGAAAAGTAAATCGTTGGAATCTTATTTAGTTGAAATCGGCGGCGAGATTGTAGCACAGGGGAAAAGCCCCAAATTTCAAGGATTTTGGAAAATTGCTATTGACGATCCTCTCCAGGATGATGAACGCAAATTTATAAGAACCGTGACATTGAAAAATGAAGCTTTGGCGACTTCAGGTAATTATCGAAAGTTTGCAGTTGATGAAGATACTGGGTTACGTATTGCACATTCCATCAATCCTAAAACAGGTTTGGCAATACCAAGTAAAGTATTGAGTGCCTCAGTGAAGGCTCCCGATTGTATGACAGCAGATGCTTATGCAACGGCACTTATGGTGATGCCTTTAGAACAATCACAAAAACTGATTGATTCAAAGCCAGATCTAGAAGCCTATTGGATTGTTTCGGATTCCCTTCAGGGAATTAGGGAGCTTTTTTCAAAAAGCTTTACAAATTAGTAGATCGAGTTTATTTTTTAGCTAAAGGAATTCGTTCATTTTTTGGTAGGGCAAAGCTTTCAATTTCTTGTGGCGAAAATTCTTTTAAAAAATCAATAGCCTGAGTTTTAAAACCAACACTTTCTAATCTATTATAATAATCTGAACCGTAGATACGAACATGGTCATATTGTCCAAAGATTTCAGTTCGTTTTGCCTTATCTTTTATATTGTTGTCTTCGAAAGTTATAAAACGATTCTCTTCTATAGGAACTTGCGCAATTAAAGTACCACCAATTTTTAAAACCCTGAAGAGTTCTTGCATTGCCTTCTTATCGTTGGGGATATGTTCCAAAACGTGATTACATAAAATCAAATCGTAAGTATTCTCTTCAAAAGGAAGATCACATACATCAGCTTTAATATCCGCAAGTGGTGAATTAAGGTCGGTGGTAGTATAGCTCCAATGGATAAAGGACTTGAATTTACTATAGAAAACCTGTTCGGGAGCAATGTGTAAGACCTTCAACGAGTCTTCAAGAAAAGTAGTTTTTCTTTTAAGGTAGAGCCATAATAAACGATGTCGTTCCAAGGAAAGAGTTCCTGGAGATAAAGCATTAGGTCTGCTAGCTTGATAACCGTAGGATAAAAATTTTCGATAGGAACTTCCGTCTATAGGATCTGTAAATCTACTTCCTTTAAAATACCACTTGATTATTGGGCGAAACCAGATACTTATCGAAATAAGCCAAGGTCGTGGAATTAAATTCAATATTTTTTTCACAATACTAAAGGATGACTTCGGTAGGGCAATTCTTCTTCACTAGTTATATCCAGAGCTTTGTAGATGTATTCAAAAGTTGAAAGTAGTTCTGGTTTATCATCTACTAAAGCAACATTATGTTCAAAATGGGCTGATGGTTTTCCGTCTGCTGTGAGGATGGTCCATCCGTCTTTAAGTTGTTTGATTCGGTGAGTACCCATATTAATCATGGGTTCAATGGCCAAGACCATCCCATTTAAAAATTTTTTACCACGGCCTCGCTTACCATAATTCGGCACCTCTGGTGCTTCATGCATAGTTTCTCCTAAACCATGACCTACAAGTTCACGGACGACTCCATATCCTTGTTTTTCGCAACAATATTGAATAGCATATCCTAAATCTCCAATACGGTTGTTGAGTTGAAAAGATTTGATGCCCTCATATAGAGACTCTTTAGTAATTCGTAATAATTTTTCTTTTTCGGTGTCAATTTCACCTACAGCAAATGTATAGGCATGATCGCCGTAATAGCCGTTTTTAAAAGCCCCGCAATCAATTGAAATGATATCACCTTCCACTAATGAGGTATTGTTTGGAATTCCATGTACTACTTGAGCATTAGGACTCATACAGAGCGTATTTGGGAAATTATAAAGCCCTAAGAATCCTGGTTCAGCACCTTGATCTTTGATAAACTCATAGGCTAATCCATCCAGTTTTAAAGTACTTATACCTGGTTTAATTTCAGAAGCTAACATACCCAAAGTTCTCGATACAATCAGTGCACTTTCACGTATTAATTCAATCTCTTCTTTTGTTTTAATTATAATTCCGGACATATTTAAAAATCAGCGTAGGCGTCTTCGTAGGCTTCCTTTTTAAGGATTTTTGAAAAATCTTCGATCATACTTTCTACAGGAAATTCTACGATTCTATTATTTTCTCTTCCATTTTCAAAAAAGATGAGGGTTGGAATATTTAATATATTGTACTTTTTTTCATAACCCAAAGGACTGTCTTTAGCTTCTGAAATGGCATATATTTCCATTTGCTTTTCAGATACCCCTAAGGCATCCAAGATCTTAAACATACCTCCTACTTCTCTTTGGGTATCACCACACCAAGTGCCTAGAAATAATTTAAATTCTAAATTTTTTGCCAAAGAAACGTGCTCTTTTATCCATCCCTCAGGGATATTAAGCATTTCATACTCAGGATGAAACCAAGCCATAAATTCATCAGTATTCAGATTCGCACGATTTATAAAACCTAGAACAACAGTTTCACCTTCTTCTCCAATCAGAGTCTCAACTTCCATAGGCTCAGTAGAGTATTTTGGCGATTGTGAACTTTTGCAGCTAACGATCAGTAGACTTGTAATAAGGACGAGTTTGAATCGTTTCATGATTTTATAATTAAAGATTTTTGGGTCATTGTTTTAGGTTGCGGAACCTTCATCAAATCAAGAAGTGTAGGGGCAATATCAGCTAAAATCCCTGAATTGATTTTCTTTTTTTCTGGGTCAACTAAGATAACAGGAACGGGATTAGTAGTATGGGCCGTGTTAGCACTTCCGTCTGGATTGATCATGGTTTCACAATTTCCATGATCAGCAATTACTAAACTGGCATAATCTTGTTTGAGTGCTGCATTGAGCACATCGCCCACACATTGATCAACGACTTCACAAGCTTTGATAGCCGCTATTAAATCACCTGTATGACCAACCATATCGGGATTGGCAAAGTTTAGACAGATAAAATCAGGAGGATAATTTTCAATTTTTTCAACGATTGAATCTCGGATTTCAAATGCACTCATTTCAGGTTTTAAATCATATGTGGCTACTTTAGGGGAAGGACATAAAATACGCTCTTCGCCTTCAAATGGAACTTCTCTTCCGCCGTTAAAAAAGAAGGTTACATGAGGGTATTTTTCTGTTTCCGCGATACGGACTTGAGTTTTTCCAGCATTGGATAAGACTTCACCAAATGTGTCTTGAAGGTTCTCTTTGTCAAAAACAACTTTTACTCCCCTAAAGGATTCATCATAGTTTGTCAGAGTGATATAATACAAATCTAGAGGTTCCATATCGTATTCAGTAAATTTCTGCTGAGAAAGGACCTGAGTGAGTTCTCTTCCTCGATCTGTTCTGAAATTGAAGAAGAGTACCACATCACCTTGTTCTATTTTTGAGAAAGAATTTTCTTTGAACAATGGCTTGATGAATTCATCCGTTATTCCTTCATCATAGCTTTTTTGAAGACTTTTTTCAAAATCTGTTGATGGACTTCCTTTTCCATGGACTAAAAGGTCATAAGCGATTTTTACACGTTCCCATCGTTGGTCTCTATCCATAGCGTAATACCTACCAATTAAAGAAGCAAATTTGACACATCTACCTTTTAATTTATTTTCAATTGTACTTACAAAATATTTACCAGACTGGGGATCAACATCTCGTCCATCTGTGAACGCATGAAGGTAAACCTCAGGAAGTTCATAGTCTTCCATTAAATCAAATAAGCCTTCGAGATGATTGATATGTGAGTGTACTCCTCCGTCGGACAATAAACCCAAAAGATGTACTTTTTTTCCTTGCTTCTTTGCAAATTGGAAACTATCAGTTAATACTTTTTCATCTTGAAGTTCATTATTTTCAACTGCCAGATTTATTTTTGCAAGATCTTGATAAACAATTCTTCCAGCACCTAAATTCATATGCCCGACCTCGCTATTTCCCATTTGACCTTCGGGTAAGCCAACATGTTCACCATCTGTTCTAAGTGAATTAAAGGAGTAGTTTCTATATAATGAATCTATGTAAGGCGTGTGTGCTTTGTCTAAAGCAGATACTTTTGGATCTGGAGCGTTTCCCCAACCATCTAATATCATTAAGAGTGTTTTTTGGGCCAAATTTTTTTTATAAATATACAAATTAGTAAGCTCTCCATTAAATCAACTGAGCTTAAAAAAAAACTGTTACTTTGTGAAAAAAATATTGAAAAAAGGCCTTGTTTTTAGATCTACGGGAAGTTGGTATACAGTTGAGTCTGATGGCCTTTTTTATGCCTGTAGAATAAAAGGTAAACTTCGGCTAAAAGGAATTAAAAGTACAAATCCTATAGCTGTTGGAGATCGAGTCATTTTTGAAGTTGATATGCTAGCTTCAGAACCCCAAGGAACGATAGTAGAAATTGAAGAACGTCAAAATTACATTGTTCGAAAGTCTGTAAATCTCTCCAAACAAACACATATTATTGCCTCAAATATTGATCAGGTATTTTTAATTATTACATTACACAACCCACCTACATCACTTGCATTTATTGATCGTTTTTTAGTTACAGCCGAAGCTTATCAAGTTCCCTCTATTTTGGTTTTTAATAAACTAGATACGTGTAATTCTGAGCAAGAGCAAGAGATTGATGATTTGGCGGCTATTTACTCTAAAATTGGATATAAAATTTTAAAAATTTCAGCTTCTAAAGGGCTAAATATTGATAAAATTAAAAGTATGATGGAAAATAGGATTAGTATGTTTTCTGGACATAGTGGTGTTGGAAAGTCTACATTGATTAATGCGATTGCTCCAAATTTAAATTTAAAAACTGCAGCCACATCTAAGCAACACCAACAAGGGATACACACCACAACTTTTGCAGAAATATTTGCTTTACCTAAAGGAATGAAATTAATCGATACTCCCGGGATAAAAGGGTTTGGTATGGTGGATATGCAAGCAGTAGAAATTGGAAATTATTTCCCTGAATTTGTAAATTTAAAATCTGGATGCAAGTTTCACAATTGTTTACACCAAAGTGAGCCTCAATGTGCGGTAATTCGAGGAATCAAAAGAGGAGATATTGCAGTATCAAGATATCAAAGCTATTTACAAATGTTGGAAAATGATACTACCTATCGTTAAATAAAAGTTTATGAGAGTTGTTTTACAACGAGTTCGAAAGGCTCAAGTTATCATTGATGAAAAAGAAAGTAGAGAAATTAGTGAAGGGATTTTAGTATTGTTAGGTATAGAGATGGCAGATGAAATCGCGGATGTGGATTGGCTGTTGAATAAAGTACTGAACTTGCGAATTTTTGATGACGAAAACGGGGTGATGAATAAGTCACTACAGGATATTAACGGGGAATTAATGGTGGTGAGCCAATTTACTCTCATGGCAACCACTAAAAAAGGCAACCGACCATCTTATATTAAAGCTGCAACTCACGCTCATGCCATACCTCTTTATGAGTCCTTTATTAAAAAAGCAGGGTCTATTTTAGAGTCTAAGATTGCTACAGGGACTTTTGGAGCAATGATGCGAGTGATTCTAGAAAACGATGGCCCCGTAACCATTTTGATTGATTCTAAGAATAAGGAGTAAGTGAGCTAAAGAATATTAACTTCAGTTTCTAGGGTAATATTAAAAGTTTTTTTGACTGCAGATTGTATTTTCTGAGCGAGATCTAAAACTTCCTTTCCTTTGGCTGCATTCAAATTAACGAGAACCAACGCTTGATTTTTGTGTACCCCAGCTCCACCGTGTTGGGTTCCTTTAAATCCTAAATGATCGATCAGCCAAGCAGCTGGAATTTTAATTTGTTCATCAGAAATAATAGGATACGAAGGTAGCTCCGAGAAGGATTCTTTCAGTAATTTGTAATGAGATTTTGAGACCAGTGGGTTTTTAAAAAAACTACCGCAGTTACCTATTATCTTAGGGTTAGGAAGTTTGGATTCTCGAATTTCAATCACGGCTGACGCAACCTCATCTATTTTTGGTGATTTTCCTTCGAAGTATTCTTTTAGAGCATCATACTCTATATTAGGATAATGCGGAGGTTTTTGGAGCTGAAAGCACACTGATGTAATTATGTATTTACCTTTTTGACGGGCTTTAAATATGGAAGTCCTGTAATTAAATTCACAATCTTTTTTAAAAATCACTTCTTCTTTAAGTGTAGCTATATTTATTGCTTTACACCATTTGAAAACTGAGTTAAGTTCCACTCCATAAGCTCCAATATTCTGAATAGGTGTGGCGCCTACCCTTCCTGGTATTAAGGCTAAATTTTCTATACCTCCATAGTTGTTATTCAAACACCACATAACAAATTCGTGCCAGTTTTCTCCAGCTTGAACTTCCACAATAACGGTTTTTGAAGTCTCTTCTAAAACTGCTTTTCCTTTATTGGCGATCAGGAGGGTGAGTCCATCGAAATCCTCAGTAAAAAGAACATTACTACCACCTCCTAAAATACGTAAAGGGATGTTTTTATTTGTTTCAAGAATTTTTTTGAGCTCAATAGTATTGGATACTTTGTAAAAGTATTTTGTTTCGGCTTCAATCCCAAAGGTATTGTAAGGCTTTAAAGAAACATTCTCTTTAAATCTGAGCATATTTCAAGGTACAAAATTCTTATATGCTTCCAACGCTTTTTCTAAAATAGTTGCTGCCAGAATCAGCTTTTCTTCATCTAAAATAAATGCAATTCGAACTTCATTAACCCCTACATTAGGTGATGAATAAAAACCTTTAGCAGGAGCTAACATTACAGTTTGATTATTTAAGCTAAAGTCAGTCAATAAGAATTTAGAAAAGTTTTCAGCGTCCTCCACAGGTAATTTTACTATGCAATAAAAGGCTCCCATAGGGTGGGATACTTCTACATTGGGAATTTGCTCCAATCGATTGATAAGGGTATTTCTTCTAGTTGTATATTCTTTAACTACCTCATCTAAATAGCTTTTTGGAGCAGAGAGTGCTGCTTCACTTGCCATTAGGGCATAAGTAGGAGGTGAAAGACGAAGATGTGCAAATTTCAATGCATTTTGAATTAGAGTATTGTTTTTTGATACTAGCGAACCCACGCGAGCACCACACAAGCTGTATCGTTTAGATACTGAGTCAATCATCACTGTATGCTTACTTGCCTTTTCATCGCTCAAAACAGAATAGTGGGGTTCGTCACCATGAATAAACTCTCGATAAACTTCATCAACAATTAAGAAAATATCATGTTTTATAGAAAGTTTGCATAGAGTTTGAATTTCTTTTTTACTATAAACGTAGCCTGTTGGATTGCTAGGGTTACATAAAAGAATGGCTTTAGTCTTTGAAGTTATTTTTTCACTAATATTTTCCATGGCTGGAAGTTGAAATTGACAATTGAACTCAGAAATTACCGGTATAACTCTAACACTTGCAGCACTTGCAAAACCATTGTAGTTTGCATAAAAAGGTTCTGGGATAATAATCTCGTCATCTGCATCACAAATTACATTAAGAGCAAAAGTAAGTGCTTCGCTTGCACCTGTAGTTACTATTATATCATCAGTTTTGATATTTATGTTATGATTGCTGTAGTAGTCAACTAGTTTTTCTCTGTAGGATAACTTTCCCTGAGAGGGTCCATAGGGCAACAGATTTAAATTTGAGTTAGTAACAGCTTCGATAGCTTGCTTGGGTGCTGCAATATCTGGTTGTCCAATGTTTAAATGAAGTACCTGTATTCCATTCGCTTTTGCTTTTTCAGCAAATACTACAAGCTTGCGAATCGGTGAAGTTGGAAGTTCGGTTCCTTTTTTGGATAGTTTTGGCATAAGTCAAATAAAGTTGCAAAAGTAAGAGGTTTTTTTTTGCCATCAACCATTTTTAAAAATCCCAAAAAATAATTTATTCAAATTACTTTATTCTTTTAAATCTATTGGATTGGGAGAACGGTACCTTTAAGTTTTAATGCAATATATGGACTGTTTTTTTGATTGGTAGAAACTGTGATAGTTTTTCTAAAAGGGCCAACTCTTTTGGTATCATAGCGAACAATAATTTCACTGGATTTACCAGGACCAATAGGATTATCAGGTTTTTTTGGAATAGTACATCCGCAGGTGGATTTAACATTTGTAATAATTAAATCTGCTGTTCCGATATTTTTAAAACTAAAAACACGCTCTCCATCACTTCCATTCTCTATTGTTCCATAGTCAATGGTAGTGGTTTTAAATTCAATTTGAGGTGAAGTTTGTTGAGCGTAGACCGAAAGACTAAAGAAGAGTATATTTAAATATTTCATTGTTTTCATAAAACGGGGTTTATTTATTAAAAAAAAATTCTTTATTAATGAGTCATTATGTTTATAACATTAGTGTTCCTATTTTTGTAATACAAAACTAGATCAAAAATTCCACATGGAAATTCCTTCCAAATTTGATGCCAAAGGAATAGAGAGTAAATGGTATGCTTTTTGGCAGAAAAATAATTTTTTCAAATCTACTCCTGATGAGCGTGAACCATATACCATAGTTATTCCACCTCCAAATGTAACAGGGGTTCTCCATATGGGGCACATGTTGAATAATTCACTTCAAGATATTATTATACGTCGTGCAAGAATGAGGGGTTACAATGCTTGTTGGGT
>MDTG01341576.1_pt1 | contig 11748 bp, 4 predicted proteins | sample 811421 | NCBI WGS metagenome assembly MDTG01 (sample SAMN05326645, study PRJNA326480) | marine metagenome | isolation source: seawater | place: Pacific Ocean: South East | collected 2011 | reverse complement strand
TATTCTTAGTTTTAGTAATGTTACTTTCAACGACCGCCGCAAACCTTGTGTCTGCTTCGACTTCAAGGACCTATACAACAGACACTGATCCTGTGGACGTTGCTTTAGGTGACTTCGATTGTGACGGTGATTTGGATATTGTAACAGCAAATGACCGCAGTACCAAGATTTCGGTGTTGTGGAATGAAAACGGTCATTTCCAAGAAAGGACCGATATCTGGACATCTGCTAATCCAAATCAGGATGCAGATTTCGAAGACCATTCCAACACCCAGCAAGTTGAGGTCGGAGAGTTTACTGGGGACAATGCAATCGACATCGTCATCTATGCACGAAACAGACCTCTAACCCAAGATGCTTCGGGTGCGCTTGTTGTTGACACGCCAGGAAACGTTACCATCATCGAAAACGGTGGATGTAACGAGCAAACTTTCTCCATTGGAGAGCAATACGACGTAATTTGGATGTGGGACCTAGCAGTCGCAGATTTAAACGGCGATGGAAACGACGACATCGTAACCCTTGAGTTACTTGCAGACATAAAGAACCAGAGAGCTGTAACTTACATGGGCCCAATTACTTCATCAACTCAGGGCCAAATAACTATCCTAGGTGATTCAACACAGAATGCATACAGAGAACTTGAGTTAGGCGACTGGGGCGAGCCGTCTCAGACGAGCCTAAGCAGCGGTTCTTGTGATGACGTCGACATGTGGCTTGTAAGATCAGAAGGCACAGATTACCTCACAGGTACGAGCACAACACCTGGCAATTCAGACAATATCACCGTTGTCGAATTCGATTGTAACTCTTTAAAATTCCCTGATTCTGTCACATACGACCCCCAGACCTCAACTGTAACTTCTCAGGGAGTGGGATACACAGGTTCTGTTCACAGACACCAACTCGGAGTAGAATTCGGTGGTTTCGACATCGGGGATATGGATGAAGACGGCATCATTGACGTTGTAGCAATGAATGACGCAAACACTGAGAACGTGAGCTATGCAACAATTACCCAATCAACGCACACATTCAGTCAGACCAAGACTGTTTACTTTGGACCATACATCGCATGGGAAGTTACAGTCGCTGAGTTGAACGGTGATGGCGAACCAGATTTCGTTCATGCTGCTAAATTTAGGCAGTCTAACTCTACTTCATCAACTGGAGAGACTACTTCAACTTACTACCTCAACCTTCCAACTAGCGTTCAGGTAACTCTATCAAACGGCGGTGGAGGTCACATGAGTCCATTGGAATACTTCGGTGCAATGAGGCCTACCACAGTCGCTGTTGGACAAGTCATTGGTGGTGCAAATAGTGCTCCTGACTTGATTGTTGGACACGGTGCTTACGACCAATTCACTTACGATGACAACTTTGGCTGGGATGGATCCTATGACAGAATCGTCGTTATTGAGATGGATAACAAGGACCTAGCAGTTTCTAGCATTGATATAAGCCCAACAGATGCATACGTTGGTGCACTCGGTGAAGGAACTCGTGAAGTTGAGGTTACAGTAACAAACACAGGAATGGATATTCTAAACGGCCAAGCAACTCTTGATGTTGAAATCAAGGAAGTTGATGAATCGGCATCGAGCAACGTCACAGTCTATGCAATGGACTGGGATAATCCAGAAGATAGAACTGGCTGTGGTACAGGATGTACATGGTCAACTGAAGCATATTATGGAGTTGCTCACTGGCACGAAGAAGTAGCAGCAAACAGTACTGTAGGTCACACCTCCGGGAACAATGCAGCATCAGAGGCTGCCAACGCTAACAATCCAACCGATTTCATGTGGTCTGGTCTAATGAAGACAAACTCAAGCGGAGACACTTGGTCCGGCTATGAGCCAAATTGGGACGAAGGTTTGGTCCTAAACGACGTAGACTTGACTGGTGCAGACCGTGCTTGGATGAGTCTGGAAATTTTCCGTCATCTTGGTTTAGCAGATCTTTACAGTCAGGATCAGAATGGATTTGTCCTTGCTGAAGTATGGGACGATGCCGCAATGATTGAGGTATTTTCAGAAGATGTGGGGTGGGTTCTACTGAACTGTCCTAATACAGCCTACTTCTCAGGGCAGTGTGCTTCAGGAACCAGCTACTGGGGTGGTTATGACAACGGTAGAGTAGAAAGTGAAGCTAACACAGGTCTAGATGCGGCAATTTACCGATATGGAGGAGCAATCCCAGGCACTCAGTACGGTTGGGGCAACTTCACTGAAGAGGGCTTAGGTGCTTTCGAGTTGTCTAGGTTCGCTGGCGAAACAATTGACATCAGATTTAGATTCAAATCTGGTTGGGAGGGCTCTCTAGGAGCCAATGAATCACTGTGGAGTGGCCGTGATGGATTTGCAATCGACAACGTCACAATTTGGAAGCAGAACACAGTATTCACAAACAATGTTCAGATTCAACAGTCAAACATCAATATGAACAACCTCGCACCGAATGAGGACTACACGTCTGCAATTTCAGCAGACTTCGTAAACGGTACTACTTACCGTATTTCGGCTGTATTGAACTATGGTCAAGACGAACAACCGGCTAACGATGAAATTGTTGGATATGTTACAGCATTCAATCTGTATGACCCAGGAATTGTAGGAATCGAAGATTTCAAGCCTGGTAGTTTGTATGCAGAGGGTAACTTCCCAGTCAATGTAAAGGTGGAGCACCTTGGAAATACCAACGTGACATTTGATGTTGAGGCTACCGTATTCAGTGCGATTCCAACAGATGTTTACTGTGGTTCTCCTCTTGTTGTCTGTGAAGAAGGATTCGAGGGCGGATCATCTGGATTCAGGTACACCGATGATGGCAACTCAAATGGTGGAATCTTAGATGATTCATCATGCCCAGAGAGGGTTTTCGGTTCGAATGCATATTGGTTTGGTCATCCTTGTGACACACCAAACAGCTACGGCAGCGTTTGGGAGAATGAAACACTAACCATTCCTGACATCGATTTGACTAGCATGAGTGGAGACTTCGTGGCTCTCAACTTCGAATATTTCGCCGAAACATGGTTCGATATCCTGCAATCAGGACAAACCACTGACGTCAACGATTACGCTGCAATTACCGCTGATTGGACGACTGGCGGTAACGATTACAGTGGTCTAATTTACGGTCAATGGAATGACTACAATGAAGACGGTTTCTGTATAGTTGATGAGGACGACAATGGGTTCATTGACCCAGTTAACGAGACTACAATCGATAATACTGAAATCGAGTATATCGGTGACCCTACTAACGTAAACGGTGGTTCTGGAAACTACAACGTATTCTATAACACAGACGGACTTGTTCAAAGCAGGAGCATTGACTTGACCCATTTGTACATCTTCAACACAACATCTGCAGATACAAACGACTGGACAGATGAGTGTATCAGTCTAGCAGGATCTGTAGTAGACATTAACTTCGAGTTCCGCTCCAACGATGATATCCACAACGGACAGAACGACGGTGTACGTGGTGTTGCATTCGACAACATATCTCTGCAGGAGTTCTCATTCACCCAAGATGCGGTTTACAGCACGTCTGTCGTGGACCTCGATGCTGAAGAAAACAGGACGATTACAGTATCAAACCACGACTTTGTTTCCGGAGTCTACATGATTGAAGTTGAATCAATCTTTGACAACACAACTCAGAGTACACCATGGTTCGGATACGAAGAAATCTCAGTTGCAAACAACGTAGCAAGAGTAATATTCTCTGTTGAAAGTGTTGATATTACACTCGGTAAACCAGATACACTTTCCTGTTTGTCTGACGTTGTTCTAGATTGTATCCTACCAATAGACAATGTCACAGAACACGACTGGTCGCTATCTGCTACAAACGGTGTTCTACAAGGAGACTACACATTCCATATGACAGTAGTCGACATGGATACTGGTACACAAGTTCACACCACAACCGCTGGGCCTAGCGTAACCCTCGCAGCGAACGAGAGGACTACGGTCACATTCACACCATGGAACGGTTGGATGGACGGCCACAAGTACAACATCAGCTATTACGCAACTCTGCCAGACGGCAGTTCATCTGGTAATACACGATACTTCCATGCTGGATTTGCATACGATGTTGATGTAGCGATTCTTTCCGGAGATTCTGCTAGAGTCACAGCGATTAAGGAAGATTTGGTGCTTCTTGGCATGACATACACTCAGTACAACATCAACGATTGGAGTGAATATCTAGACTTAGGATGGCTTGTACATTACGACAAGGTCATCATGCCACAGCAAGATGTAAACACAGCAAAGCCTAACGATGAAGGCGGTAAGGGATACTATGAGTTGATTGGTTCTTCATCCAACCAAAACGCATTGAAGAACTTCATGTCATCAGGTGGTACCGTACAAGTACACCTATCCAGTGCTACTGACTACTATGAGTACTCATCTTCAACAGGTGAGAGCCTCTTGCCGTTTGATATGCACATTCAGCCAAGAGATACGCCAGAGACAAGAATTACTTACAACAACATGGAAGTCGCAGACCCATATCACCCGATTTTGGACGGCGTTGACTTAGCGGCCTTCCAAGGATTTGATCAGTTCGGAACTGTAACCGAAGCAATTGTCAACACAAAGAGCGCATCTTCCACATCCATACCACGTGCATGTGGTGGATATTCTGAGGAAGGGGGTTCCTTCCAGAGATTGATACAATCCCAGGCAGATTCCCAAGACACAGTTCTCGGTGTGTGCAGTTACGTTGACGGGGGGCTAATAGTTACCACAATCGACGTGGAAAGCGTATCCGAGAGAGCAGATAGCACAACCTTCCCACTACTAGGAAATATGCTGAACTATCACGTATCACCATACCCTCAAGGGTTTGGTACACTAGGAAACGGGTTGGACTTAACCATCAACGGGGAAGTTCCATCATTCGATCCATCAACAGGTGGATATGCTTACCATTACATGAAGAGTAACTCTGAGGTAACCTTTGGATTCCAAACAACCTCCACAGAGACTCTAAACACAGACTGGGTAATGAGCGGACCTACCGATTGGATGGGAGCTTCGATGGCCAGTGGAACAGACCACACAGATGTAGCAAACCCGATGGTTCAGTTCTGCAAGGTCGACCTATCCTCTGCCACCGGTTGTCTGCAAGGAGCAACATGGGAAATTACCCTTTACTTGCACGATGAAAAAGGCCATTCAAGAACAATATCAGTCACTGTCCAGACAGATGACACGAGAGCGGACGAATACAGGCCTATTGCAGACGTAGAAATCGACATGCGTACAGAATACGAAGACAGAATTGAAGACCAAGGTCTCAAGACCGTTTCAGGTGTAGATTGGCCTCAGAAGCGAATTCATCTAGATGACACAGGTTCTCTTGTAATCCATTTCGATGCTGGCAACTCTTCAGACGCTGACGCTCTTACTGGAAACGGAATTGAACAATATGAGTGGACGGTACTATTCGACAAGCCATACGATGAAGACAACTACAAGTTGGATGGCCACACATTCATTACTCCCAGCACGAGTGACGGTAAGTGGTCATATCAATTCAACAACGTAACGGTTGATCCTAGTGGTCAAACTGAATCACTAATCCGTATCGAGTTGGTTGTATTCGATCAAGCAGGAAAGAGCTCTGATAAGTACAAGATGTACTTCTCAGTAGTTCCTGAAGGATTCGGTGATGCTGAACCAACAGTCCAACTTGACTTGTCTTTGGATGGCACACAGGTTGTAACAGACACCATCACACTGAGTGGTACAATCTTAGATGGTGCTGAGCAGGGAGATGTTTACGTTGAAGCAGCATTAGATGAATCCACATTCGATCAGACTGCTGTTGCAAAGTATACACTTCAGCTAGAAGGAAAGTGGGCGAAGTCTGAGCCTTTGGGTGATCAAGATGACTTCTCCCTAACTCTAACCATCGGCGATTTGTACAATAACGTGACACAATTTGACAGGAAGATCTACCTGAAGATTTACGAAGGAGATGACAAGAGGTGGCCGATTATTTACGACATCACAATTACCTTGCCAGCATGTCAAGGTTTGACTCCACCTGTTGATGTCTTGGTTGCAGAACCAGATGCATACTGGATTTGGAATACAGAGACCAGCACCTGTGAGTGGTCTGGAGAGTATACCGATTCTGACGGGGATGGTATACCGGACGAGGCTCCAGAGAGCGACGAGGCTGCTGCTGAAGACGACAATCTGATGTTGTATCTCGGCGGTGGAATCGGAATTGCTGTCTTGGTATTACTCTCCCTCTTCTTCGTTCTAAGAGGTGGTAAGGAAGGTGACATCATCGATTCTTCAATGGGTGATGACTTTGGTGCAACCGCAGCGGGTTACGCTGGTGTTGCTCAGATGGATCCAATGGAGCAATACGTCCAACAACTGATCGCTCAAGGATACCCTGAGGAAACAGCACGGGCCTATGCTCAACAGTATGCCGGACATTTCCAGCAACAACAATAGCGGAATTAGGGCATAATTCACCCCCCTTAAAAACGGGGGTGAATTGTGTAACCGATTGAACTATGAGGGATGTGTACTCGCCGGGGTCCATGGACAAGGGAGAGTTGTATACCGTTGCAGATTTGAGCCTCGCCGATCAGGGTGCCTTGCTAGTAGATTGGGCAAGGTCAAGAATGCCTGTTCTAGCAGCATTGCGTGCCCAGGCAGAGAAGGACAAACCGCTAGCGGGTATGCGAGTTGCTGGATGTTTACACGTCACTAAGGAAACTGCTGTGCTTATCGAGACTATTCGAGCGGCTGGTGCGGAACTATCGTGGTCAGGCTGTAACCCACTTTCAACTCAAGATGATGTAGCAGCATGGTTAGCGAGGGAAGGGTATTCTGTACACGCTTGGCATGGGCAATCTGTTGAGGACTTCTATTGGTGTATCGATAAAACCCTCGAGTTTAAACCAACTCTAACCCTTGATGATGGTGCTGACTTAATCGTTAGAGTACATGGAGACAAATCTGAATATGCTTCCGGGGTAATTGGCGGTACAGAAGAGACAACAACAGGTGTGCACAGACTTAGAGCAATGGCTGCAGCTGGAGACTTGAAATATCCAGTAATCGCAGTAAATGATGCGGTCACAAAGTGGGACTTTGACAATGTGTATGGTACTGGCCAATCCACAATTGACGGTATTCTTCGCTCAACAAGTGTCCTCATTGCAGGCAAAACATTCGTCGTTGCGGGATACGGGCACTGTGGAAAAGGAGTCGCAATGCGAGCTCGTGGAATGGGCGCAAACGTAATCATTACAGAAGTTGATCCACTGCCTGGACTAAGAGCAGTAATGGATGGATTCAGGGTTATGAAGATGGATGAAGCCGCTAGTTTAGGAGATATTTTCTGCACAGCGACTGGAATTAAGGACGTAATTGTTGGACGTCATTTTGACGTGATGAAAGATGGTGCAATCATTTCAAACACAGGACACTATGACTGTGAGATCAATATCGAAGATTTAACAGAAAGGTCACAATCAGTCCGAACCATTCGTGCTGAAAATCAAGAATACACCTTGAAAGATGGCAGAAAGGTCCACCTATTGGCAGAGGGGCGCTTGGTTAATCTCGCAGCAGCAGAAGGTCATCCTTCTGAGGTAATGGACATGAGTTTCGCAAATCAATTCCTTTCACTTTGCCGCCTAGCAGCAGAAGGCTCTGTCATGGATTCCAAGGTTTACGACATTACTTTGGAACAGGACATGGACCTTGCGACTACTAAACTAAGCACTCTAGGTTTCTCAATCGATGAATTGACAGAGGAGCAGATTGCATACTCTAAAGACTACACAGCAGGTACATGATTACTCTTCTTCGTAAGAAGAGAGTTCAGATGATTCTTCGTTGCCATCCTCGATATATCCAATTTCATCGAGATGTGAATCAAAATCTGGAAGATTCATTTTCCAATTCTTTGGAAGGCTTTTTCCAGATTCAATGATTCTTTCCAGTCTTTGCTGGAATGCAGGCGGGTGTCTTGAAAAGAGGAACAAGTATAGTTTCCCAATTCTAATATCGCTAGGGATGACTAATTTAGCACTGCTTGCTTCAAATTGTATCGCTCTGAGTAGGTTAAATCCAGGCTTGTTCACAGTTCTGTAAAGCCTTCTTGTGAATCCCATACCAATGATTACAGTTACTAGAATTAGGATGCTGGTTAGACAAAAACCACCCCAGCCATCGCCAAACAATGAGCGAGATAGGAATACCTCCAGCATAAGGAAGGGAATTGTAGTCATCATGAAAAGTATATTTTCAGACACTGGTGCTTTGTTAGCACGCATCTTGATTGCAGTCCATCCACCATCATTCTTCTTCCAAGGTTTGAAGTGTGAATTGGAGTCTTGTTGAGCAGACATTTCCAGTGTCTTGTGCAACTGACTTACTTTTGCTAATTGCGAGTTTGATATGTCCAAGTTTTCCTCGAAAAGCGCACTTAGCCTGTCTCTTGCCTCAGGGTACATCCCAAGATCTGCTAGAATCGTTGTTTGTTCTAGGATAGGTACCGATTCAAGAGGTGCGGCTTCTCTGCATCTCTGCCACCAGTGAAGCGCATCTTCAAACAGACCTAAATGATCGACCATCAAGCGGCCACCTTTGACCCATGCGTCAACTCTTGTAGGGTCTAATTCGACAACCTTTGTACAGGCAGCCAACGCTTTTGACGCCTGTTCGATATCTGGGTATTTACCATCTGGAGCCAATAAACAAGTGACCATCCACCAAGCATTGGAGTGTTCAGGATCTGATTTTACGGCCATTTGGGCGTGCTCTAGAGCAGATTCAAAATCACCTTCGTCTTCTGCTTCTATCGCATCGAGGTAGTGGCCTTCTGCACTCACCTGTCATCCCTCCTACCTCTACCATATTTTGCAGAGTGAAGAGGAGGAGGGTCCCTGTGGCTTCTATGATGGCCCTTTTTCTTTGGTCCACCAACGCGTTTTGGAGTTCTACAACTGAAACATTCGTTTCTCTTTGCGAAGTTCATTTTCTTGCATTTACGGCATTCCCAATCTCCTGCACGAGGTTGTGGCCCTTCATTTCTATCGCCAGCTCTTCTATCGTTGCCAGTCCACTGTTTTGATAGAGCTCTACCGCCACGTCCCTTTGGCGCTCCACAACGGTTGCATTCTGTTCTGAATGAAAAATTAGAGTTGCCACATTCTCCACAATCCCAGTCATTTCTGGAGTGATTTTCATTTTGGCGACGGCTATCACCTCTATCTCTACGATTGCCGCTTCTGTCATCTCTTGAGCGACCTCTACTCCTGTCATCTCTAGAGCGGCCTCTGTCGTCTCTTGAGGAATGGCGCCTATCTCTGTTGTCTCGTCTTCCTCTGTCGTTGGAACGCCTATCATTCCGGCCCCAACGGTTGTCATCAGAGCGATTATTGTCTCTTGAACGTTGATTATCTCGAGGTTTTTTGGTCCGGATTGTTATTTCAAGGCCAATCATTCCTTGTGCGTTTGCTTTCCTGTCAAGGTGAGCAATGTGAACTAGCGAGTTTTCAAGATTGCCAATCACAGCATCGACTTTACCGATATATGTTTCACTTGAGTCTACCATCACACTTCCCAATGCAGGGCAGGCTCCAGTGTAACTAACCAAAAGACCGCCCTCATGGCTGACCTTTTCCACCCTTCCTTTGAACATCGCAAAAACCTCCGACAACTGTCGGTTTCAGTCTCTTCTTGTCAGTAGCGCTGCACCAAGCACGGCAACGATTGATGCAAACATGCCAAGTGAGGGTAACCCGCTTTCTTCTTCAGACGAGTCGTCAGTGTTATCTGTGCCTGAGTTGTCTGTGGAATATGGGTCAGGCACTGTGATATCAGCGGAACTGATTGCATCGACTGAATCCTTTGCTGTGATTACTACATAATACTCAGTCAAACCTTGTGCGACACAATTTGCAATTGACAGTGTGACGCTCCAATCATCACCATTGGAGGTGAATCCTGTTGATGTCTCATCACACATATCAGCTGACAGTGTGACACTACCACCGTCTGGGTCAACCGCTGTTCCAGTAAGTGTGAATGAATACTGGTCAGAAGACCATGTCGCGTATGTACCTTCGATTGAGTCATAATTAATCTCAACAACCGGTAATGAATTTCTCTTTTCTAATCCCAAATCAAATTCTGCTTCCCAATCCAGCATTCCCGGAGATGTTGCCATAACGTGGATCATGAATGCACCTGGAGAGATTCCAGATAGGCTTACAGAATCACTTGAAGTTGTTGAACCCAAATTAACATTTGTTGCAATTCCAGTTGTGCTTCCTTGAGTAGCAGAGATTGCTACAGCAAGGCTTTGTACAAGTAGAGAAGGTGTGGAATCAATTTCTACTGAATCAGTGAACATGCCTATAGTTGCTGAAAAGCTTGCAGGCTGACCGAATCTCCATGTGTGGCTAGCGTTGCTGGTTGCTCCGTATGGGTCTACTAGGTGGCAAGTTGCATCAGAAGATTGTGAGCTTCCTGATGTGACCAGTAAATCTCCATCTGAGTTCATCCTGCTTGACCATCCAGTCTCAGCGAACTGGCAATCAAGTCCCCAAGCATCGTTGTCCGATGCCCAGTCCAACATTGTCTCGCCAGGGATTGCAACAACCTCGTTACCATTTTTGATCATTGGAATGATTGTGTCATCCGCTGGTTCATTGCCTGTCCAAACCGGGAAGTCGTTTGTGTCAGGAGGCGAAGTTGTCATGTCAAAGAATATGTTGCGAATCATTGGATAATCTGCTCTGTCATATTGTATGTCGACGCTTACTCTAACGCTACCGTCTGGCAGGAATATCTCCTCAATTGAACCTGCACCTAGGTTCTCAACACCATCATCTAGAATTGTCCAGTTAGCCATTCTCATTCCGTCAACAAACGGGAATGTGAACATCATTGTAGCACTCGTTACATTTGTGACATTCATCGCCACTGTGAAGTCGCTTTGTCCTGAATTTGGCAATTTGTTAAATCGAGTGTTGTGAGTTTCTTCTTCTTTGGTAAACATGGAGATCTCGAGGTTATTTGTTGCAGTAACTGGTACCTCTTGGCAGTCCGTACTAGCGAAAGCATACCTACCAGAGCAAGACCTTTCCTCGGGATGGCCTTCCGGAATCAGGTTAACTTCTTCAAGACCAATGCCATCTTCCACGAATTCTACATCGTTCCAATCTACTCCGCCTCTGTGTGGCAGTCCTTCACGAATTCCTATTCTTGTGTACATGTCAGCAATGCACTTTGCACCGATTGACCTTACAGCATCTCTTTCATCAGTTGAAATCCAAGAATTGTTCCCGCCAGGGAACCCATCGAATAATCCATCGAGGTTTTCACGAACCGTTGCAGCACGACTTTCGTTAACCCAAGAATTTGCATACAAGTCGGATGTAGCCCAGTCATCTAATATTTTGAACATAAAAACAGCATTATCATACTCAAACAAGTCTTCAAACGTGTAACCTGAACAATCTACGTCTTCCATTTGACGTCCAGAATCCTCTGCCATTGTAGTGTTGGTCAATGATACCGTTGCCATCAAAATAGCAAGCAAGACTGCACATAACCTTCTCTTCATGTTTGGTGCGTAGGGCAAACTCCTCTTAGTGTGTTCCTATGTTTGCTAGGGTTTGAGGCGTTCTATCCGCTTCGTGAACAGATGGATTGGGATAATGCTCCACAGGATTGCTGC
>MDTG01216859.1_pt1 | contig 11748 bp, 10 predicted proteins | sample 811421 | NCBI WGS metagenome assembly MDTG01 (sample SAMN05326645, study PRJNA326480) | marine metagenome | isolation source: seawater | place: Pacific Ocean: South East | collected 2011 | reverse complement strand
TACCATTGGCGCAGAAAGGCTTGACTGCCGAGTTCGGAATGGGATCGGGTATTACACTTTCGCAATAATCACCAGGCAGGAACTAATACTAAAAAAATATTAGAATGTAAAGATTATTCTACTAATCTTTCTTCTAAAAAATCAATATTTAAGTAATAAAATCTATTAAAATTATACTTATCTTTTTTTAGAAATTTTTTTTGAATAAATAGATTGAAGATAAAAACCTATGGGTAAACTATAAACAACCATCAGCCAATTATTAAAAAAATTACCATTTGGAGTTAAGGGCCATAAAGTTATTAAAATTCCAGCTAATAAACAAACCTGATAATCTGTTAAAGGTCTTTCTTGTCTTAAAATTATAGACTTAAATTGTCTTAGAGCTTTATAAATAACGTAGACTAAAGCACTAAATAAAAATAAAAATCCAACAACTCCTGTTTCGGCTAATAATTGTATATAAAAATTATGTGGGTGTGTCGTACAAGGAGTAATACCTGTCGCATATTTTTCATCTTTGCAAATTACCCTAAACATTTTCGGACCATGTCCAAAAATAGGTTGATCTTTAAACATATTATAAGCACTTCTAATGTGACTATCATGAACTATTGAAAAAATAACTGGTTTTTTTGAGCTTTGAATAAAACCCATATCTCGGGCGGGGCCCTTAAACATTCTTTCATTTAAGTTTGATGAATTTAAACTTAAAATAAAAATACAAATAATTGCTATAATAAACGTTATTAATCTAAATTTTTGATACTCTTTAATTAAGATAAGAATAAATACTGTTGATAAATTCAAAAAGAAAAAAGCTGCTCTCTCACCAGATAAAAAAATTAATACATCCACTAATATAAATAAAAGCCCTATAAAATAAATTTCAAATTTTTGTTTTTTCTTTACTAAAAATAGTGCAAATAATAATGGAAATAATCTTGATAAATAGGAGCCCATAATTAATTCGTCTCCAAAAAATGATGAGATACGGTTATTTAATATTTTAAATCCTATTAAATTAGTACCTGTAAAATATTGGAAAAATCCATCAATTACTAAAGCAGTAAAACATAAAACTAAAATATAATAAAAATAATTTAAAATACTTTTATCTCGATCAATTAAATACCAAATAAAACAACTAAACACTCCTATTCTAAAATAAAATAAAGAACTTTTTATACTAAGAGATATATCTTTAGACTCAAGACTAATTAATGAAGAGATAATACAGAATGATAAAAATATAATAAATGGTTTTTTATTTAGATAATAAAAATTATTTTTCTTTAATACATAATATAAAAAAAAAATAGATGAAATACTTACAATTAAATCTGGAAAAAAAGGTCCCCATATTAAAAAAGGAATTATGGAAGCTATTAATAGATTGATTAAAGTTGAGTTAGAGTATTTAAAGTTATACATAAAAATTATTGTAATTATTAATATAATATTTATATATCTTAAAAATAATTTTTAAATTTTCTATATAAAATATTTATTTTAGATTATATTAATAATATGATTAATCTAATAATAATCTATTCAATATTAAGTTTGTTACTATTATTTTTATGTGGAAAAATTTCTTATTATCTAGGATTAGTTGATCTTCCGGTTAAAAGAAAAATTCATTCTAAGGCTACAGTTTATACAGGTGGAATTACTATTTCATTCATTTTGGTTGTATCAATCCTATTATTAGAAACAAATAACTATTATTTCAACGTCATCTTATCAATAGCTTTTTTAATCTCAATAATCGGCTTAATTGATGATAAATTTAACTTAAATGTAGGTGGCAAGTTAAGCCTTCAAATTATACCAATTTTTTATTTAATTGTTTTTGAAAACTTAACTTTATATCAATTAGGAGATTATGATTATTTCAAACTAGAGTTGGGTGCTTTTAAATTACCATTTACTTTAATTTGTGTATTATTTCTAATTAACTCATATAATTATTTTGACGGATTAGATGGGACGTTAAGTTTCTCATCAATTACTGTTTTAGCTATTTTGTATTTTTTGAATTCTGATGAAAATTTTCGATTATATTTGATAACTATATTAATACCTTTGGGTATTTTTTTATGTTTTAATTTCTCAATTTTTAAACTCCCAAAAATGTTTCTGGGTGATAGCGGAAGCTTATTATTAGGCTTTATAACCTCATTTATCTTAATATACCTTGCTAATTATACTTTAATTCATCCTATTTTGCTTGCATGGACTGTTTCAATTTTTGTATATGAATTCTTATCAATTAATCTTATTCGCCTAAAAAACAGAAAAAATCCCTTTAAGGCAGGAAAAGATCACTTACATCACATATTACTTAATAAGACTAAATCAATTTTTTTAACAAATACTTTAATGATGTTTACTAATTTTGCACTATTTATAATAGGATACTTAAGTTTAATATTAATAAATCCATTCACTTCATTAATTTTATTTATTATTTTTTTTATTATTTTTTTTATTTTTAGAAATAAATATAAAAAATGTTAATTTATCTATTTCTTTAAAAGATAATCCATTAAAAAGTTATTTTCTTATTCAAAATTTTCTTTTAAAAAACTGAAAAAAACGTGAAAAAATCTTATAAATAAAAAAAGTTATTGGGTGCACTGATAATCCATTTTTATGAAATGAATTTAAAATTTCTTGGTTCTGTAACCAAATATTTTTTAAATTTTTATTTGTAATGCCTCCCATTCGCATTTTTACCCAAATCTCTGATATATAGCGAAATTTTACTTTATGTATCTCTAGAAATCGCATCATAAGATCAACATCTGAAGCTATTCGATAATTTAGATCGAATTTACCAAATCGTTTGTACACAGAACGCCGAACAAAAAATGTTGGATGCGGAGGACACCATCCTTTAGAAAATAATCCTTTTTTGAATTCTTTAGATTTAAAATAACGAATAATTTTTGAGGTCCTAAATCGACTTACATAAATTAAGTCTGCATAGCAAACCTCAAGAGATTTATCTTTTTTAAATTCTCTTGCCACATTTGTTAGAACTTCATCATTTGCATAAAAATCATCAGAATTTAAAAAACCAATAACATCACCACTTGCTAATCCTAAACCTTTATTCATAGCATGATAAATACCATTATCAGAAGTGGAAATAATTTTTTTTATATGAGGGAATTTTTTTGCAATTAATATTGTTTTATCAATTGACTTGCCATCAATTATTAAATGTTCTATTTTTTTAAATGATTGATTAGCAACACTTTCTAGAGTTTTTTTGATTGTTTTTTCACTATTAAAACTTACTGTGATTATTGAAATTTTTAAATTATGCATATTTAAAATATGTAATTCTAAATTAAATCCTATTAGTTAAATATGGTAATTTTTTCGAAAGATTTTGACTTAAAAAATAAATTACCATATCTATTACTTGATTTTTTAATAGCTTGAAAGAATTGCTTTGAAAATTCATCATCTCTTTTCTCATTATTTTATTACTTTAATAACTTTTCTTATAAGAAGTTTTTTTTTAACTAAATCAACTAGTATTTTTGATAATTCTCTATGTTTATTTAATTAAAATAAGTAATTTGCATTTAATATATATACATCATCAAGAGGTACAACTTCCAAGTATTTTATTTAATTCTTAAATTAAGGTGTATTAATTCTCTTAAATAGTTTTTTACTATATTCTTTATTTCTATTATCTAAATGAACTACAGTAAAATAATTTGTAGTAAGCTATTATAAACCTGGTAATTTTTAGATTTAATATAATTTATTTTTTATAAATAATGCAGAGTGATTTACATCAAAATATATTTCTAACTTATTATTAATTTTTTTATTAAGGGAATAACTTAAAAATTTAAATATTTATTAGAAAACTATTTGTTTTTATTCTTAGTTAAGTTTACTATTAAATATAATTTTATATTTTATAATTAAATATATTAATAAGTTATATGAAATAAAAACTTTAATACCCGCAGGAATTGTATTCCTAACTGAATAAATTAATACCATCGTTATAAAAGAAATATAAAGAACTACCAATAAATTACTTTTTTTCTTTAAAACAAAAAATAAAAAAATTTCCATCATAAAACCTACTAAAAAGGCAAACAAAAAAACTAAAATATCATGTCTTAATGATAGTTTTAATTCACCTAAAATAAAATAAGTACCATAGGGTTTTAGATTATAATCGTTAGCAAATTGGATTAGGGTCATAAAACCATATTTATTCGGAAAAATTGGAGAGGGTATTAAATAAAGAAATATATCTTTGAAATCCTTCATAAAAAAAAAGTCGGTTGTATAACTTAATTTTATTGAAGCCATCATGTTATAAAATGTAAAACTTGTTTCGGCATTTACCCCATAGACACCAAGTTCCCATATTCTAGAAAGAGTATTAAGACTAAAATCTTTTTCATTTCTAAAACCAAGAATAAATCCAAAAACTAAAATAATTATAAATAATAAAATCAGAATTAAAAACCAATTAATTTTTTTATTCTGTACATATGATTTAAAAAAATAAGATATAAAAAGTGAAATATATAACCAAAATAAAACTTGACGAACACCAAAAAACCCTAATATCAAAGAATATAACAATAGAATTAAAATAAAATATTTGATTTTAAAATTATTGCTAAAAAAATAACTTAAGATAAAGAAATTTAATATAAAACAAATTGCAAATAAAAAACGAAATCCTCCTAAATTATATGATTCTTTGTGAAGTTCAAAATCAATTGATTTAAATGATGCATATAAAAGTAAACCTAAAATAAAATAAATGAATATTCTTCCAAATAGATTAGCTTTAATATCTTCTTTATAAGTAATTGGCTGATTATAAATTGGTAATCTAAATTTAATTAAATTAAATAAAGCACTACCACCATACAAGCAAATAACAAAACTAGACAAAAGTTTAATAGCTTCTAGATTATAATTACTATCATTCATTATTAATTTAAAAGCTTTATTTCTGATTACAGGTGACTGACCAAAAAAATGATAATTAAAAAAATGTGGAAATGAATAAATAATCAACAAAAGTGAGAGCCAATACCAGCCTTTAATACTATGTTTAGTAAAAATAGTTAAAAAGATAATACTTGATAAAAAAAAATATATATAAATGTTTATCTCGAATGATGCTGAATAAATAATTAATACAATTGGTATCACCAATAATAACATGATGAATTCCATATAATTACTATTATTTTTATTAATAGGGTATCTAGACATATATTTAATTAACAATATTAAAGATTTTAATTTTTTTGATTAAATTTTTAAAAAAAACTTCACTTAATAACTTTAAGAAAAATTTTTTGTTAATCTAAAGTAAATCTTTATTTTTTCTGTAATTTTATTATCTTCCTTTTTGATTATTAGTTTTATATTGTAATTCTTGTTTAATTTTCTTTTTGTAAATATTTATATAGCTATCAGCAATTTTATCTTTATTGAAATTCTTGATCGCTTGTTTTCTTGATTGGGAGCTTAATTGATTTTCTTTATTATTTTTTAAGACCCAAGATATACCGTCAGCAAAATCATATGTATCAAATGGCCTAGCAAGATAACCTGTTTTTTTATGATCAATAATATCTGCCAAACCTCCAATATCAAATGATACAACAGGAATGCCACAAATTTGAGCTTCAACAGCTGTATTTGGTAAATTATCTTGTTTAGAAGGTATCACCATAACATCAACAGCGTTATAAACATCTCTAAGCTTCTTGTCTTCTAGATGACCTACAAAATGAATAGGAAATTTATAATCAGTAAAAAATAACGGTCTCTTTTGACCAAAGACTACTAATTCAATTTTTGTTGACTCGTTTACATTTTTTAAATTATTTAATGCTGACAGAAGCAAATTATAACCTTTGCGTAAATCTTTTGAACCACCATCGGCACCAAATAAAATCAATGGAACCCCAGTTGGTAAATTCATTTTTTTTTTTGCAATATATTTATTTATTGGCTTCCAAAAATCTTTATCAATAGGATTTGGAATAACTGAAACTGGCCAATCTTGCATTAAAGCACTTTTGCTTACACAATAGGAAAGCCAATTACTTGGAGTAACTATTTGGAATTGTTTTTTCCAATATTTCTTTTTTCTTTGCCAAGTCCATCGATTGATATCAAAACCACTTTCATAAGAAGGTCTATTATTCAACTTATAACCTTTCTCCCAACGATCATTTTTGGTATAATGTTCAGCTCCACAAAAAGCCCACATATCATGTAGTGTCCAAATAATCGGTTTCTTAATTTTTGATATGTCTTTTATTGATACAGTTTCACGCTGAACCCAATGCAAATTGACAATATCAGCATCACTATTATTGATTTTATCAGGCCATTTAGATCCTAAAACTGAAATTGAGTGATGGATTGGTACATCTGTTTTTACTAACTTTAATAAAGGTAAAATTGAAAATATTCGAATTTTCTTAAAAATTTTTTCTAACTTATTATTGAGTTCAAAGGAATTCGGAATTTTTTTGCATGACTCATCAACCCATAATTCAGACTCTATATTTTTATTTAATAAAGACAAGTGTATTCGTTTAGCTGCAATAGAGGCGCCACCAATATAATCTGAATATGCTAAATGAATAACTTTCATCGATAACATTTTTTTTTGATTGGGTATTTAGACATATATTTACTTAACAATATTAAAAATTTTAATTTTTTTGATTAAACTTAAAAAAAAAACTTTACTTAATAATCTTAAGAAAAATTTTTTTTTGGTTAATCGAAAGTAAATCTTTATTTTTTCTACAATTTTATTATCTTCCTTTATTGAGATATCAAAATTAATTTTTTTTTTTTTATTTAATATAACATTATCCTTATAAGAAATATCAAATGTATGACTTCCGCTTCCATCAAAACCAATATTTTTAACAAAACTTTTACTGGGATTAAGACAAAGTCCATTATTTACAAAAATTGATGCATACCAATATACTGCCCAGGTATCTATTTTTTTTTTATGATTTAGCATTACTTGTTTCCAAAAAATATTAGTTGCCCCATCCAAATTAAATCTTTTAATGTCATCCGTTGAAAATTTATTTATAAGTTTTTTTGTATTTTTTTCAAAAAACTGCCAATTATTTGCCCATGTGGCCCATCCCCAGCAGTTCATAGTTCGATACAAATAAATATCATCTTTATTTTTAAGTGCTAAAGGGTAGCTCCATCCAGAAATATGCCAAACTTTTTCAACTTTTTTATAATGCTCTAAAGCAGAATTCATAAAATTTAAAAAGTATGGGCTAGTAATCAAATCATCCTCTAAAATAATAGCTTTTCCATATTTGCTAATTATTTCAGTTACTCCACCTATAATTGATTTGGCTAAACCTAAATTTTTTTTTTTTTCAATAATAGTTATTGTTTTAAAACCTTGAATTGATTTTAAGTATTCTCTTACCTCCTGTACTTGATTAAGAACTTTGTCTGTCTTAGGACCATCAGAGTATATAAATAAATCAGTTCTAGATGCCAGTAGATTTTTTTTTAGGGCTTTTACAGTTTGTTCGGTATGCCATTTACGATTATATACAAAAAGAATTATTGGAGCTAATTTCATTTATGCTTAGTTATTTAACTTAATAAATTACATATTAAAGTATAAATTACTTACTGTATAGCCTGAATAATCAAATGAATAGGAAATTTAGTTTTAATTTTTATAATGAAATAAAAAATCATGATAACTCATTTTTTTAACTAGTTTATAATTTTTGCTTTCAATTAATTTTATTACTTTATCATTTTTAGTTTCAATCAAAAAAAATTTAAAATTATACTTTTTAAAATTAATACCTTTAATAACTTGCTCTTCATAACCCTCAACATCTAAAGAAAAAAAATCAACTAACTTAGGAGCATTAACTTCATCTAAAATCTTAGTCAATGTCGTGCTATTATACTTAGAAACTTTTTTTTTTTTATCTAATTTATCTATAACTTTTGATGTTAAATTATCTTCAATTATATTTAATGAATTAATTTTTTGTGAACTTGATAGTGCAAAATTATAAAAGTAATTTTTATTACTTCTATTTTTTTTAAGTTCAATAAATTCATTTCTCAATGGTTCAATTAAAATTCCATGCCAATTTAAACATTTTTCATAATACCAAGTATTAGATTGATTTACCCCATCATTTGCTCCACACTCTATAAAAAAACCATTAGAGAAATTAATATAATCTAACATTTTTTTATCTATTTGATTTAAGGCATTAAATTTTCTATATTTTTTTAACTTTGTTTTAATCTTAGTTAAACAATTATAATAAAATTTATACATCTAAATTGAAATTTTTTATTTTATTAATTATCAAAGACTTTCTGACACACTAAAGTACCATTTAATATAATTTAAAAGTTCAACATTATCAGCTATGACTGCATTATTGCCCATCATCTTTTCAAATTTGTCTGATACACTTCCATCCGCAGACTTCGAGTATAAAATCTCATCAAGTTCTAAATATATTTTATCAGAATTATTCGAAACAAAACTTATATCAACCAAGTCTTCACTACTTTTTGCATTATGTACATTTGGTAAAAAACCATACCATGGATTTCCAAAACAAATAACATTGTGGCCTTTAAGGGAATATTCTAATCCTACGGTTCCATTTAAAGTTGCAACAATAAACTTAGAGTCATTTGAAATTTTGCTAATAATGCCATCTGAGATCTCTAATAACTGATCTAGGAAATTTTTATCTCTAAATTGTCTATTTAAATGGGTATTTTTTAAATTCAGCTGAGATGGATGTTCCTTGATATAAATTTTTTTTTGGGGAAATGATTTTCTCAACATTTTAATACAGTATAACTGATTTCTACATACCCCCGAAAGAGGATTTAGGGTACGCTCAGGTTCATAATGTAAATAAAATACAATATCGCTGTCATTGACTATATAAAATTTCGCATACTTGTTGTAATAAAATTTATAGATTAGAGTTCTAATATACCTCCTCATTTTCCATATCAAAAACCTTAATGGATTGATTTTAATGAAAGCTTTTCTATTAGAGTAAATATGTGTGTTATGATATTTAAACATTTTAGGTAATTTTTTTATTACACCACAAATTTTTTCAAAATTTGTTTTGTAAACGAACTGAGAATTAAAGTGAATATACCTAAGCTTATTAGAAATCTCTCTATTTGCATATGGAAAATTTCCTTTAACACTTAATAAGTTATCATCTATATTTTGCTTTATGAATGTCCTATAGCCAGTGTTTAAGTGAGAAAAAATATAAATTTTTATTTTGAATAGCTTGGATAACGCATATATTAGCAAATCATATGATCGGTGAGGATCCTCAAAGATATAAATTTTACTGATATTAAAATATTTCAAAAAATTATACCAATAATTAAGTGAATTTAAAAAATCATCATAAAGATATCTTGGATCAGGAAAATCATTATCGTTAATATTCCAGCGAGTTAATTGCTCTATATATTCACAATAAAAATTATCAAGTGATTTTATTGAGTTATAATCAAGTATATGATTTTTTTCTATTGGAATTTTTTTTCTCATTGCATCAAAGAGATCAAAGTTAATATCTGTAAATTTGCTATTTATTCCTATGCTATAATTTCCATTCTTTAATATTTCTGAAACTTTTTTATTATCACCAAAATTAATTAATAAACATGAATCTTTATAAATATTTTTTTTCATAATTTTAAAGAAAATTCATAATATAAATTTAGATTTTTGTATATATTTAAAAAGAAATGGTAAATTTTTCGTATCAATTTTTTAAAAATTAATTAAAGTCAAAATATATGAATAAAAAATTTAAGATAAATTGGAGTGCAAGATCTCATAATTATACTAAACAAGAAAAAAAAGCTGTGTTAGATGTAATGACTAATGCTGACCCATTAACACAAGGCGAATATCTAGCAAAATTTGAGAGTGACTTTAAAAAATTTTTAAAATCAAAAGGAGAGGCTTTTGGTGTGACAAGTGGTGCGAGTGCAATTGAAATTGCTGCAGCATGCTTAAATCTAAAACCTGGTGATGAAGTAATTATTCCAGCACATACTTACTGTGCAACCGCTTTACCATTTACAAGATATAAAGCAAAAATAGTTTGGGCAGATATTGATTTAGAAACAATGACAATTTCTACTAATCATGTTAAAAAATTAATTAGCAAAAAAACTAAGGCAATAGTAGCAGTTCATTTATACGGGTTACCATCAAACGTACTCGAATTAAAAAAAATTATTAAGAACAAAAAAATAATATTAATAGAAGATTGCGCTCAAGCATTAGGTGCAAAAATAAAAAATAAAAAAGTTGGGAACTTTGGAGATTTTTCAATTTTTTCATTTCATGCACAAAAAAATATTTCAACATTAGGAGAAGGAGGAATGTTGATTGTTAATAACAAGAAATATCAAAAGTATATTCCTGGACTTAGACATAACGGTCATAGGAATTTTTTTAAGAAAAAAGATTATTGGTTACCTGCAATGGTGAATGTTTGTGAAGATATAAAGGGTATAACTCCTTTTAATTTTCCAATGACCGAAGTTCAAGCAGCTCTTGGATCTGTACTAATTAAAAGAGCAAATAAACTTAATTTAAAAAGAATTAAAAGAGCAAAAAAATTTATTAAATCAATGGAGGTTTATCCTTTTTTAAATTTTCAAAAGAAAATTAAAAATCATACTAATGTTTATCATTTACTACCCGCCAGATTGAATACAATAAATTTAAACTTTGATAGAGATAAATTCATCAAATTAATGAGTAATAAATATGGTATAAAAGTAATTGTTCAGTTTTATCCTCTCTATAGATATGATTTTTTTAAAAAGATGACTAATAAACAAAAGGTTCTTAAAAATACTGATTTATTTTTTGATAATATGATCTCATTCCCATTTCACGAATGGATGAGTGATAAAGACTTTGATTATATCATTAAATCTACACATTTAACACTCGAAGAATTATTAAGAATAAAATGAAAATTATTGGCATAATACCAGCCAGGGGTGGAAGTAAAGGTATAAAAAATAAGAACTTAGTAACAATTAATAAAAAACCCTTAATCTACTGGACCATAAAAACAGCAAAAGAATCAAAACTTCTAAATGATTTCTATGTATCGACAGAGGATATAAATATTAAAAAAATTTCACTCAAGTTAGGCTCTAAAGTTATTGACAGACCCAAGGAACTTGCAAATGATACTGCTACAACATTATCTGTTTTACAACACAGTATAAAAGTTACAGATGCAGACATAATAGTTTGCTTACAGCCTACGTCACCTATACGACCTAAAGGTATCATTGATAAAGCCATAAAAGTATTCATGAAAAATAAATCAGACTCACTTGCGACAGGTAGAATTTTACATAATTATGAATGGGGAAAATTTAATAATATTTCTAGACAAAAGTTAAATGGATGGTTTTGGGATGATGGGCTGCTTTATATAATGAAATCAAATCATATATTAAAAAATCAATGGACAGGAAAAAAATTATACAGATTGGAGATTGATAAAATCTATAATCTTTTAGAGATTGATGATCAAACAGATTTGAAAATATTAAGAAAACTTATTAAATTTAATTATTATGATTAAAAAAAAAATTAAATTGATAGCAATTGGTGGAAAT
>MDTG01073274.1_pt1 | contig 11748 bp, 4 predicted proteins | sample 811421 | NCBI WGS metagenome assembly MDTG01 (sample SAMN05326645, study PRJNA326480) | marine metagenome | isolation source: seawater | place: Pacific Ocean: South East | collected 2011 | reverse complement strand
TGTTTCTTAAAGGAATCTGATATTAATCAAATTATAGATATATTGTTTAATATATATGGTAAATGTTATTACTTTTCTAATAATGGAGCAAAAAAATTAATTGATAAAAAAATTATTCAAACGAAAAAATTAAATAGTTTAGTATTTGAATAATTATTACATCAACTAAAAAGAAAAATGAAACAAAACGCAGTTATGACCACTATTTTTATGTTTATGATGTGTTATAATATAATTAAATAAATCAAATTATATTATATAATATAATATGCATGTATTAACAGCAATTATAACAGTCAGTTTTATTCCATCCCATCCTAAAATTAAATTAATACAAGATACTATTGAATCATTACAATTAATAAATATCCCACATGACACTGAAATTATTTTAGCACATGATTATAATAATCATATTAACTATATTAAATATTTTGAAAATTTAAATGAATATATTAAATCTTACTCAAATATAAAAATTGTAAAAAGAAAAGACCACGGACATCTGACAGGTAATATAAGAAATGCTTTACAATATGTTAATTCAAAATATATTTTAGTTATCCAACACGATTTGCCATTTATAGCAAAGTTTGATATTCAAAAAGTAATAGAAGATATAGAAGTAAATAATAATATTAAGCATGTTAGATTTAATAAACGAAGCAATATTAAGACAGGGTTTGATAGTCTAAATAATTTATTTGGTTTACAGGTAAAACAAAAGAATTATATGTATACAAGAACACCAGGTTGGTCTGACAATAATCATTTATGTTTAACAAAATATTATACTGATATTGTGATGAAAGAATGTCCTAATGGTCGTCCAATGGAAGAAATACTTCATCGTAAAAATAAAAATGAAGAAATACATAATAAATATGGGACGTATTTATTTGGAGAATTAAATCATCCTCAAGTTATAAAACATACAGATGGGAGAAATATACAATAGTGTTGGCTTCTATTGTTTAAAGGTGTAATGCGTTTTGATATCTTTTAATCCTTAATAAGTTCATATTTTTCTATAAGTTCTTTGGGAATATTCAAGTTTTTAATCTTTTTTAGGATAACCATTCTATTGTCTTTTGTCTTTTCTACAATATCAAAATAATTTAACACTACGTGATAAGGTTTTCTATCTAAAAAATCATCAAAAGCGATTAAGCAATTTTCTGTAATTATATCATAACATTTTAAACAACACGCAACACGAAACCTTCCATCAATAAAAACTAAATCTATACTATCTTGTTCTTCTTTAGTCAATTTTCTTATGTGATCACTATAATTCTTTTTTTGTGTATTAGTTGCGTTTTTACCTGGATGACCCCAACTATTCGGTAGTGTGCCCATTTCATTAAATATATAGTTAATTTTAGAGTCTGTAATCGTTGTTTTCAGTTTATTTTGCCACTGAATATCACTTTCTACAGAATAAATTTTTTTGATATTATTTTGTTTATTAGCCTGATATGTGCTTCCACCTGAACCATATTCAAAATAAATATTTGTATTTTTTAAATATCTGTAAAACATTTCTTTGTCATTTCTTCCTAAATGAGGTTCCATTATAATTTATACAATATAAAACTATTTATCTTTATATTATAATTATTCTTGATAAACTTCCATTAAAAGATTAGAGGAAGTGACCTACGAGTAGTCAAAAAATTTCTTCGTGCCGCTTTTTTAGTCGGAGCGGGTTGCTGATCTGGTATACTATCTACAAATTCTCCCGTTTTTATATCTTTACATTTTTGCGTTTTGCGGTCACGACGAGAACCATTTGGACATCGTCTTCTACGTGTTTTAGTAACCAGTTTGGCTTTACCATTTGTAGTAGAAGAACTAGTGAACCGATAACCTAGCCCTTTTAGTCCCAGTCCTCCAGCAAGTGTATATACTAATTCACTCAATAACCACTTCAAATTAGACAATCGTTGCCATATGTAAGTCAGTTGTAACAATTTAGTCAATTCAGTTATGTTATTGAATGTATCAGATATATTAAATGCTTTGAATAAGTTAAATACGTCTGTACCTACATTAGTTGCGTATGAAATTGTTTCTGTAAATTTCTTCATCAAATCCATTATTGTTTTTATAGGAGTAGTCAAATAATTGTAGAACACTTTGATTTGATTTTGTATATATGTGCTGGTTTCGGATACCACAAGTGAACTACTATCAGATTGTGTCTTTTTCGGTTCTACAATTGTCAATTCTCTTGACTCTGATAAATTTTGTAATCGGTCTTCCAAATCATGTTTGTCTTTGTTCAATTTGTTAGAAATTGCTTCTAATTTTTCAATTATTTCTGTTACTTTGGTATTGTTTCTCATTTTTTCTTTTTTCGAAATTATTGTAGAAATATCACTTAATAAATCTGAAAATACATCCAAATCTTTTTTAATCTGCTTTCTTTTTTGTACGGTAAAATTATCATTATCTTCAAAATAATCCAATTGTAATTCATTCTCTTGTTTGTACCTTTTTATCGTTACTATCATATTGACTCGAAATTCAGATTCCTTTTTCTGTTCGTATTTTCGTTTTGCTATTAAAGCAAATTTGTTGTGATTGACATAGTCATAAATCATTACAAATGATTTTATCATTCGTTCATTATCTTCAATAAATTCGGGTGAATTTAGTATTTCTCTATTGATAATTGTAGACTGTAAAGTAGTAATAAAATTGTATGTCCATGTTTGATTTACCGGCTTATTTAGTAATTCGTTATATGATTCTTCAATTGAATAATCGGACATTTTCAAAGCAGAATTTAATGTATTTACAGTTATTTTCAAATCGTTGTCCACTAATTGTAATTCTTCTACTACTTTCGGTACAATGGATTTAATTTTCATTAACCGGTATACAATCATTACAAACACAATTGTGTTTGTAAATAATTTCCGATAAAATCCACCAGATTGAGTGACCGATGATCTTTTGCTTTTACTAAATAGATTTTTTATCTGAGATTTAATTTCAGACTTTTCAGACTTTGTCACAGACACAAACATAGAAACTATAGAAAGAGCCAAATCGATTTGTTTGGTTACATATAAATGTTTTAATGTCATTCCCACTAAATAGTGTCCATCGGGTGTAAAAAATAATTCACTTTGGGATCCATATATATTGTTATATTTTTCAAATTCTGCTGTAGTCAATATTTCTGAATCAGAAAAAAACGGCTGATATTGTATAGAATATTGTCTAAACTTTGGTATATCCGAATTTTTTATAAGTTTAATTTTCATAATCCAACTATACTATATATAACTGTTCATATTTTTTTTATTTTGTCTTTTTTGAAACCTTTTTCTGTATTTTTGATTTAGTAGAAGAAGATGGTTTTTGTACTAATAGAGCTTCTCGGGCCATTTTATATTCTTCATATTCCAACTCTAAATTATCTAGTTCCTTATACCACATTGTCACAATAGAAGTCTTTTTCAATATTTCCAACTCTTGTTTAATTTTAGTGTGTTCTTCCTGTAATTTTTTGACCCTTGCTTTTGTCATAGTATGCATAGGCATATGGGTTAAATAATCGAATTTATCATTTATCATGGCATATTGTTTCGATTTTAATAGAGTATTTACTTCTTCATCAGACTCCAATTTACGCAAATCAATTGTATTGTTGACGACTTCTACAATGAACGCAGCACGATTTGATAATTCACATACACGAGCTTCCATTGCTTTTATTTGTGCCATCTTTCTTTTCTCGTACATCTTAGCACGAACATCGTAAAATGCTTCGATTATTTCATGTACAGATTTATACTTGTGTAATTGCTTGTTTTGATTAAACATATTCATATTATTACAATTCACAGTAGTAGTTAATTTCAATGCCTTTTCTAATCCATTTACACCATTATTATCTACAGTAGATTCCAATGTGGATTTCACTCCTTTTTCTAACTGTACAGTAATGTGAACAACCATTTCGGTTGATATATTTGTAAAGTCTTTTACTATTGGCTTGGCTTTTTTCTTTTTATCACCATCCAATAACTCTTCCAAAAATGAAATGTAATTCATTGTCCATGTTCCAATGGGCAACTCCCGAATAATAATAGTGGTATCATTGACTGTTTCGTACAAACCTTTAATTAGATATTTGTTTTCTTCTACAGATTTAACAGTACCTTTGAATCCTTCAAAATAAGGATTAAATTGTAGTGTATTAAATTCATCCATTTGGTTTTTCAGTTTGTGCCGGATTGCTTGAATTAACTGTAGAGGATTATAAGAGGGTATATTACATGAAAATCCCGTACCAATACCAGATATTCCATTACACAACGCAAATGGAATAATAGGGCAATAAAATGTAGGTTCTACAATTTGTCCATCGTCATTTATGTAATCCAGTATAATATCATCTTGTTCTGGGAAAATCGAACGAGTCAGTGGATTTAGTAGAGTAAATATATATCTTTCGGACGCACTGTCTTCACCGCCTTTTAATCGTGTACCAAATTGTCCATTTGGTACTAATAAATTAATATTGTTGGAACCTACGAAATTTTGGGCCATATTGACAATAGCACCATTGAGACTGGCCTCTCCGTGATGATAAGCACTATTTTCTGAAACATAACCGGAAAATTGGGCAACTTTAATCTCTTGAGTGAGTCGGCGTTTAAAAGCACAGTACAGGATTTTTCGTAAACTGGTCTTTAGACCATCTACCATATTAGGTATTGATCGTTCACAATCGTACACACTAAAATGTACCATTTCTTTGTGGAAGAAATGATCATAAGAAACTTGTTTTTGATTGGTATCCAAATAACTGGTTTTACTGTAATTCTCTAACCATTGTTTACGATCTTCCGCGCGTTTTTTGTTAAAGACCATATCAATTGTATTATCACTAAGGGTCTCTTCATGATGGAAATCAACCATTTTTTTATTGGCAAAATATTCCTTGAATTCAGTAGCAGTAGAAGTACCCAACCCTTTGAAATACTTTAATGTCCACCCTTTTGTACTTTTATTGGGGAGACTTTCTTTCCACCTATTGTACTCCCCGTCATTATAAAACCGTAACACTTCGCTTCCTTTTTTAGCTCGTAAAATGGGGGTATTCATAAAACATAAAAACCCATCGATTTTCACTAAACATGGCCATAAAGAATGGAATAAATTAATACACAACCCTTTAATATGTGAACCATCTAAATCTTGATCTGACATAATCATAATTTTGCTGTAGCGTAAGCGTTTATTTACGTCTTCTAAAGACTTATATTCTTCGCCAATGCGCAATCCTAATATTTTAGTTAAATCTGCCAATTCGCGATTTTCAGTCAAATCGCGTGTAGCACCTCGTACATTTAGAACTTTTCCTTTCAAAGGGTATATTCCTATAGTATTTCGATCATCTGTATCCAAACCAGATACAATACCAGACATGGCACTCAGTCCTTCTGCTAAAATTAAAATACAATCTTTTGATTTCTCTGTTCCAGCATAATTTGCGTCTACAAAATTGGGAATACCACGAACAGATCTAGTTTTACTGCCATCCATTTTCCGTTTTGTACGACCAGCTTCTTTTGTTTCAGTTAATTGACATGCCATTTCCATAACACCCATTTTAGCGACTTTTTCTATGAACGAATCAGATACTGTACAAGATGATCCGAATTTAGATGAAGGTGTATTCATGTAATCTTTTGTTTGACTGTCAAATGACGGATTTTCAATATCACATCTTAAAAATAGAATCAGTTGTTCTTTGATTGTGGCTTGATTTACAGTGATTTTCTTCTTTTTTTCAATATAGGCACATAATTTTCGTAATATTTGTCCAAGTATATAATCTACATGTTTACCTCCTTTATGAGTACAAATACCGTTGACAAATGATACTTGTACAAATTCCTGTTTTGGTGTCAATGCGATCGCATATTCCCATCTTTCATTACTTACGTCATATACCCGTTTTGTTTCTTCTTTTGGACCAATATAAAAGTCAATATATTGGGTGAAATTTTTAATTGGTATTAATGATTTGTTATAATTTACTTTAATTTTTTTAGTAGAATGATCGGTTACAGCAGCTATATCATGAACACGCTTTTGGAACAGCGATATCATATCTTTACTTAATCCTGTCAATCCCAAACGTTTGTAATCAGGAATAAACGATACTTTGGTATACGGTTTACTTTTGGCACATTTAGTGATTTTGGGAGGATCGATTGTTTCCAAATTATTGTGAAAAGTTTGGCAATATTTCAACCCTCTTGTATGATCTACAGTTTCAATGTATCCCCAAGACGACCATATTAATACCAATTTAAAACCAAAACCATTTTTTCCACCGACAATCTTCTTTTGCGATTTGTCATAATTAGTGGAAGTACGCAAATGACCAAAGATCATCTCCGGTATCCACAAATTTTCTTCCGGGTGTTTTGCTACATCTATACCATTACCATCATTCATTAGAGTCACTGTACCAGTACTTTCATCTACATCTATGTCTATCGAAGATACTAGCCTTTTATTCGATGCTGTATTTTGAATCATACGAATAACATGGTCACGACAATTTACTATTCCTTCATCAAATAATTTGTATAATCCTGGGACATACAAAATGGATTTTAGAACAATACGATTTGTCTCTGGATCCATAATCCATTGGTCCGAATCCACTTTTTCTACAGAACCAATGTAAGTGTCTGGATTATCCAAGACATGTTCTTTATCAGTCTTTCGTTGATATTGGGTAGCGAGAGTTGACATTACTGTAGAAGAAAATAAATTGAAAATTCCGGGTACAACAAACGATTTAGTAAATTATATAGGAGTATTCACAAATTGTAATTATGTACTTTTCCCGTCAAATTATTTTTTTCAATTTTTTCTGATACGATACATCAATCGTCTTTTTATATACATAGGTATTATAGTATGAAAAACAAGGACAGTCATGTATGTAAAAGTACTTGTCAAGATATTCCTATCAATAGTACTCAATCGTCATTAGACAATAGTAACACATCGTCCGCTTTGCGATTTTCAGAGAGAATTCGTACACGAAAGCCCAGAAAAGTATACATGGGACAACCTACTCATTTAAATTTGTTCCGTGCTACTTTTACTACAGCACGACTACAATTTCGATATACTGGAGCACCTATATACTTTGATGTTGTTGCTACATCGAATTTAGACAGTCATAATTATCAATTTACGTTAGCTCAGTATAATCAATATCAGTTTTGGGAACTCACAGGGTTAACACCAAATACAATCTATACTATTGAACTGTACGCAACTTATATAAGTGGAGACAAATTTGCCGGTAACTACCAACCCCAAATTCGCACATCTTTTGCCGAAGGTGCCGTTAAAGATTTAACTTTGAATACACCTGTTAATCAATTTTACGACATTTCAAATACTGATTATTCTACTTCTTTCACTGTGAATTTTACTCCATTGAAAAATATTGTTGATTATAGAATAATCATTGTCGGTACATCATACAACATACTGATACCTTATGAACAAATACAAGAGTATGCCGAATCGAAACCTAAACCAATCGTATATAGTAGAACATTTGATCAACTTCAGTTTAATCATAATTATGAAGTTATTGTGGAAACGCTTTATGGAGATGAAAACGATCGGTACATTTATAGTGTATCACAGTCAATTAAAACAGTTAATGAGAAATTTTTGAGTTCTTTGAGTTTACTTTATTTGTATAATCAAGCTATTGATTTATCTTATAGTGAAGTTTTACCCAATGTTCAATACAAGTTTTATTTAAATGATATTGAGAGAAAACATCATCAACATTATTCGTCTACAGTTTTAATTGATAATTTATCTATTTATGAATTTTATTACGCTACTATTTCCGTTGTATTTCCTGAAACAAATAATGAATACAACAACAAAATTGATCCTATACTTGGTACATATACTCTACAAGAAAGTTCTTCTGGATTTTCACAAGCATTGGTCAAAAATACTTCAATTGATATGTCATTTGTAGATGCGTCAGGTACAAACGAAGTATATTATTTTACAATTGATCCGTCTACAAATGTTCAAATTGATTATTCAAAAATATCGCAAAATAGTATATATTTTACAGATTTACTGATTGATACGGAATACCGTATTCAAATTCGAACCGAATATCCACCTTACAATTTCTTCCCCAATTTCAATGACACAAGCAACAATTACGTAGTAGAAAAGACCTTTCGTACATTAAACCAAGGACCTGTATTCAATTTACAGGCAACTGAACTAGTCAAAATTCGATCTGATGTAAAACTTACTTATGAACATGCTCCTATTTTTCTCTCAAGTGGTGGATACTACCAAATAAAATTAGATAATACAATAGTAACTGTACCACCACATATAACCAGATATACATTTACTAATATAGATAGCGGTGATCATACATATAGTGTAACAGCCGTATATAATCCTACAGATCTAATTCCAAGCTATAATTACGAATCTAGCGGTATTATTGATGTAGAAACATTACAAACCGGACCCCTTAAAATTGATGAATCCGAAACAAAAATCTTAGGGACATCCATTGCCTTGGTGAAATCCAATGATGAGAAAACAAATCACAATAAATACTCTATTACATTGACGAATCAAAACAACGGAACTGATATCATATCTTTTCCCAATGTTCTCACTTGGGGACCAAATGATATATTTTTGATTGATAATCTTTTACCAAATACTAGTTATGATTACGAAATAATTAGTTATTATGATCACAGTACAGATGTATTTACTACCAATGGCGTTTTGACTACTTTAAATGAGGATCGTATTGATATTAGTGATGTATATGTAGGAAACACATTTGCTACCATTACATGGACAAGTATTGGGTCCAATAATGTTCAATATAATATTCACTACGATGGCTCATCTACTAGTCTAGAAAACAATACAATTACATTGACTGATTTGAGTATCAATCAAATGTACAATTATACAATTGATGTACTTTATTTAAACACAGAAAATGTGTACACCACACATCATACTTTTACTACTTTGAATGAAGGAAACCCGAATTACAATATTTCTACTGTATTTCATCATCCGCAATATGGAAATACCGCCATTATTGAGTCTTTACCAATTAGCAATCCTGCCAATACCACAATTACTGTTAATGACATGTCTTTTGTAGGTACTACTACATTGGATTTCTCTCTAGTATCGCTTCATGAAGTATACAATGGAAGTATTGTGGTAGATTATGAACCGAATGTTTCAGAAGACCCGTTAATTACATTTCAGTCATCATCACCCTATCGTACTGATTTTTCGTTCAATGCTATCATGAATAAACCCATTACCACTGTGGAAAATGACGCAATATATATCATATGGGTTAATTTAGATGGTTCTACAAACGATGTATCTTACAATATAACTTTGACCAATTTAAACACAGGGGATGTAGACATGTCTACAGTATATCAACCCGTAGAAATGTTTCGTTATGAAGATTTGTCTATCAATACTTCCTATGAAATCGAATTTACCCGAAATTCCATGTCCCGATATTTCACGGAAAAGAAAACAGTACAAACACTATTTGAATCACCAATACAAAATATTCAGGATAGTATTGTGCTGAATTCGGGATATGGAAATTTAATTGTACTTGATATTAGTAATGTAAATGGATCCAATGTAAAAGAGAACCGTTTTACATTAAATGGTACGAATGAATCATACAGTACAGAGAATAATTTAGTAGATATTCAATTACATAATGTCAACAGTACTCTCGATTTTTCCGGTGTCATAGAAACGTTTTATTATGATCCCCCTTCTACAAGTGATATTTTCACTTTGTATAAAACCAAACCATATGTCTCGAATACTTTGGATTTCTCTCTAAACTCATTACAAACAAATGATTTGCTATTGAATTCAGATTTGGACTTTTCAAATCAATCTCATTTGTTTGATTCAAATAGCGGTATAGCTGTAGATAAAATACCGTCCTATTGGTCTGGTGATTCTGTATTTGTCATGGATAACAGCAATGGTACTGTGTCTAGTGATAAATATTTGCCTACAACCAATGGGTCACATGTAGGATTATATCCCAGTAATCAAGCAAGTACTTTTCCTTCTGTATCTCAAACAATTCAACCTGGATATTTATTTAAAAGTCATTATAATTTACTTTTTTATGTAACGAACCACTTAGTAGAAGGATTGCCATATGGCACTACAGGTTTACCCTATAGAGGTGGACTGACTGAAAATTCAATTGAATATCAAATCCAAATTTACAATCCAGAAGATGGAATTATTTATGAAAGCAATCCTTTACTTTCCAATGATCTCTCTTGGAACCAAGTACAAATGAAATTTTTTGTTCCTAAATCTTTTAAAAATGCTAGTTTGCGCATCCAGCGAAATTTTTTCGAACTGAACCATTTACTTTTATCCGACTTTTCTATGGTATCTTTGAATGCGGAATATAACCCCTTGTCTAGTTTGGATTTCTATACAAATAAATGGTCACAGCCTGCTATATCTTCTATCTCTCCCTGGAAATCCATGTATGATTACAATCAAGACACTATTGTACAGTTGTCTACTAATATGACTTTGGAATTTTGGTTATATATACACGATGTAGATCGTACTACAAAACCATTTTTAGCAATTGGTAAAGAGGCTTCCAATGACTTCTATTTTGTATATTCGATTCGTAAACAGAATATATCTTTTGAAAATGCTTTTCATTATAAACCAAATGAAAAACACAAAATAGAAAAGGTTACAATTTTCAAACAACCGGTATTTTATCAAGTAGTGTATCAAAATAATACAATTCAAATATATCAAAATGGAAATTCGATAATAGATGAATCGCCTAAATCTTATTTAGGAGAAATCCCTAAAGATCATTTGATTTATTTAGGCAATCCAAATAAGCAGAGTTTTGGACATATTTTGAGAGAAGTAAAATTTTATAACTTTCCTTTTTCTCCTGCTCAAATTCAAACATCATATAATAGGAAAAAATCATATTATTCTACTGTAGGTAATTATTCAGAAATAGCTACGGCTAAACTTTTGAATACTAATGTGTTTTCCAGCATTCCTAGAATGACAACTGTACAATATCATTTACATAATGGAAGTATCCTGACAAAGACTTTAGCATTGTATAACTTAGAACATGAAACATTGTCAACTATATCTATTGAAGAATTACTTTTACCATATACTATTAGTTTCTGGTTACGTAATTCAGTAGAAAATCAAGTTCTTTTTGAAATAGCCAATAGTGAAATGAATATTTCTATGAATTTGCTAAACAATCGAAATACTTTAGGCATTTCTGAAAATGAACAATTCAATGTTCCAATTAATTCACCCGATTTAGAACATTTTGTTTTGGTATTTGACGTCAATGAAACCCAATTGTACAAAAATGGATATTTGTATGAGATTTCCCCTACTTTAGGCAAAAATTTCCCTAAATCCGATCCAGATCCGACTTCTCTCCATTTATCTTTTGGACCATTTGGAGAAATGGGAGATTTTCAATTGTACAATACAGCATTGACCCAACAACAAGTATTTACATCTTATGTGAACCATTATACTGGTATTGTATTGTACACCATGATAGGAGGTATTTATACCGTACAAATATCGAATGTAGATGGT
>MDTG01371700.1_pt1 | contig 11749 bp, 12 predicted proteins | sample 811421 | NCBI WGS metagenome assembly MDTG01 (sample SAMN05326645, study PRJNA326480) | marine metagenome | isolation source: seawater | place: Pacific Ocean: South East | collected 2011 | reverse complement strand
TTAAAAGATTAAAAAAACTTAATGATCAACTTTCAAAAGAAAATTTAGGTTTTACAAAAAAAGAGATATTAAAATTTGGAAAAGAAAAAGAAAAACTTCAAAGATCACTTGGTGGAATATCCGAAATGAAAAAAATTCCTGATTTAATTTTTATCATTGATACTAATATAGAGTCATTGGCGGTAGCAGAAGCTAAAAAATTAGGTATTCCAATTATAGCGGTTTTAGATACAAATTCAGATCCAACTGGTATAGATTTTCCAATTCCCGGAAATGATGATGCAAGAAGATCAATTAATTTATATTGTGATCTTTTAAAAAGCACAATTAGAGATGCAGAAAAATTTATCAAAGGATCCGATGAAAAAGTTGACGAAAAATCTTCAAAATCTTCAAAAGAAAAATAAATTTTACTAATTACAAAATGTCAAATAAAGATTTACTAGACAATATTAAAAAACTCAGAGAAATGACTGGAGTTGGCTTTAAAGACTGTAAAATAGCATTAGATGAGTCAAAAGGTGATATTGAAAAATCAATAGAATTTTTAAGAAAAAAAGGAATAGCAAAAGCTTCAAAAAAAATGAGCAGGACTGCAACTGAAGGCTTGGCTTTGGTAAAAGAAAGCGAAGGAAAAGTTTCATTGATTGAAATAAATAGTGAAACAGACTTTGTTGCAAAAAATAAAGATTTCATTAATTTTTGTAAAGAGCTATCAGAATTAAACTTTAATAATAGATGTGATCTTAAAAAGCTAAACGAAGCTAAAATGACGAATGGAATAACAGTAAAAGATAATTTGGTAAATTTAATTGCAAAAATTGGAGAAAAAATTACGATAAGGAGAGCACATTTTTTTGATAATTCTAACGGTACAAATTTTGCTTATGTTCACTCAGCTATTGAAAAAGGAATTGGTAAAATAATATCTGTAATAAAATTAGAGGGAATATCAAAAGGTAAAAATGAGGATGTTGGAATTAAAATTGCTATGCATGTTGCTGCTTCAAATCCTTTGGCGATTGAAAAAGAAAGTATAGACAAAGACGTAGTTGATAAAGAATTAGAAATTATTAAAGCTGAAATTACCAACTCCGGAAAGCCACCTGAAATGGCAGAAAAAATTTCCAAAGGGAAAATTTCTAAGTTTTTAAATGATAATTCACTTCTTAATCAAATTTGGATAATGGATCCTAAAAAAAAAGTACTAGATGTATTAAATGACAATTCATCAGATAAGCCGCTTAAAATTTTGGATTTTGTTCGATATAAAGTTGGAGAAGGGGTTTAAATATAGTGAGCGCTGAGTTTAATGAGAATAATTATTCATCTAAGATGAATAAAAGCATCCAATCTTTTAAAAAAGAAATTTCAACATTGAGGACTGGAAGGGCAAATACCAATATGTTGGATACAATTAAAGTTGATGTGTATGGACAGCTTATGCCTGTAGATCAACTAGCAACTGTGAGTGTTCCTGAAGCAAGATTAATTTCAATACAAGTATGGGACAAGTCTAATATCAATTTAATAGAAAGCGCGATACAAAAATCAGAGCTTGGAATTAACCCACAAATAGATGGTCAAATAATAAGACTAAGAATTCCTGATTTAACAGAAGAAAGAAGAAAGGATTTAATAAAAGTTCTTAAAAATATGGGAGAAAAGTACAAAGTTGCTATAAGAAATATTAGAAGAGAAGCAAATGAAGAACTTAAAAAAAAATTAAAAGATAAAACAATTTCCGAAGACGATAATAATAATTTTGAAAAAAACATACAAAAATTAACAGATAACAATATTGAAAATATTGAAAAAATTTCAAACGAAAAAGAAAAAGAGATCAGTCAAATATGAACAGACTCAACCATGTTGCCTTTATTATGGATGGCAATGGAAGGTGGGGAAGAAAAAAAGGTAGAGGCAGAAATTACGGTCACCTAAAAGGAGTTGAAACGGTAAAAAAAATTGTTAAGGCTTCAATTAAATATAAAATTCCTGTAATTACATTTTACGTGTTCTCATCTGAAAACTGGAAAAGACCAAAAAAAGAGAGAAGTTATTTATTCAGTTTGATTAAAAATTATTTTTTAAAAGAAATTAATGACATTGTAAATCAAGGCATTAAAATAAATATTTTAGGAGAATTAAACAAATTTTCTAAAGATCTAAAACAAACTTTAAAAAAAACGACTTATCTTACTAAAAAAAATAAAAAAATTATTGTCAATCTAGCAATTAATTATGGCTCTAAAATGGAAATTTTCCAAGCATTAAAAAAATCAAAAAATAAATTAAATATCAGGAATATAGAAAAAAATCTTTATACTAAAAATTTACCAAATCCAGATATTTTAATCAGGACGGGAGGATATTATCGACTAAGTAACTTTTTACTTTGGCAATTAGCTTACACAGAGCTTTTCTTTTTAAAAAAACTATGGCCAGATTTTAATTCAAATGATTTACTAAAGATTGTTAAAAGATTTAAAAATATTAAAAGAAATTTTGGTAAAATATGATCTCAAGTAATTTAAAAAAAAGAATTTTTACGTCCATATGTCTACTGGGATTAACAATATTAATTATAAAATTTAATTTTGTATTACTTTATAGTTTAATTGTATTGGGCATTTTATCAATTTTGGAATTTTTAAATATTACAAAGAAGATACCCTTAAGTAAAATTTACACCTTTTTAATAAACTTGATTTTTATCTTTTATATTTTTGCTTTCTGTTTTATGTTTTTATTTTTTTCCAATATAATTGGTTTAAAAATAATTCTTTTTATTTTATTAATTGGTTGTATTGCCTCAGATATTGGTGGATTTATTTTTGGAAAATTATTTAAAGGACCAAAACTAACAAAAATTAGCCCAAATAAAACTTTTAGCGGTGCAATTGGTTCTGTTATCCTTTCTTTGTTTTTTATTTCATGGCTATTCTACTTCTTACTAAATTCATTTAATTATAAAATTTTGATTATAGCTTTGGTGACATCTATTTTCTGTCAGTTTGGAGATTTATTTTTCTCTTTATTGAAAAGAAAAGCTAAATTAAATGATACAGGAAACTTTTTACCTGGCCATGGTGGAATACTCGATAGATTAGATGGAATTCTGTTAGGCATACCTTTCGGTTTCATAACTTTAATATTTTTAAATTAGATGAAACATTTAATATCTATATTGGGTTCGACTGGTTCTATTGGCAATACGACTCTAGAGATAATAGATAAAAAACGAAACTCTTTTAAACCTTACTTATTTGCTGCTAATAAAAATTTAAAATTAATTTCTAGACAAATAAAAAAATATAAACCTACTTTTTTTTACATAAATAATAAAAAAGTTTTTTTAAAAATAAAAAAAAAATTTAAAACTAGCAAAACTATGATAATCAATGAACTAGATACAAAATTATTAAAAAAATCTTCTGATATAACAGTTTTGGCTATTCCAGGAATAGCAGGACTTTCACCAACTATTTTAATGATAAAAAAAAGTAAAAAAATGTTAATAGCAAATAAAGAATCTATAATTTGTGGCTGGAATATAATAAAAAAAAATTCAATTAAATACAAAACTAAAATAGTACCGGTTGATTCAGAACATTTTTCAATTTACAAACTTATTGAGAACACTAATCTTGATAAAATTAAGAAAATATATCTTACTGCATCTGGAGGACCTTTTTTAGGTTTTACAATTAAACAATTAAAAAAAATCAAACCACATCACGCTTTAAGACATCCAAAGTGGAATATGGGGAAAAAAATTACTATCGACTCTTCAAATTTAATTAATAAAGTCCTAGAATTTATTGAAGCTCAAAAATTATTTAAGATATCAAATGAAAAATTAGGTATTTTAATACACCCAGAGTCGCTTGTGCATGCGGTTGTTAAATTTAAAAATGGTTTAACAAAATTTATTTATCATGATACATCAATGATTGTTCCCTTAGCTAATGCGATTTTTGAAAAAGATTTAGATATAGGTAGTTTTTTAAAAAATAAAAATACAATAAAAAGTTTGACTTTTAAAAATCCAAAAAAAAGCAATTTTCCAATTATTAAAATTTTAAAAAGAGTAAATGAGCACCCATCGACTTCAATAATAATAAATGCCTCTAATGAGGTATTGGTTGACTATTTTTTGAGAAAAAAAGTGCCCTTTTTGGGCATACCAATGCTTATTGATAAAATTCTAAGAGATAGAAATTATAGAAAATATGCTATAAGAACACCCAAAGATTTAAAACAGATTAACACTATTAATTCTTGGGCGAAAAATAAAACAATAGAAATGATTGAAAATAGATATGGTTAAAATTCTTGCAAAAATTTTGATAATCTTTTTATTTTCCTTTTCTTTAAAAGCTGAAAATATCAACAACATATTAATAAATGGTAACAAAAAAATATCAGACGAAACCATAAAAATTTATGGAGAAATAAATAATACTAAAAAATACTCTGAACAAAACTCAAATAAAATTTTAAAAAATCTTTATGCAACAGGTTTTTTTGAAAATGTCGAAGTTTTATTTGAGAATAATAATTTAATAATTAACGTTAAAGAATATCCTACTATAAATCAGCTTTTGCTAGTAGGTGAACCCAGTAAAAAATTTGAGGATGAGATAAAAAAGATTATAAGTTCAAAAGAAAAAAGATCTCTAAACAAATCAAATTTAGTAAATGATGTGAATATTATTAAAAGCTTGTATTCTTCTTTGGGCTATAATTTTGCTACTGTTGAAGCAAAACTTAAAAAAATTGATGATGAAAACTTTGATTTATTATTCGAAATTGATAGAGGAAATAAAACAAAAATATATAGTATAAATTTTTTAGGCAATGAAAATGTAAGAAGTAAAAGACTAAGAAATATTATCGCAAGTGAGGAAGATAAATTCTGGAAGGTAATTTCAAGAAACACTGTATTGAGTGAAAATCTTATTAATTTGGATAAAAGATTATTAAGCAATTATTACAAATCAATTGGTTTCTATAATGTAAAAATAAGTTCAAACTTAGCGAAAATAGTAAATTCCGAACAAGCGGAATTAATCTATTCAATTGATGAGGGAAAAAGATACACAATAGGTAGAATTTCTACAAATGTAGATCAAGTGTTTGATAAAAAAATATTTTTCTCTTTAAACAAAACTTACAATAAATTTGCCGGAGAATATTACTCACCATTTAAAGTGAAAGAGATTTTGGAGGAAATCGATCAAATTATTGCTGATAACAATATACAATTTGTTGAACATAACGTTAAAGAACAAATTGATAAAGACTCCATAAATATCATTTTTAATATTTTTGAAGGGGAAAAAGTGTTGGTGGAAAGAATAAATATTAAAGGCAATACTGTAACAAATGAAGAAGTGATCAGAGGAGAATTAATACTAGATGAAGGAGATCCTTTCACAAAAATAAATTTAGAACGATCAATTTCAAAAATTAAGTCAAGAAATATTTTTAAAGATGTAAAATACAATATAGCTGAAGGAAACGAAACTAACTTAAAAATAATTGATATAGAGGTTGAGGAAAGACCAACTGGTGAAATAAGTGCGGGTGCAGGAATAGGAACGTCAGGTGGTGCCTTAGCTTTTGGTGTAAAAGAAAACAATTGGCTAGGTACTGGTAAATCAGTTGAGTTTCAAATGGATGTTGATGAAGAATCTTTATCTGGAGTGCTTAGTCTTAATGATCCAAACTATGATTATTTAGGTAACTCACTAAATTATTTTATTAAAAGCGAAAGCAATGATAAACCTAATCAAGGATATGAAAATACAGTTGTATCTGCCGGAATTGGTACCTCTTTTCAACAATACAAAGATTTAATTGCATCCATTGGTACAAGTTTTAGTTATGATGACCTTAGAACTCTTGATAGCGCAACAGCCTCACTAAAAAGGCAAAGTGGAGAATTTAATGAATTCTCTGCAAATTATGGTTTTACATACGATAAAAGAAATAGAGCGTTTATGCCAACAGGTGGAGCAATATCAAGTTTTTCTCAGACTATACCTATTTATGCTGATAGATCATTTATTACAAATACAATTTCTCATAGTTCTTATAAATCTATTACTGAGGATATAATTGGAGCAGGAAAACTTTATATTTCATCAATCAATGGGCTAGGTGAAGATGATGTAAGACTTAGTAAAAGAAGAAATTTATCTAGTAAAAGGTTGAGAGGTTTTGAAAAAGGTAAAGTTGGTCCAATTGATGGATTAGATCATGTTGGTGGAAATTACGCAGCAGCACTTAACTTAGAGGCAAATTTACCAAATATTTTACCAGAAAATACAAATACTGATGTAGGCGCATTTATAGATTTTGGTAGCGTATGGGGAGTAGACTATGATAGCAGTATAGATGAAAGTAATAAATTAAGATCGTCAGCAGGTTTAGCATTAAATTGGATGTCTCCTTTAGGACCAATGTCATTTGTCTTATCTCAGAATATTTCAAAGGCCAATACTGACAAAACAGAGAGCTTTAGATTTAATTTAGGAACAACTTTTTAATTACTATGAAAAATATCTTTAGATTATTTATATTTTTAATCTTTTTAATATTTAATACAAATATTGTAAACGCAGAAACGTATTTTTTAGATTTTAAATATATACTGAATGAAAGTGATGCTGGAAAAAAAGCAAATAAAGTTTTAAAAAATCAATTAGACGAAGGATTGAAGAAACTTAAAGAAAGAGAAAAGCAATTACAAAAAGAGGAAAAAGATATTATTCAACAAAAAAAGATTTTGTCTGCAGAAGAATATAAGAAAAAAATAACAGAATTGAGATCAAAAGTTTCGAAACTTCAAAAAGATAGAAATTCTACTTTACAATCAGTGGCAAAAAAAAGAAATAAGGCTCGAAAGGAGCTTTTAAATTCTCTTAATCCTATTGTAAAAGAATTTATGGTGAGCAAAAATATAAAGATTGTCTTAGATAAAAAAAGTATTCTTTTAGGTGATGATAGCCTTGATATTACTAAAGATGTTATGAGTTCGCTTAATAAAAAATTAAAATCTATAAATTTAAATTAAATTTAATGAAAACAAATATTTTTTTTAAAAAAAAAAATATTAAAATAGACAAAATATTTAAGAACCAAAATTTCAAAAATTGTTTTTTAGTAAATTCAATTAAACCATTAATTTCGGCTGGAATGAACGATATAACTTTTTTTGACTCTCTAAGATATAAAGATGATATCAAGTTTACAAAAGCAACTGTTTGTATTACTTCAGAAAAACTCGAAAAATATTTGCCTAAAAAATTTACAAAAATTATAGTTAAAAATGTTTTATACGAATTAGCGAGAGTAACAAAGTTTTTATATCCCTCTGCAGATGTAGATTACCCAGATTTATCACTTAAAATTGCTAAAAAGGTTCATTTCAAGAATGTTAGTTTTTGTAATAATGTTTTAATAGGAAAAAATGTCAAAATTGGTGTAAATTCTATTATTGGTTCAAATTCTATAATCGAAAGTAATGTTAAAATAGGTAAAAATTGCATAATTGGTTCAGGAGTAATAATTAAAAATTCTATTATTGGTAATGACGTGGTAATTCAAGATAATTGTAAGATAGGTCAAAAGGGATTTGGTTTTATTCCTTTAAATGGGAAGAATATTAAATTTCCACATATTGGTTCTGTTGTTATCGAAGATAATGTAGAAATAGCTTCTGGTTGTACAATAGATCGTGGTTCAATAGATAATACTGTAATTGGTAATAATACATATTTAGACAATCAAGTTCATGTGGCACATAACGTTAAAATTGGATCAAACTGTATGATTGCTGGCCAAGTTGGTTTTGCTGGAAGCTCTAAAATTGGAAATAATGTTTCAATTGGAGGTCAGGCAGGAGTTTCTGGGCATCTTAAAATAGGAAATAATGTAAAAATAGGAGGAGGCAGTGGTGTTGTAAAAGATATAGAAGAAAATCAAACTGTCATGGGCTATCCCGCTGAACTCTTAAAAGATTTTTTAAAAAAAAATAAAAGCAAAAAATGAGTAAAACTGAATTAAATAAAGCAGATATAGAATCTTTACTCCCACATAGAGAACCCATGTTGTTGATTGATAAATTAACAAACATTGTTCACTTAAAATCTGCTACAGCGATAATGTATGTTAAAAAAAATGAATTTTATGTTCAAGGTCACTTTCCTGGTCAACCTGTAATGCCTGGAGTTCTTATAGTTGAAGCTTTTGGTCAAGCTGCGGCGGCTTTAACAGCTCATGGAATTGATCCTAAAGAGTACGCAAATAAGTTGGTATATTTAATGGGCGTTGATAAAGCTAGGTTTAGAAACCCGGTAATACCTGATTGTGAACTTCATCTTGAAATTGAAGCAATTAGATCACACGGAAGAGTTTGGAAATATAAAGGTACAGCAAAAGTTGAGGGAAAAAGAATGGCAGATGCCGAATGGTCAGCAACAATAGTTGATAGAAAAGAATGATTCATAGCTCTAGTGTAATTGATAAAAAAGCGAATATTTCTAAAAATGTAAAAATTGGACCTTTTTGTTATGTCGGACCCAATGTTGAGTTGTCTGATAATGTTGAATTAGTTTCGCATGTTCATATTGAAGGTAATACAAAAATAGGCAAGGAAACTAAAATATTTCCTTTTGCTAGTATAGGAACTCAACCTCAAGATCTTAAATTTAAAAATGAAAGAAATAGTTTGGTAATTGGGGAAAAAAATATAATACGAGAATACGTCACTATCAATCCTGGCACGGAGGGTGGGGGTTCTAAAACAGAAATAGGTAATAATTGTTTATTTATGATTTCTTCACATATTGCCCATGATTGTAAAATTGGTAACAGTGTAATAATAGCTAATAATGTTCCACTAGGAGGACATGTAACGGTAGAAGACTCCGTTGTAATTGGAGGTAATTCTGCAGTTCAACAATTTACAAGAATAGGACGTCTAGCAATGATTGGCGGAATGACAGGCGTGTTAAAAGATGTTACGCCTTTTGCCTTGTCAATAGGAAATCGGAACTATTTACAAGGATTAAATCTAATTGGATTAAGAAGAAAAAAATACGATAATAAAAAGATTATAGGATTAGATAATGCTTACAAAGAAATTTTTTCTTCAAAAAATTTACACGAAAACTTAAGTAAAATTAATGGTGAGTATAAAGATAATGAACTAGTAACAGAAGTGATAAGATTTATCGAGAAAGATAAAAAAAGACCTATTTGTTCACCGCAGAATTAAATTATGATTGGTTTAATTTTTGGAGAAACGGATTTTCCAAAATACATCTACAAAAAAATAAAAGGTAGAAAAAATTACCTAATTATTGATCTTACTAAAAATAAATTTTTTAAAAGAGATAAGAATTCACACTCAGTGTCTATAGGGCAATTTGGAAAAATTTTTTCAATATTAAAAGAAAATAATTGTAAAAAAATACTTTTTGCTGGCAAAGTACAAAAACCTAATTTTTCTAAAATTAAATTAGATCTGAAGGGGGTCTATTACATGCCAAGAATTATAAAAAAATCTAAGCTTGGGGATGCAGCTATTTTAAAAGAAATAATTAATATTTTCAAATATGAAAAAATCAAAACATTAAGATCAACCGAATACACACCTGAACTTAATTTATCGAGAGGAAATTATACTAAATACAGACCTGATAGTAATGATAAAACTAACATAAAAAATGCAATAAAAGCATTAAATAAATCTAATCAATATAGTCATATCCAAAGCGTAATATGCAGAGATAATCTCGTTATTCTTGAAAAACAAGATGGAACAAAAAAAATGTTTAAAAGAATTAAGAAAATAAAAAATTTTAACAATGGAGTTCTTGTTAAATTTCCTAAAAAAAAGCAAGACCCAAGAGTTGATCTACCAACTGTTGGTTTAAATACGCTTAAACAATGTAAAGCCGTAGGTCTAAATGGTATAGTTTTAAAACATAATAAGAACATTTTTTTAGATAAAAAAAAATCAATTTATTTTGCAAATAGAAATAAAATGTTTATTTTCGTTAAATGATAAAAATAGTTTTTATCTTTTTTTTATTCTTAACCCAATCTTTACAAGCATTTTCTTACGAACCTAAGTTAGAAAAAATTATAGATGGTTTAAATAGTCCTTGGAGCCTTTCTTTCATTAATGACAACAAAGTGTTAGTTACAGAAAAATCTGGTAATTTGATATTAGTAGATCTAGATAATCAAAAAATTTCAAAAATTAATCATAATTTAGATATTTTAGAAGACGGACAAGGAGGTTTGCTTGAGGTTCTTTATTTTAATGAGCAAGTTTTTGTTTCATATTCTGAAAATTTGAAAAATGGAAATTCTAGTACATCAGTTGCATTAGCAAAATTTAGTAAAACTAATTTAAATTTCAAAAATATTTTTAGAGCTGAACCACCAATCAATTCAGGTTATCATTTTGGATCAAGATTGGTAATAAAAGATGATCTTCTTTACGTTACAGTTGGAGAAAGAGGTGAAGGGATGATTGCTCAAGATCCAACTAAACATCCAGGTAGTATTATTAGAATTCATTTAGATGGAAAAATTCCTCAAGATAATCCAAAATTTAAAGACAAAAAAAACTGGAAACCAGAGATATTCCAAATTGGAGTAAGAAACCCTCAAGGCATGGCATTATCTCCTTATGATAATAAAATCTATATTACTAATCATGGTGCAAAAGGAGGAGACTGGTTTGGAGAAGCAAAATATGGTGAAAATTATGGATGGAAAATTTTAGGATGGGGCGGTACTAATTATACAGGAACTCGAATAGGTCCTAAATGGAGCCCTGGTTTTACTAAAGCTATAAAATATTGGGTTCCATCAATCGCAGTTAGTTCTATGGTTATTTATAAAGGAAATGAATTTAAAAAGTGGAACGGCGATGCTTTAATAACCGCACTTCGTGATCAATCGCTTAGAAAAATAAAATTTAAAGATAATGAATTTCTTGATGAAAAAATTATATTTAAAGACAATATAGGAAGAATTAGAGATATAGAAATTCAAGAAAATACAGGGAAAATTTTTCTTTTAACAGATCAAGGTTCTATTTGGAAACTACAAAAGTGAAAAAAATATTTATACTAACAGGTGAAGCATCAGGAGACAAACTAGCGTCAAAAGTTATAAGTGAATTAAATAAACTAAATTCAAATATAGAATACTTATCAGTGGGAGGTGAAAATTTAGAAAAGCTGGGTATTAAATCTATTTATGATCTTAAAGAAATAACATACTTAGGATTTACCAATGTGTTATTTAATATTTTTAGGATTAAGAAAAAAATCAATGAAACAGTTAAGGCTATAGAAAATTTCAAACCTGATATATTATTTACCGTTGATAGCCCCGATTTTACTTTAAGGGTCGCTGAAAGAATTAAATTAAAAAACTCTGAAATTAAAACTATACACTATGTGGCGCCCCAAGTATGGGTTTGGAGAGAAGGTAGAGTTAAAAAAATTAAAAAATTTATTGACCATATTCTCTTATTATTTAATTTTGAAAAAAGCTATTTTGAAAAAGAAAATATGAGTCATGAGTTTGTAGGCCACCCTTTACTTGACTCCACAACTGAAAGCGCGATTGATATCAATCAAATTTTAGGAAAAAATAAAGCATTAATTTCTATTTTTGCAGGTAGTAGAAAGTCTGAAATAGATGTTTTAACTCC
>MDTG01272734.1_pt1 | contig 11749 bp, 9 predicted proteins | sample 811421 | NCBI WGS metagenome assembly MDTG01 (sample SAMN05326645, study PRJNA326480) | marine metagenome | isolation source: seawater | place: Pacific Ocean: South East | collected 2011 | reverse complement strand
CTTGATGAGTGACACCCTAGGGCGCGTTCAAGTTATTTACCCAACCAATGGAATGTTAGACGTTGATACACTTAATCAAAAATTGGGCCGTTCTTTAGAAGCACTACCCGATGAAGATGTTGCCAACGTTATTGCTCAATATGAGTTAACCAAGCTACCGGCTATTCCAGATATTACCGGCTTGCCTGCAATTATTGACGAACAAGTGCTTCAATTAGATGAAATATATCTCGAGTCTGACGTACCTGAGCAGCTCATTAAATTATCAAAAGCGGCTTTTAGTGTATTAACGAATAAAGCTAAAGTTGCAGGCTTTGTCGTGCCTATTTCTCAAATTCACTGCAATATATCCAAACCCTCATCTGATTTAGCACAGATCAATCAAGCAATTGAAAAATTCACTTCTCTACGAATCAAACAACGTTTAGAAGATACTTTAGAATTACCACCGTTACCCCAGAGCGCGCAGGATATTATTCACCTTCGTGCTAACCCTGACGCTGGTGCCGATGAATTGGCCGACATTATTGAACGAGACCCGAGCCTAGCGGCACAAGTAGTCAGTTGGGCATCTAGTTCTTTTTATAATGCACCGGGCAAAATAAAGTCGGTTCATGATGCAATTATTCGCGTCTTGGGCTTTGATATGGTCATGAATTTAGCAATGGGCTTAGCGCTAGGTAAAACCTTAAAAGTCCCTCAGGATGAGCCTAAAGGTTATGCGCCTTATTGGCAGCAAGCCATGTGGATGGCATTAGGCACCACCTCTGTCATCAGTAAAATTGCGCCTGAAAACCGCCCTAGCTTCGGTTTATCTTACCTATCTGGCTTATTACATAATTTTGGTTATCTCGTGTTGGCGCACATTTTTCCACCTCATTTCAAACTCATGTGTCGTTATATCGAAGCCAACCGACATTTAGACACCGCATACATAGAACATTTCTTGTTAGGTATCACTCGTGAACAAATTGGTGGCCAGTTAATGTCTGTGTGGAATATGCCAGAAGAAGTCATTACCGCACTTCGACATCAAAAAAGTCCATCTTCTGCTGAAGAGCATCAAGAATTTGCTTGCTTACTTCAGTTAACGCACCATTTATTGGCTGCTGAAGGTCTATTGCCAGGCGGCCCACAAGAGATAGACGAAAGCCTTTATGAAACACTGCATATTTCAAAAGAAAGCGCGCAAGCTGCCGTTGAGCGCTTACTCGACAGCCAAGAAGATGTAGCCGCAATTGCGAGCTTAATGAGCCGCTAAGCTATCCTCAAAACATGTTATTCTAAGCCTTATTGGAACGTTGCGTTCTAAATTAAGGCTTAATCACCCTGCCTTAAACATATAATATACACTGTAAAGATAAGCTAATTCACCTAGTCAACGTCAAACTAAACAGGAGTAGACATGAGCTATAAATCACTAGAAGTGAGCATTGAAAACCATATTGCTCACGTAAAATTGAATCGCCCCGACGCCTTAAACTCAATGAATGTCGATTTTTGGAAAGAACTACCTGTTGCTATTCGTGACATAGATGCAAGCTCTGAAGCAAGGGTGATTGTTTTATCGTCTACAGGAAAACACTTTTCAGCAGGTATGGATTTAGCCGTATTTACCACATCTAACAGTATTCCAATGCAAGGTGACCCATCGCGTATGGCAGAAAATTTGCGTCGTGCTGTACTTGAGCTGCAAGATGCTTTTAATTGTTTGGAAGATATTCGTATACCAGTACTGGCGGCAATTCAAGGTGGCTGCATTGGTGGTGCTGTAGATATGGTGAGCGCCTGTGATAGTCGTTATTGTACTGAAGATAGCTTTTTTACGATTAAAGAAACCCAGCTAGGTATGACCGCAGACTTGGGGACACTTCAGCGTTTGCCACACTTGATTCCACAAGGCTTAGTGAGAGAATTAGCTTACACCGGTCGTAATATGGCTGCAGCAGAAGCGAAAGAAGCGGGTTTAGTTAACAATGTATATGCTAACCAAGAAGAGATGTTAGCCGCTGTTATGGATGTTGCAAAAATGATTGCAGAGCAGTCCCCTGTTGCCGTTGCCGGTTGTAAGGAAATGATCAACTATAGTCGTGACCACAGTGTTGCAGATAGCTTGAAATATATGGCTACTTGGCAGTCGGGCATGTTTAGACCGCAAGATATGATGAAGTGCTTTGCAGCGAAAGCACAAAAAGCGACACCTGAATTTGATCCGCTTTTGCCGATTAAGAAGCTTTTTACTTAATTATTAAGTTTCATCGAATTCATTTCGACCCTTCGATAAACTCAGAGCAAGCAACTCAATGATCAGGATATTGCTCCCTGAGCTTGTCGAAGGGGCTTTTATAATAAACTCTGCGTTTCATCAAATTCATTTCGACGCGCTCAATGAACGAGATACTGCTCCCTGAGCATCGTCGAAGGGGCTTTTATATTAAACTCTACGTTTCATCAAATTCATTTCGACCCTTCAATAAACTCAGGGCAGGCAACTCAATGTGCGATTTAGGTAGCCTTCCAATTACTTAGCTGGGTATATTGCTCAAGTGATAAATTTTCTGGCCTGAGTGTTACATCAATATTCAAAGCTTCGAACGCTTCGGGTTCAACTACGCCTTGCATTGCATTTCTGAGAGTTTTACGACGTTTTGTGAATGCGACACGCACTAACATTTGCAGCCTTTCAAGAGATTCAACTGGGTAAGGCAGTGTTTTATGCGGTATTAATCGAACAATAGCCGATTCAACTTTGGGCGCTGGGTCAAACGCTTCTGGCCCAACAATAAACAAAGGCTGCACTTTGCAATAATATTGGGTCATGATTCCTAAGCGGCCATAATGCGAGGTTCCGGGTACAGCAGCCATTCTTTCTACCACCTCTTTCTGCAGCATAAAGTGCATGTCTTGTAAGTTTTCGATGCTTTCTAGCAAATGAAAAATTAAGGGCGTTGAAATGTTATAAGGCAAGTTTCCGACAATACGCAAGCGATGCGACTCATCGGCCAAACTATCAAAATCAAACTTAAGTGCGTCGGACTCATGAATAATAAAGTCAGGGTAATTAAAAAACTTAGTACGCAAAATAGGGATAAGATCGCGGTCTAACTCGACAACCTGAAGCTTGCCTTCATTTGCTTCGAGCAAAGGTTCTGTTAACGCACCTAAGCCTGGGCCAATTTCAACAATTCGGTCACCTGGACGCGGATTTATACCGCTAATAATTTGGTCAATTACTGCTTCATCATGCAGAAAGTTTTGACCAAATCGTTTACGTGCTTGGTGACCAACTTTCCTATGCGGCTTCGCCATTGTGTTTATACCTAAAGATTAAGTGAAGATATGAGCTATTTTTTATGATTTAAAAGATGCGCGCACCATTTGTTCTGCTAGTTGTATGGCTGTTTTAAAACTGCCTGTATCTGCCTGAGTTGTGCCAGCTAAATCTAAAGCTGTACCATGATCTACCGATGTGCGGATCATTGGAAGCCCTAAAGTAATGTTGACTGACTCTCCAAACCCATCGAACTTTAAAACGGGTAAACCTTGATCATGATACATGGCTAGCACGGCATCGGCGTCTTGAAGGTACTTCTTATTGAATAAGGTGTCAGCTGGAAGCGGGCCTATTAAGGTGGCTGCAGAATCGTTAAATTCAGCCATCACCGGACGAATAATGTCGATTTCTTCTGTGCCCATATGGCCATCTTCACCCGCATGAGGATTTAAACCTGCGACAATAATGCGAGGCGCAGCAATACCAAATTTTTCCTGTAAATCATGTATTAAAATTTTAATGACATCACGCAGACTATCTTGAGTAATGTAAGCTGCTACAGCTTTCAGCGGTAGGTGAGTACTCGCTAAAGCAACACGCATGCGTGGACTGGCTAACATCATGACAACTTTATTCACATCACAGCGTTGCTGTAAGTGTTCAGTATGACCTGAAAAGGGAATACCAGCTTCATTGACCACACCTTTATGCATAGGTCCGGTCACTAGGGCCGAAAATTTGCCTGATAAACACCCTTCTATGGCTAAATCTAAGCATTTGAGCACATAAGGTGCATTATTAGGGTTTAGCTTGCTTGGCTCACAAGGCTCAGGCAAAGCTGTATGCTGCACGACCAAGCTATTTTTTGGCAATACATTAAATAAGGCGTGATCGAATGATGCATCAAAATCAACGATAGATAGTGCTATACCTAAACGTTCGGCGCGCTCTGACAGCATGGTTTTATCTGCCATGACAACAAGTGGCGCTGGCAAACCTTCATCAAGTATTTGCAATAACAAGTCTGGACCAATACCTGCTGGTTCTCCGGGTGTAATCACTAACGGTTTGGTCGATAAGCCTAGATTTTCCATCATGACTTATTCTTCTTCAGCGCGATGTTTTGGGTCTTTAATATCAATAAAGGCTTCATGTTTTATTTCGAGCAACCAGTGCGCAAGCTCTTCTTCATATTTTCTACGATGTAGAACTTGCTGCGCTTGATTTGTTTGAATCATTTCACCCACATCTTCAGTGCGTCTATCTTGAACCTGTAAAATATGCCAACCAAATTGTGAACGGAAAGGTTCACTAATTTGACCTTTTTTCGTTTGCTCCATCATTTGCTCAAAGGCGGGTACCATTTGCCCAGGCGAGACCCAATCTAACTCACCACCATCAATGGCAGACACTGGGTCATCTGAATTTGAGCGAGCAATTTCAGCAAAATCATCCCCGCCTAATACTCTTTCGTGTAACTTATCGATGATCTCTTTTGCTTCATCGTCAGTTCGAATAGTACTAGGCGAAATGAGAATATGGCGAACTTGAGTTTGTTCAATCAGCTGTTGTTGACCACCACGCTTTTCTAAAACGCTCAGTATATGAAAGCCACTGCCTGTTCTAATTGGTTTAGAAGGCTCATTAATTGCTAAGGCAGGAATCACATCTTGTGCAATAGTCGGGAGTTCAGTTTCTTTACGCCAGCCGATAATACCGCCCTCTAGCGCTTGTCGACCATCCGACTTTGCCACAGCAACTTTTCTGAAATCTTCACCTGAACGAAGGTCAGATAAAATATCCTCTGCCCGGCTCTTAGCCTTTTGTACCTCTTCATTTGAAGCATTTTCGGCAAGCGCCACTAATATGTGTCCAATTAAATACTCGGCGCCCGAACGTGTTCTGCCTTCTTTTGAAGCAAGAAAGTTTTTGACTTCTTGTTCTGTCACGCGAACCCGGCGGTCTACTTCTCGTTTTTGTAGGCGACTAATAATCATCTCACGACGAATTTGTTCACGCGCAGCCGTATAACTTTCACCTTCAAGTGCTAGCTGTGCTTCAAACTGCTCTATGGTCATCTTATTGCTTTTCGCTATATTCTCGAGCGTTTCATTAAGTTGTTCATCCGGCACACGAATCCCTGCACGATTTGCTAGCTGAAGTTGTACCCCTTCTAGAATTAGCTGATCCAGAACGCGCTGTTCAACAACATCATCTGGAGGAAGTGGCGTGCCTTGTCGAGATAGACGGTTTTTAATTGAAACAATACGTTCATCAAGCTCAGAGAGCATGATGATGTCATCATCAACAATTGCGACGACTTTATCTACCAACACAGGGCTCTTGGCATTGACTTTTTGGGTGGCGTTATCTGACGACATAGCGCTAGTACTTAATAGTACCAATGTGGCAAAAAAACATAGAAGAGTAATGTTGAAACGTGAAAAAAATGTAAAGCCTGAGTGTATGTGAATCATTCGAAACCTAATAATTAACTTAATTGAAGCGTTCTTCGCGCGCTTCATAGCCTGGAATATGTCTATCCATTCTATTTACGCTCTGTCCGAAACCACCTACTCCACTTAACTGAAAGCGAAATAAGACGCCATGTAAAACTTCATCTTTACTGTTGAGATAAGATTGCGTTAAAAACTGCACCCGCCAACAGCAACTGCCGTATTCTAACCCAGCAAGCGAACCAATCGTACGATTGTTATCCATATCGTAACGCCATCGACCAATTAAACTCAATTCTTTATACAGCGGGGTAATAAAAGAGCTATCTACCTGCTCTAACTCATCACGAATATATCGGTGACTAAAGTTCATGACATTACGATAATCTTCGCTATGAAATTGTATGCGGCTATTACCTTCTTCAGTTTGTTCTTGTTCAGTATCCCACAAACCCGACAAACCAATTTCTAAACCATCGATGGGCCTTAATAATAACTCCGAGGCAATTAACGATTCACTATTGTCCGATGCACCCACGCCATCGATATTCACCAAACGGTCTCGGTAGTGAAAAATTTGCCCCACACTAATAATCGCTCTATCAACCCCATTTGATAAATCTGTCCATCGACTCGTTAAACCAAGCGTTAAGCGGTTGTTGTCTCCAACTCTGTCGCCACCACTGAAGCGGTGAGCATTAAATAAACGCTGATAATTAAAGCTTGGCAGTGTTGTATCGAAGTTAGGTAGGTCATCTTGATCGACACTCTTTGAGTACACATAGTAAGCTCTAGGTTCGAGACTTTGCCTAAATTGCCCACCTTGGAAATTAGTTTGACGGTCAAAATATAAGCCTGCATCCAATTCATAAAAAGGAATGGTGCGTGAAACGTGGTTTTCGACAGGCGTATAATCCTGAAGCAGGTAGTCTGTCTGATCTAAAATGATCGCAGGCTTTACGTAGCCCCAAGGCTGATTTAAAGGAAAAGCCAATTTTGCCTGATGACGCAAACGAGAACCAAACGTGCGCTCGTCTCCCACTAACTGGTCCCTATCTCGATAAAAATAAACATAACGACTGGACCAATCTAACTGAAAGCGTTGGTATACTTGCCCAATTTCAAAATAAAGTTCTGGCAAGCGTTGGTAGGCTTCTTCACTGGGCAGTATTTGGTCATCAATGCTTTTATATTCTTGAAGTAAAAACGAAAATCGCCAGTCATCTTGATCATATGAAAATTCTGCTCGACGGTCTAAATTATCTGTCCTATCGATATTTAAACCTTGGTTTAAATCTTCCAGATAATCATTATCACTGACTTCACTAAAATTTAATTGACCAGACCAGCCATCGGCAAAGGGATGAATTTCTTGCTCGAAGCTCAAGCCCCACCGTGTAGGGTCATTTGAACTCATTAATGCTGATTGCTGACTGTCGTAGTAATCATCTTTATCGATATAACCGAGCATTAAGGTGCTATCTGTGTGTTTTCCTTTATGACGACCTTCAACATCATAATGTATGCCTCGACCACCGATATAAGTCGGCGTAATTGTCGCATCGTAATTTTCTGCCAAATTTAAGTAATAAGGAGTTGAAACGAAAATACCGCTTTCGGTATTCGAACTGCCTAAAGTTGGATAAAGAAAGCCAGATTTTCGCCGATCATCAATGGGGAACGAAAACCAAGGAATGTATAAAACCGGTGTATCTTTAATCAAAAAACGCGTGTGTTTCGCTTGGCCAAAACCTTCATCTCGGTTCAAGGTAATCTTGTCAGAAGCAAATGCCCAATCTCGTTTTTCGGGCGGACAACTTGAAAATAACCCTTCATGAATAATGAGCGTGCTGTCATCAGGCCGGCTCAATGTTTTCGCTTTACCATTGATGCCTGTTTTAGAATTCAGAAATTTAGCATTCTCTATTCGAACCTCATCATTCGTCGCGTTAAGCGTGGCGGATGAGCCTTCAAGCGTTAACTCTGAACTACCTAAAATAATGTGGCCGTTTAGCTCAGCTTTTTGGGTAGTTTGATCAATAATCGCTTGATCACTATAAGCATGGTAAAGCCCGTGTTGCACTTCAACATTACCCAATAACTCTAGCTTCTCATCGGGTACATAATTAACATCTTTGGCGTGTAATAACATGCCGCCTTCGTTTATGGTTTTTTGGTCTTCTTCAGAAAGAATAAGAGGCGCTTTAGTTTCTGGCAGCACAGTGTCGGGCAAAACGGCCTCTTGGCAAAGAACCAAACTGCGTGGAACAATTTGGGCGCTAGTAGGCTCTAATTTTTCAGATAAGACTTCAAGAGATACGGTTGCTGATGATGCCAGTAAAAAACAAACACCACGACGCAATTTTTTTGATGTTAGAGCCAGTGACTTCAAGGAAATAATAAGCGTTTCAACCTAGTAAATAACATAATTAGTTGTATACACCCTTAAAACTAAGCATTGATAATGCTGCCTATAAGTTTTTAGAGGTGATGGGTGTTAATTTTCTGCAAATGATAAACGGTGGCCAGAATGATGTCATTTAACTTTTTGTATTCGGCACAATTTAAAGATAGTTAACAAGACCTAAAATTGACAGCAGAACAGCACTTTGACAAAGTGTCGAAGAATATTAAACATAGTCAAACAGGTGCTTTTTTCTTACTTTAAAGTAAAAAAAAAAGAGAATCGGGAAGTCGGTGAAAATCCGACACGTGCCCAGCGCTGTAAAGGTGATTATTTTTGCGAGATACCACTGAAATTTAGTTTTTCGGGAAGGTGCAAAAATAAAGTGACCCTAAGTCAGAAGACCGGCCTGTTTGTTTTACGCCTTTCTGGACAATAGGGTGTTATGCGTCTTTCCATCAAGGGGAATTAAATGGAAAAGTACACCGATCAATTAAACCAATCACAATCGTCGCACTATTTCGAAGCCGCAGAGCGCGATGCGCTTTACAAAACTATTTTTAACCGTCGCGATGTAAGAAGCCAATTTAAACCAGATGCAATACCTGATGACGTACTCAGCCGAGTATTATATGCAGCGCATCATGCGCCCTCGGTTGGGTTTATGCAGCCTTGGAACTTTATCGTTATTAAGAATCAAGATATAAAAGTTGCTGTACATAGAGGCTTTAAAAAAGCCAACGATGCAGCCGCAGAACTATTTGAACCAGAAAAAAGTAGACTATATCGCCAACTTAAACTGGAAGGTATTTTAGAGTCTCCAGTTAATATTTGTATTACTTGCGATCGTGAACGAACAGGATCTGTTGTGCTTGGACGAACCAGCAATAAAGACATGGACTTATTTAGCAGTGTGTGCGCTGTTCAAAATTTTTGGTTGGCAGCGCGCGCAGAAGGTTTAGGTGTCGGTTGGGTGAGTATTATTGAGCAAAATGACCTAAGAGCAGCACTCAAGATACCAGAAAATATTGTACCTATTGCTTATCTTTGCGTGGGTTATGTTTCTCATTTTAATACCGAGCCCGAATTACAAACAGCAGGCTGGCTTCAAAGAACACCTCTAGAAGAGCTGGTGTTCTTTGATCAATGGGAAACAAAGCAAACTAAAGGTGACGACCAGTTAACAAACGCGCTCCAAGCACACAAAAAATTCCCATACTCGTGGTAAGCCCATTACTTCATGCAACTTAAACGGCACAACGCTTACAATAGGCAGTAAAGGGTAATGATTCCAAGCGTTCATGACTAATTTCATCATGGCAAGCTTCGCACTTGCCATACACATTTTTTTCAAACTTGAGCAAGGCATGTTCTATCTGTTCAAGTTCTTCTTCTGCTTCACTTTTTAAATTATACAAAACCCCATCATTTTGTTGGTCTACTGATTGTTCAGAAAACTTATGGCTAGTTTGTCTATGGGATAAATCAGCCTCAATTTTTTCTACGCGCGTGCTAAGTTCTGTTTTCAGGGAAAGTAGTTTTTCTTTTAGGTCTGACATAGGTTTTCCTCGTTAAAACAATTATAAGAAGTAATAAACTTCTAAATGTAATTCTATCCGCATAGAAGAATATCGCCTTGATATGAATCAAGATAATAGGCAGGCTATTCAAATCCAAAAGAGCTAGATGACAACCACTGGGCGCTAAACTAAACTTAGACGTATAAACCATCGTTATTCGTCTACTTATGCCTCGAAGCTTGGTTAAATACTAAATAATATAGGCGTTCTATGAAGCGTTATTCAATTATCTATCATCTTAGTTTATTTAGTTTGCTATGGCTTTTAATTCAACCCGTATTTGCCTGTTCAAAGGTAATGCGGTGGAATGACGATGCACCCTATTCTTTTGTGAGTGCGAGTGAACCTGAAATAATCAAAGGGCTTTCTATTGATATTACGCGAGCAATTTTAAAGTCATTAAATTGTGAGTTAACGCTTGTCAAAATGCCTTGGGCTAGAGCATTAGAGTCCTTAAAAGCTGGCGATATTGATTTAATTTCAGGCGCCTATAACACAGCCGAAAGGCAAGCATACGCTCATTTCTCGTCGGTGGCTGAATACTCAGCGAATGTATTGTTCCTGAGAAAAGGCGAAGAGCAACAATGGAATTTAAAGTCGCTTACTGATATTCCACCCCGTCAGTTCAAACTAGGTGCTCAAATTAATGTTTCGTACAGTCGAGAGTTTGACCGACTCACTCAACAAGAAAGTTTTGCTCAGAACCTATATTTAAATTCGAGCAGACAGTCACTATGGAAGATGCTACAGCTTAAACGAATAGATGGCGTGATTGCCGATAAAAATACAGGCTTAATTGAACTAAAAAACTTAGGATTGAAGGAAAAAATAGTACCTTCTTCGTTAATTGTGTCAAATGCACCGTCTTTTTTTGCATTCTCTAAAAAAACAACTTCAGAAAATTTTGTTAAAGAGTTTGATAAGGTGTTTTTAAGGTTAATACAGGCAGGTAAAATTTCTGAAATAGAAAGTAGCTATTTAGATTAGTAAACTTAAAAGAAAAGGTTGCACCTAGCCGCCACAACGAGATGCAACCAAAAGATCAGCAACAAACCTTGTCACTGCTTAACAACTATATTTAAAAGAATAGCAAAATCGCTGAGTTTAAATAAGTGACAAATTGTCGCAGCCAAAATTTATCGGAATGCAAAGTATGATCAACTTTGCAAGGAAGACTCTTCTGATCACATAAATATAAGAAAGACATCTGACTGGGGAAACGACATGATCGGTGAACATAACTATACCCACTATAATGTGAATAAAAAGCTCATTCGTGAAAAGGTTCCCGTCCATAGCCTTTTGGTAGGCATGTATGTTGTTGAATTAGATCGCCCTTGGATCGCTACGCCATTTTTATTTCAAGACTTTCTAATTAGCAGCGAGGAAGAAATTGTGCACAGAAAGAGTGATAGATTTAAGTGTCGCTCAAGAAGATCGAAATGGAAAACCACTTCGAGTCAAGGAAATTTACACCGATGGAAAGTTTGGAATTTTCCTTCAAGAATATAAAAAAATAAAGGCTTACGCGTCGATTTAGCCATCAGATAAAACCTGACCATTTAATTGCTTACTTAACTCTAGATTCTGTTTAGATAATTCTTTATTTTCGCGGGCCGTTTGTTTTAATTGGCGCTGAATATCCTTTAAGCTCTGATTCATTTCAGTGAGTTGAACAGTCAATGCTTCATTTTGGCTCTTACTTGAGGCAAGAAGTTCTTTTAATAAGACTTGTTTTGCCTGTTGCTCGTTAAGCGAACCTTCTTTAAGTTCTAGCTTCTTTTTATATTCTGCTAGAGAGTCTTTAAACATTTCAATATCGTGTTCTTGGTAATCTATGAACGCTTCATTAATATCAATCGTTAAATAGTTATCATCTAGTTGAGTTTTTAATTCCGATAGTTGAGATGCCAAAATATCAGCGGATGTACTGAGAGCCTGTTTTTCTGTCTCTGTCGCTTGATTATTATCTTTTAACTTAGTAATTTCAGTTTGTAATTGGTCACTGGTACTTTTTAAATCAACTAACATAGTT
>MDTG01077128.1_pt1 | contig 11749 bp, 11 predicted proteins | sample 811421 | NCBI WGS metagenome assembly MDTG01 (sample SAMN05326645, study PRJNA326480) | marine metagenome | isolation source: seawater | place: Pacific Ocean: South East | collected 2011 | reverse complement strand
TCAGGTTAAACCACTGTTTTACAACGGTTTTGTTGTCTGGTTAATCATGAGAGGCCACCACATGGGCCACCAAAGTCCGCACTATCTGAAGCTCAAAGGTAAGACATACTACTTCTCACGAAGGGTGCCTAAAGTGCTACGGTAGGTCACATCACTGTCCAGTTTCCAGGTCTATCCAAATACAAATAGTTGATGCAATGGCTAGCCCCAAGCATTATTATCTAGCAATTGACTAGAGGATCAGTGAATTAAGGAGCGCTCGTTCCTTTCTGCGAAGATGCCGCATAGTATCACTATAATCGCACCAGCTATTTCCCGCAAGGATGCCTCTTCCGCAAAGCAGACATAGCCGATAAGTAGGGCAAAAAGAATGCGAGTATATGGGAAAGAAGCAAGTGCTGAGACTTCCCCAAATCGATAGGCTTCGACTGTTAGAAACATGCCAAGTGTTGCCAATGTTCCTGCTATGATCAGTAAACCAGCATCGCGAACATCAATGTCAAATAGTCCAGTGCTAGCTAAAGGAAACGTTCCGATGCTGGTCACCAATCCAATCCAAAACATAATCGTTGCAGTATGATCGAATCGAGCCAATGAACGGTTCTGAAAAATAAGGAGGGAGGCGGCGAATGCCGAGCCAAGGCCATAAAGCACACCAGGCTCTACGCGAACGCCGCTGATTTCGCTGGCGATCACAACCCCCACGAAACCCAGAATTGTGCTCAGGCCACGCCACAGGCCAATTAACTCCCCAAATACAAATGGCGCTAAGGCAACGACAAAAAGCGATGTTGTGAACGTCAACACAGAGGCCAATGCAAGGTCCAGCATTTGAAAGCTGGCATAGTATAGCCACCAGCAGACAAGGCTGGTGCCTCCCCTGACCACAAGTTTTGGCCAACGGGGCGAGAGAAACCGATCCGCTCTAGTTGTTGCGATCCAAGCCGCCACAATGAGCAATTGGCACAGGGATCTGAAAAAGATGATCTGCGCAAAGGGTAAGTCGGGCGATAAAAATCGCAAGATTGAGACATCAGCCGTAAAGACTGCTGCAGCCACGATGAGAAGGAGCGCACCGTAGCGGTTATCAATGATTGGCCCAGCTTTCACTTCTTTGGGACCCTTACAAAGCAGTCTGGTGAAAGCAAAGCGATCTCGCGGATGATCTGCACCCATGCAGCCAGCCCATCACTAATGGAGGAAAGGCGGAAAAATTCGTTTGGCGCGTGGAAGTTTTCGTCAGAAATTGCAAAAGAAAACATAACCGTATCGAGGCCCAATACCCGCGAGACTATTTCTGTGAGCGGTAGCGATGCGCCAATTCGAACTTTAAGTGGCGTTTCACCTGTCGTGTGCTGAAGGGCTGCGACGGCAGCACCAAGCAAAGGGTGATTTTCTGGCACAGCATACGCCCCCCCTTGACCCCGATAATCGTAAATATCCAGCCTAGCATATGGAGGAAGTTGCGCCTTGAGATGGACCATCACCGCGTCTTTGGCTGTTTTGGGATCTTGGCCCGGTACCAACCGCATGGTCAATTTGGCGAATGCCTCATTCGGGATCACTGTCTTAGAGCCCGCGCCGGTATACCCGCCCCACATCCCGTTGACGTCTACAGTGGGCCTCATCCAAAGCCGTTCTAAAGTTGAGTACCCCTTTTCTCCAAAAGGCTGCGCAGCAATGGCATCGAATGTGGCAGTCTCGTCATAAGGGATTTCCTTAATCTCGATGCGCTCAGCATCGGTTGGCTCAATTACGCCGTTGTAAAACCCGGGTGCCGTGATATGTCCTTCCACGTCATGTAGGCTGGCGACCAGCTTTGAAAGAACATGAAGTGGGTTTGCCACAATTCCACCATAGCGTCCGGAATGAAGATCTTGCGATGCCGTTTGCACCCGTATTTCAAATCCCGCATTGCCACGTGATCCAACATTCAGAGCGACGAGATCAGGCCGCCAACGCGCGCCGTCGGCGGACAACACCGCATCAGCAGCCAGCAAGTCACGATGTGTCTCCAATATTCCGGGCAATGATGATGATCCGGTTTCCTCTTCACCCTCTATGAGCAGTTTTATATTGATCGGCAATTTTCCTTCTACCGAAATAAACGCAGCCAAAGTGTAGAGCGCAATCAACATCGGCCCCTTATCGTCCGAAATACCGCGCCCATAGAGCCTACCCTGACGTTCTGTCGCCTCAAATGGGGGCGTATCCCACTTATCAGCAGGGTCCGATGGTTGCACATCATAATGAGCATAGATTAAAATTGTTGGCGCGCCGGATGCATCTAACCTCTCGGCAAAAAGTGACGGCTGGCCGCTTCCATCAGAAGCTGTCAGCCGCCTGCGGTTCTCAAAGCCCATAGCATCAAGGTTCGCTTCTATCAATTCACGGGCGTCTTCCATCCCTTGTTCCATGGTGGGATCAGCCCCCACAGAGGGACAGGCAACAAGCGCCTTTAAAGTTTCAATCAGCTGAGGTTGGTGATCCAATGCATGGGCAAGCACGCGGTCAGTCATATGATCTTTCTTTCACGTGAAGCCCCCATCTACACTAAGAATTTGCGCAGTGATCCAGCCAGCTTCCTCTGAGGACAAAAAAGCTGCTGCTGCAGCGATATCTTCTGGCTTGCCCAAGCGGCGGGTGTGGATGCGACTGACAAGCTCAGCTTGTCCCTCAGGCCCATAGGACTCCCATTGCTTTTGAGTTGTAGGGTTTGAGAGAACGAACCCTGGTGCAATGGAATTGACCGTGACGCCATGGGGAGCCAGCTCCAGGCTAAGCTGTTTAGTTAGGCCAACCAGCGCATGTTTCGCTGCTGTATAGGCGTGAATTCCGGTCAGGCTGGGCCTCAGTCCGGCACCCGAACTGATGGTAACAATCCGACCCCATCCCGCACGCTTCATGGCAGGCACCAAGGCTTGGGAAAGATAAAGAGAGGCATCAACATTAGCCTCGAATATCTTGTGCCATGCGTCGGATTTGACCATCTCCAACGGAGTGCCAACTTGTCCGCGCACGCCGCCAGCTGCATTGACCAGGATGTCTGGCGCGCCATGATCTGTTAACAGCTGTGCATACATTTCTGAAACGGAGTCTGGATTTCCTAAGTCGGCTGCAAGCGCTGGGAGTTCGAGCTTCTCGGCTGCCTCCTGCAATGCATTGCCCTCCAGATCACTGGTAACAACCTGGATACCTTCCAAGGTGAGCCGAGCAGCGATTGCAGCACCAATACCTCCAACAACGCCTGTAACTAAAGCTATGCGCTTCATTATTCAGCCACCTTGGTCAATTCGTGGAATGTCTTTTCTGACATCTCGCGGCGGCCTTCCTCGATGTCGTGGATCAGCACCACTAGACGGTCCAGCAGCGGGGTCTTTATCCCTTTCCCAGCGGCAATTTCGGCCACCATACCCACTTGGGGATCTACTTCAGTTTTGCGTTTGCGCACCGCTAGATCGCGGTAGATGCCAGTATGGGTCTTGGCCGTTTTAGAGTTGAACTCAGCCAAATCAGCAAGGCTTTGAAAAGCATCCGCATCAGATGCGCTGGGCAAAAATGCACTTGGTTCGAAGCCGTTAAAAGACTTGGGTTGAACCCCTTCGGCGACAGCAGTCCGCATTACCTCGCGCGCCAATCCTATCAACGCTGCTCCCCGCGCAGGGTCTGAGAAGTTTTTGGTCATGCTATCTGCCGTTAAAGCCGTCGCGAACAACATCGCGCCATACCCTAGTTTGCCCCAGAGGTAGGCCCAAATATCCCGCGTTAGAACCGCGTCAGTTTCGAATATCTGCAACAGTTTGTGAATGTCGCGCGTGCGTTTACGCAGGCTGCCGTCGATCTCTCCTACGACGACCGCACCCCGATTGCCAAACAGGATACGCCCTGGACCGATCCAATCAGCCCCATAATTCACAAAGGCCCCCATAGTGCGATCTGCACCTGCAAAAGTCGAAATCACGCGCTCGTTCAAACCATTCTGCGCAGATAAAACAAAGCCTTCTTTTGCCAGATGCGGCAAAAGCATCTCCATCGCCTGAGGCGTGGCTTGCGCTTTGACGGCTAAAACGACCCGCGAATATGTGCCGACCAATTGGTCAGGTGTAACGCAAGGAACCGTTTGTGTGAATTCCTCGATGGGACCTTCGATTTTGAGCCCACTGTTCACGCAAGCCTCGGCATGCTCAGCAACAATATCGACCATCTGCACAGGTACACCTGCCCGTGCCCAATAGGCACCTAGAATGCCACCAATGGCTCCAGCACCCCAGATCAGGATTGGCTCAGTCATTTTGTGCAGCGGGCCAAGGCCCCTCTAAGGCAGCGCGGGTTTCGGCAACGCCGACTTTCCAAATCGCCAGCATTTCTTCGTCGGCACGCTGCCAAGGTCCACCAAACGAGCCATCACCTAAAAGGTTACGCGTTTGAGCTGGTGAGGATACGCGCATCATCGCCATATCCACGCTTGGCTTTTCACCTTTGGGCGCCGGGGCATGAGCCAGGCGCGTCCACGGGAAGTTCTCCATCCAATTTGCATGGGAACCGGTCTTATCGATTGATTGAATCTTGGCCCATGTCTGTGGCGCGTTCCACCAGTTATGAAATTTGATAGATGTATCATCATATTTGGCCATCAGCTCTTGGGCCAAAGCGCCAACCGGGTTGTTGCCACCATGGCCATTCACTATCAGAATTTTGCGAAAACCTGCGCGCCGTACGGACGCCACAACATCGCGCATCACCGCCATCAGCGTTTCAACTCGCAGACAAATGCTGCCTGGATAGGCATTAAAATAGGGGGCCAACCCAAACGGCATCACTGGAAAAACAGGAACCTGTAATGGATCAGCAGCATCGACTGCTACCTTTTCGGCAAGAATCAAATCTACACAAAGCGAAAGCTGCGCATGTTGTTCGGTGGAGCCGATAGGTATTATACAGCGTCGATCGCGTTTAGCCGCGGCCTCAACGTCACTCCAGTTCATTTCAGCAATTTTCATTATGCCATCCTTTCTTTATCGGTGGCAGCGGTCAACGCGGAGAGAGACGGAAGATCATCTGACCATTCTTCCGCTGCCATGACCACCTTTGACATTAATTCCAACAACATCTGACGCTCTCCGTTGGACAGCACATCCAACATGCAGTTCTCTTGCTCTTCAAAGATCGGCCGTGTTTCATGTATCATCGACCAGCCCTTTGTAGATAGACGCAAGGCTTGTTTTCGTCCAGCACCAGGAGTCTGCTTTCGTGCCTCGATCAACCCCTCAAGTTCTAACCTTTTAATCGCACGGCTCAGAGTATTCTTTGGGAAACCAGATGTACGCGAAATATCGCGCGCACTGCCGCCTTCGACAAGCGCCAGGGAATATAGGACCACATACTCAGGCCTATTCAGTCCGTAAGTACTTTTAACCCACTCGTAAAGTGGCGTGTTATAAAGCAGAGCGAGATAGTTGATCCGAAATGTGAATGGGCACGGATTGCCCCACAGCTTAGCCTCCAACATAACCGGGCTTGCGCCATTTTCATGTCTATTGAGTTCTTGAACATACGCTATTTGCGGGCCTGACATTTGCGGTTTGCTCCCCTGCTTGCGAAAACTAAGTTCCAAAATGAACTTGACTGACATCATATATTGCCACATGTTGTTATAGCAAGTTCATTTTGGAACTAGTTATGTATTGAATATAGAACGGGGAAACTCCCTGCACCAACGGAAAAGGTAAAATCATGAAACATTGGAAACTTCTTGCGCCTTTGGTCTTCGCACTCGGATTGAATGTACCGGGCGCAGCAATTTCGCAAAGCTTAACGATGGGCGTCCGCGGTGGGCCCGAATCTATGGATCCACATTTTTCGGCACTTGGGCCTCACGCTGAAGCAGCAAAACATATTTTTGACACACTCGTCTGGTCTGGCACCGACCTCCAAATAGAGCCTGGCCTTGCGACAAGCTGGGCCCCAGTGGATGAGGACACTTGGGAATTTAAACTGCGCCAAGGCGTTAAGTTTCATGATGGGTCTGACTTCGACGCAGAGGATGTAAAGTTCTCAATTGAGCGGATTCCAGTGGTCACCGGGCCTACGACAACAGCGATCTATGTTCGTCGTGTCGAAAGTGTAGATATCATTGATTCGCATACCATCCATATCAACACGGACGGCCAAGCTGCCACGCTGCCCAATGATTTCATCCGGCTTTTCATAGTCTCATCTGAGGCTGCGGCTGATTTTTCAACTCCAGAAACAGCTGCCCAGGGCTTCAATTCTGGCGCTGCTGCAATCGGTACCGGCCCTTACAAATATGTCAGCTGGGAACCAAAGGGCGATCTGGTTTTGGCGCGTAACGATGACTACTGGCGCGGGATGGGTGCATGGGAAACCGTTATCCGCAAGGAAATCCCAAATGATAGCTCAAGACTTGCAGCACTGAAGGCGGGACAGGTTGATGTTATCAATTATGTTTCTTCCGTCGACTATTTAGCTCTTGACCGTGATTCTAACATTGACGCTGTCAAAGGCGATAGTGTTTACATCATGAACCTGCAACTGGACCAACGCCAAGATACGCCTCTGGTTCGTGCAATTGACGGTTCCAAACTGGCTACAAACCCGTTCCGTGACCTAAAAGTGCGACAAGCCGTGGATCATGCTATTGATCGACAGACCATGGTTGACATCGTTCTGGAGGGCCTCGGCAAACCAGCAAACCAAATGATGCCTCCTGGCTTCTTTGGGTCAAGCGAGCGCATCCCTATGCCTGCTTATGACCCAGCAAAAGCGAAACAGTTGTTGGCTGAAGCAGGTTACGCTAATGGCTTTGAGGTTGATCTATATTGCACCGCGGACCGCTTGCCGGGTGATGGTGCGATCTGTCAGGGCCTAGGCCAAATGCTGACCCAAGTTGGGATCAAAACCAATGTGAATGCCATATCGAAAACGGTGTATTTTCCCGCCCAAGCACGGCTGGAATATTCCATGTTTATGAATGGTTGGGGTACCCTTACCGGCGAAGCATCCTATACATTGGGGGGCCTCGCGCATTCCAACAATCCTGAAGTAAAGCTCGGGGCGTACAACCGTATAGAGTACAAAAACGATGATGTTGATACGCTACTGCAAACCGGTGCCAGGATGATGGATTCCGATGAGCGCCGTGCGACCTATGAAATGGCGATGGAAAAGGTGATGGCAGATAAGGCTTACATCTCCCTTGTACAACTTCAAACGGTTTGGGGTGCCAAGGCAGGGATGTTTGATTTCATGCCACGGTATGATGAAGACACGCTTGCGTTCTTCATCAAGCCAGCGTCCTGATAGTATAACGATGCAGTAAGGTCGGGGGTGTCAAAAAAACGCTCCCGGCCTTTTTTTTACCTAACCCAGGAGAGCTGATGCTCGGCTTCGTCATCCAACGCTTTTTGCAAGCTGTAATGGTAATGGCCGTGATGTCGGTGATCGTCTTTTGCGGCGTTTACGCTATTGGCAACCCTATCGATATTGTCATCCCGCCTGAAGCAACGCAGGAAATCCGCGAAGAGGCGATACGGCGTCTTGGCCTTGACCGGCCGCTTTATGAACAGTACTTTATTTTCCTCTCTAACCTTCTTCAAGGTGATCTGGGGCGCTCTTTTGTTTATAACATTCCTGTGCTTGAGCTAATTGGCGGTAGGTTGCCCGCGACATTGGAATTGGTTTTAATCTCGATCATCGCGGCGACTGTACTTGGCGTCTGCTTTGGCATCTATGCTGGCTACCGTCCGGACAGTTGGGTCTCCAAAACAATTATGGCTGTTTCCGTCCTTGGGTTTTCTGTTCCATCGTTCTGGGTCGGCTTGATCTTAATTCTCTTCTTCGCAGTCAATCTTGGCTGGCTACCAGCTGGTGGGCGCGGTGAAACGGTAGAGATCTGGGGGGTAGAGTGGTCATTTCCAACGCTGAACGGGCTATCGCATATTGTGCTGCCTGCCATTAATTTGGCACTTTTCAAACTCGCTATGATGATCCGTCTTGCACGAGCTGGTACGCGCGAAATCATGTTGACCGATACCGTGAAATTTGCCCGCGCAGCCGGCCTGTCAGAGGGCACGATCCTCAGACGGCATTTGCTGAAACTGATCTCCATACCCATTATCACGGTCTTTGGCTTGGAACTTGGTTCGACCCTCGCCTTTGCTGTTGTGACTGAAACAATATTCTCTTGGCCTGGCGTCGGCAAGCTGATCATTGACAGCATTGGCGTACTTGACCGCCCTGTCATGGTAGCCTATCTCATCCTTGTCGCCTTACTATTTGTGACAATCAATTTTGTGATTGACCTAGTCTTTGCGCTGATCGACCCGCGCGTACGTCAGGGAGCACATGCATGAGCAGACCTAGCACGCCGTTGCGCCGCTTCTGGATTGAGTTTCGTGAAAACAAGGTTGCGGTGCTGGCCCTTGTAGTGGTTTTAGTGATGATCCTTCTGGCGCTTTTTGCGCCCTTCGTGTCTTTCCAGAACCCCTATGATCTTGCGAACCTATCTTTGCTGGATAGCCGCCGCCCACCGGGTTTTGTGGGTTCGGGAGGCTATACACATCTTCTAGGTACGGATCCTCAGGGGCGTGACCTGCTGTCAGCTATTTTCTATGGCCTACGCATTTCCATCCAGATAGGGCTTGCTGCGGGGTTTGTTTCGCTCACCATCGGCACTGGACTAGGCATCACGGCGGCCTATATCGGGGGGCGCATGGAGACGTTGATCATGCGGCTAGTAGACCTGCAATTGTCCTTTCCGGCGATCCTGCTGGCACTGGTAATCGTGGCATTATTGGGCCAAGGCAAAGCGCAATTGATCGGTGCGTTGGTTGCTGCGCAATACGCCTATTTCGCGCGTACCGCCTATGGAGCCGCAAAGGCCGAGCGCGGTAAAGACTATATTGAGGCAGCCCTGGCGATACCACTTAGTGGTCGCTTGGTAGTCTGGAGACATTTGCTGCCCAACTGTACCCCACCGCTGATCGTAGTCGCTACCGTACAAATCGCAAACTCAATTTCACTCGAGGCTACACTCAGCTTTCTTGGAGTAGGTCTACCTGTCACAGAGCCCTCCCTTGGCATGCTTATTTCCAACGGGTTTCCCTATATGATGAGCGGGCGCTACTGGATATCCGTCTACCCAGGAGTAGCCCTAATCATCTTGATAGTTGCCATCAACATAGTTGGCGACCAGGTGCGCGATCAATTCAATCCGAGGCTGCGCAAATGAACGAACTTGTTTTGAGTGTCAACGACTTAAGTACCCACTTTTTCACCCGAGCGGGCATCGTTAAAGCCGTTAACGGGGTATCATTTGAACTGAACAAAGGAGAGATCATGGGGCTGGTCGGAGAAAGTGGTTCTGGCAAAAGCGTCACAGGCTTCTCGTTACTGGGGTTGGTCGATGCGCCGGGGCGCATCGTGCAGGGGACCGTCAGATTGAACGGTACCGAGCTGACGGCGTTAAGTGAAACCGAACTAAGAACTCGACGGGGCCGTGAAATTTCGATGATCTTTCAGGATCCGATTGCGACATTAAACCCAATGCTGACCATCGGGCAGCAGATGAAATTGGCCATCAATGCGCATGAACGTATGAGTGCCCACGCGGCTGAGATCCGAGCGACCGAGCTGCTCACCCAAGTTGGTATTCCTTCCGCAGCTGCCCGTTTGCGCGCCTATCCGCATGAATTTTCAGGCGGAATGCGCCAACGTGTTGCTATCGCAATTGCCCTTTTACATCGTCCATCGGTCATTGTCGCAGACGAGCCGACCACGGCGCTTGATGTCTCCATCCAAGCTCAAATCCTTACCCAGATGCGTGAGCTCGCGCGCGCCACAGGTACCGCAATGATCTGGATTAGCCATGACCTGGCCGTTGTTTCGAGCCTCGCCAGCAAACTTGCAGTTATGTATGCGGGTCGAATCGTTGAAGAAGGCCCAACCGCAACCCTATTGCGCGATCCTCGTCATCCTTACACTGCTGGGCTGATCGCATCTCTACCGGCTATGGCAAAGCCGGGCGCCCCACTGACCCAGATTCCTGGCACTACACCGTCTTTGCTGGCCCTGCCCGAGGGATGCCCCTTTGCGCCGCGCTGTTATCAGGCTTCAGAAAAATGCGCAGCCGATCCACAAGTGACGAGGCGCACAGATCGCCGGTGGCGCTGTATCCACCCCGTCAACGATTCCACTAGAGTATTTGTATGAAAGGCTTTGTCGACATTGTCGATGTCACGCGTGTATTTGGCCCGAATTTAAGCATTGGGGAAAAGGTTGCAGCAAAACTTGGTGGAAATGTCGAAACACGCTCGGTCCGCGCTGTCTCAGACGTATCACTGACCGTGCGTAAAGGTGAAACGCTGGGCTTGGTCGGCGAGTCCGGTTGTGGCAAGTCAACTTTAGGCCGTATGATCGCTGGCATCTTGCCTCCAACAAGTGGCACACTCACCATAGATGGTGCAGCCGTGATGGAGTACGGAACCAAGGTTACCACCCGCGTACAAACTGTGTTTCAAGATCCCTTTGCCAGCCTCGATCCACGCATGAAAGTCGGTGAAACCGTTTCAGAGGGCCCAATTGCTCACGGCCTTACAACAAAAGCTGACGCCCGTAGCTACGTTGCTGAATGGTTCGAACAGGTGGGACTTGATCCTACATGGGTTGAGCGATACCCACATCAATTTTCTGGCGGCCAGCGACAGCGTATCGCGATTGCCCGTGCACTGGCTATGCAACCCGATGTACTTATCTGCGATGAGCCGGTCGCCTCACTGGATGTGTCCATACAAGCGCAGATAATCAACTTGTTTCTAAAATTGACGCGCGACCTTCAACTTACATGCGTTTTCATAAGTCACGATCTGTCTGTAATCCAGCATATCAGCGACCGCGTTGCCGTCATGTATCTGGGCCGCATTGTCGAAGTGGGTCCGATAAACGAAGTCTTTAATTCACCCTTACATCCATACACTGAAGCGCTTTTTGGTAGCGTTCCAAAGTTGGTTCTGGACGCAGATGAACTAGTTCTCTTCGAGACCATAGAGGGTGAAGTGCCATCACCGTTGGCACCTCCAGCAGGGTGCTATTTTCATCCACGCTGCCCTTTTTCGACACAAGTTTGCCGAGACGAGCACCCGGTAACAAAGACCATACATGGCCAGCGTAGTGCCGCTTGCCACCACTCCGATGCCTTGCCTGCAAGGAAAGGCAAACGTTAGACTACAATATTATGAAAGCCTTTCTCTTTTGAGTGGAAGTTAAAGTTTATCCTTAACAATGACAACTGATACCCCGGGCCCACTTTAACCAACATGGGACCCAATTCTCAGGCCACCACAGAGGCCACCAAATCTGTCGTGGACAGAGGGCTGTGTCAGCTGCTAACCTATTGATATCGTTGGTAACGGGGGTCTACTTGGGTCCTTGGGAGGGCGCCAGTCACCGTGTGGGGGCACCATTTAAATCAATGATTTAGCGGAAACCATGTTAATTTGTTATCTTTTGAGCGAGACGTTCAGCGAGACAAATGGTTTTAATCTCAACAGTTTAAGCCCAATATTGTCCCACAAATGTTCCATCAGCCCAGTAAACTTTATATAGCTTCTTGTTAGGCTTAATTTCCCTCTGCAGCTTGCATAATCTAGCTTTTAGGTTACGCATTTGCGGTTTCCAGCACCTGAAGCCTTTGTTCTATCTCAGTCAGCTCAAGAGTGCGTCTATAGCTATC